>ERZ650304.1206-NODE-1206-length-10454-cov-5.389461_pt1 | contig 10454 bp, 14 predicted proteins | sample MGYA00376240_ERZ650304 | MGnify/ENA primary metagenome ERZ650304 (study PRJEB26733, sample SAMN07839271) | wastewater metagenome | biome: small river; feature: stream; material: water | place: USA: North Carolina | collected 2016-03-01 ...
CCGGCATTAAGTCATGACCTATCCCGACCCACCACTAGGCACATCCCTAGAGCTTCGCACGGCCCGTTAATCAACCCTACGCTTGTCAGGCGCAAGGCGCGGCCTAAGACCAGTCATAACCCGACCTAAGCTAGGTCAAGCCTTCCGATACTCGTACCACAAGGCGCGAATGTCCCGCCTCATGTTGCCCGCAGCGCGATAGTCACGCTGTTCGATATAGACCCGTAGCCGCCGCAGCCTCGCCCTAAGCAAGGCCCGCTGTTCGATCCGGGTCACGTTACCGGACCTTGTAGGCAGCATCCTGCAACAGATTGCTACCCGTGTCAAGAGCCTTCGCTGTGACATCCAGCACCTTGACCAGTGACCGCAGCCCGAAAGCCTTGGCTTGTTCCGTGCTCTTAGTCAGAGACTTCACGGAAAGCGTGATTTCACGCTTCTTTGCATTGTACCGGATCATATGTCACCCGATTGGCTAGTGTTTCGATTGTCAGACTGTAGCAGGTAGTTCTAAGCAAGTCAAGCTATTCTTTGTCATGGCGCTTAGTGTGTTCCCTTGCGGTACTAGGACTAGGCTTTTCGGAAGGGAAGGCGTTAGAGCTTGTTCCCTTGTGTCCGTCAATCTTGGGAGGCATTGCCGCCGTTCGATAACCAGACAATGACAGAAGGCTAATCGATAGTCAACAAGAAAAGTGACAGATACCGAAAATAGTTTTAGGCAAGCAACCAGGGAACAAGGTCGGACTTATTCCCCTTCATACTGGATAGTGATAGGTAGTAGAACAGAGAATACTCTAGGTATGTTACTAGGTAGTGTAATAGGTATTGACATAGGACATAGGATAGGCTATAACCAAGATAACAGCTAGGATAGATAAACAGATAGGACACGAATGAACACATAAACAAACAAGGCAATGACCTCATAAGATCAAAGGTGGCGAATTCGGTCAAAGATCAAAGGCAATTCATGAATTCGACCAGTCAAGAGACCCTATGGGGACATTCGGAGGACCCATCTATTCAATCACCCTCGCGAAAAATCGCATCAAAATTTGGTCCTGGCCCGGTATGCTCCTGGGAGATGGCTTAGGATGCCTCCGCAACGCCCGTTTCCAGGCCCGTGGCTGGCCTTTGGCCCTATCCCGGCTACTACCCCAGCCGCCAAGGGCCAAATCGCCCTGGCGGTGCCTTAAAATCGGTATCTGTCAGTCGCGTTTCTGCCCGGTAGCGTCCTTCGCGGCGTCCGTGAGTGCCTGGGCACCCTCGGCAAGCGGCTTTGTGACGGCTTCGACCAGCACAGCGGCCAGCCCAACCGGGGCAAGCACGACGGTGGCGACATTTTCGAGCGAACGAACCAGCGATCCGAACATTTCAGCAGCCAACCGGCCACCCAAGGGAGGAGCGCCCTTAGATGACCGGCCGGAATGACCTCTTAGCCGTTGGCTTCGAGGTTGAAGCTGATGAAAGTCGCGCCGGTCTGGTTGCCGTTGATGTCCTTGACGTTCAGATCGAACTTCACCGAGCTATCGATGGGCAAGACGAACGTATCGGACAGCGCATCGGTCACAACCGAGGCAGCGTCGAGCTTAGCGGTGTTGTACGCCTTGTTCAGGAGCGTCACCGAGCCAGTCACCTGGGTCACGACGAGCACCGGCCAGACGGTCGAGACACGACGGCCCACGGTGCCGCTGATCTTGTAGCGACCGGCCTTCAGGACGACGGTCTGGGTCGCGTTGATCGCAGCCGCAGTGGCCGAGGTCAAGACACCGGCCGCATAGGTCGCGGTCGTGAGCGTCCAGGCACCACCGCCGCCGACGTTCAGGATGTTGACGGGGGTATAGGCAGTGCCGCCGTCGATCACACGCCACAGGTCCGAGGACTTCTCGCCCAAGGCCATCACAACCGCGATAGCACCGGCACCGATGTCAACAGCGACCTTCGTGCTTGCCTTCTTGCCGCCGATGGACGGCGAGCCGGGAGCAACCGAGTTCAGGGCGTTAGCCGACTGAGCACGACCATCACCCTTACGGTTGATATCGGAAACGAGGTTCTGCAAGTCCGCAATCGTGACCTGCTGCAAACCGCCGAAGAAAGTAGCAGCCATTTATTTAACTCCTTGCAAGGAAATTGGGACGGCCTTAGCCGTCGATGACATTCAGGGTTGCGGTAGATGCCGCAGCCTTCGCCCAGAGACGGCGCGGCGCTTCCCCAGCGGGGAAATGCAGGCTACCACCTGAAGGGATCGAGTAGACGTTCGCTGGATCGGTCGGGGCCACAGTCGCGGCGTCCTGCTGCGGGGCCGTGCTGATATGCACGACATCGGCACCCACATTGTAGAGATGGACGAGCTTGCGGTCCTGGCGTTCCGGCAGCACGAGCACCCAAGCGGTCGTCAGAGCGACCGGGGGATACGTGATGAGGTTCTTAGCTGAGTTTCCGTTGGACATAGTAGTTCCTTTCTATGCGCGAATGGGCGGCTTCGCGGGACGCCCTGTGGAATACAAACGCGCAGTTGAAATTAAGCCTGCCAGCCAACACTCCGGCGATTGCCGGTGCGAACTGCTTCCTGTTGCTCACGCCATGCGGCGCTGTGCGCGTTCTCCTCCACCTGACTGGCGAAGCGTGCCCGCGTGTGCAGGACGCCAACCCGAATGGTGGCGAGAAGGATTTCGAGCTTGTCCTGGCGACCGTTCAGACGACCGGCTGCATCGACAAGGGCGCGCTTCAGGTCGCCGGTGATACCGTCAACATCCGAAGGCCACTCGACCAGGGTAGGATTTGAGGAAATCGGATTGACTTCCTCGGTCTCGCCCACCTCGGGCTTGACCACTTCTTTCTTTGCCATGTTATCTCCTAAATCGATCCAGCACGTTCGGCTCATTGCCGCGCAAGCGCATGCCTCCGGGGAGACGATGCAGCGGGACAGGTCGGCCATTTCCGAGCGGGTCTTTGACGAGCTTCTTCCAATTCAGCGCCTTCTGGCGCAGGTTCTCTTTCTCGTCATCCTTGGCGAGCCGTTCAACCCAGTGGCGGCATGTGCCTGCCACCGCATCGAGACGGTCATCATGTACGAGCGACCCCTTGTCGCGAGTAACGCGAGCAAGCTGCCAAAAAAAGCTGTATGTCGCGCGTTTCTCGGCCGGGTACTTCTGGCACCGCTCCCAATCCTGCCGGAGCAAGTCCTCACTCACCACCAAGCGCCCGGCCCCGATCAGGGGTTCAAGCGTATCGATGATGCGGAGTTCTTTCTGGCCCGTCTCCCACACTTCCTCAATGGCGCACTTGTGCTCCTTGATGAGGCGAGGGGTCCAGACTTGGCAGAGGGCACCGTTGCCGTAGTTCTTTTCGACATCGATCTGATGCGGCTTCCACTTGACCGCGAGGGCCGTAAGGAAGTCGAGGTTCGTATCTGTCAAGCCGCCGAGCACACCGCCTACGTCAACAAGATGTATCTTGCTGCCGATGAAGCGGGTCACGCCGTAGGCGAGTTCGTCGCCGTTTTGACCGCCACCCGTGGGATCAACATACATATGCGTCCCGGTGAACGGGGCATACTCGCTGATCTCGGGCACCGTCCCTTTATAGAACCGCTCCTTGATGGGGAAGTCCTGCGGAGGATAGATGCGATTGATCTCGGCACCCGACCAATTGATGATCATGGGTGCTCGATCATGCTGCGTCGTCATGAAGATGAGCTTCTCGCACTTCAGCGGATACCGATCCTCGTCCATGAGACGTGTATCGAGCATGTGCTGAAGCTGGAAATAAGCCTTGCCCTGATCGATCTCCTTCTTCGTCAGAGCTTCCTCTGACATGATGACGGGATCGACAGGTTGCCCGCGCTCACTCGTAGGCCCACCACCTGTTTGCAGGTCGGGGTTACGTTTGATAGCGGCGATGATTGATGGTGCGAGGAAGTCGCCGTAGTTGGCGATCTCCTTGTTAGTCGGGTAACGGCCGGTCCAGATGCGGACAGTGAAGCCACGCGAGGGCAGGCCGTTGTAGATGCTGTCGATTGACTGCGGTGTACCGAGGTAGATGATGTCACCGCTAGAGCAGATCGAACTGAAGTCCAGCGTCAGATGCCGCAGGCGTTCCCGCTGCGTGGCAGTCTGAGAGTTCTTCGAGCTTTCAACGTCATCGGCAATCAGCAAGTCAGCGCGATAGCCCTGGATGTTGCTGGTGATACCCAAGCACGCCACGCTGGGTGACTTCTCGGGGCCTTTGAGGCTGTAGTGAACGTCGAACCCTTCGACCGACGTGCGGTCGCCATTCGAGCGATCAGGCCGTAAGCATTCAAGCTCAGGCATGAACATGATGATCTGGATGATCCAGTTAGAGACCTGCGCGGACATGCCGCTACCTGCGGACACCACGAGGACGCGAAGCATGGGGTCATGGATAAGTCGCCACACTGCATATGCTGCCGTGATGGTCGTCTTAGCCTGCCCGCGCTGCGCCTGGATCATCTTATACGAAGGGCCTGTCTCCAAAAACCGAGCGATGTCGATCTGTGGAAACGTACAGGTGAACCCCATCACATCCTCGATCACGTCCCGAAGGAATAGCTCGAAGCGTGGATAGTGTTTCTGAAGGGCCTTCAAATCAGACCAGCGGCGTTGCGCTGATGCTACGTCCTCACGATGCGCCATTAGTGCGCGTTATCCGTGAGGGGCAAACCTTCGAGGTCGAAGTCCTTGGGCATGGGAGCCTTGGCCTTCTTATTCTTCAGTCGCTCATCGAGCGCAGAGAGAGTGTCGCCGTCGTCCGTGTTGCAGGTGATCTCGTTGTCCTTGAGGAACTTCGTGATTGCACCCAGCAACGCGGCCGAGGGTTCCGGGAAGTTCAGCATCACAGGCGGAGCGTTCGGGTCATCCCGAAGTTCCAGTGCAATGTCATTGGCTTTCCGAAAGGTCTCTTTCTGCGCGTCGTACTCATTCAAACAATCGAGCATTACTTCCGCCACCTTCGCATGAAGTTGGCCGAGCCGCCCGGAGGCGGCAGCGTTCTTACTCATCTTTGCTCTTTAGCTCCTGAATTCTTGTCACCCATTTCAGCGGGATGCAGATATCGCCATCGCACGCACCATCGTCCGTGATACTGTTCACGACCGCGATGCTTGTCTTGGTTTCCTTCACCACCCACCCAACAGTGACTACTTTGCAAGGAACCAGGGCCTCAACCTCAGTGATCTGTTTCCAGCCCTTTTGGCCTAAGCTCAGGGCATCGAGCCAATCGATCCTCACTAAGCGGCGGTTCGTTTGCATATTCGCGTATCTTTCCTTCACGCCACAGCGCGCCGCACGCAACGTCTCGGGCGCACTCATCTCCACGGGTCAACAGGTCTAGAATGTAACCGTCCCAACGAGCTTCATTAGACCCGTCAGAGGGCACGACAGGGACGGATGGGCAATGCTGATACGCCTCCGGTTCCGGTTCAAATACCGGATGGATTTCAATTACCGGAGAGTTCGCGCAGCCTGCGAGCAAGCTCGTCGCGATGAGCATTGACCCGAGCATTCGCATCGGGGAGTTCATTGAGTTCCTTTCGGATGACCGAGATTTTACTCGCGGCCTTGTCTTTGCGCTCGGCCTCTAGCGCCTGTATCTGGCGATCCAACGCGGCCTCTTTGTTCATCTTGTGGATCGTCTTGACGTTCTCTTTGTTGGCCTCGGCAGCCTGCTGGTAGTTGTGTTCCGCCAGCGTTAGGTCCTTCTGTAGGGAGGTATTGTCCCAGCGCAAGTACGCGATATACGCGATGGTCGCTAGTCCGATGCCACCAAACAAGATCGGCTTCCAATACTTTTGGGCCACCACTAACGCGGCCTCTAGTCCGAAGCGAGCCGCAAGGGTTGTGAACATTACTTATGCCACGCCTCTATCAGGTTTCCGAGACAAAGCTGACGCTCTGCCTCACGCCGTCGCACTAGGCCACGGAGCTTCCGCCCGTTGTCGTATATCCAGCGCGATAGCTGGTTGCACGCACCCTTTATATCGCCAGCATTCAGCTTACGAAGGAGGGTGGACGTTCTGAATTTCGTCTTGCCGACATTGTAATCAAAGGACGTGAGCGCGGCCCATGTCCAAGGATCGATATCGACATTCACCAATTCATCTACTTCCATCCAGGACTGTAGTGCCCGTTTGGAATTCATCTCTTTGCATTGCTCGTCAGTGTAATACTGTCCCAACTTGATCATCGGGCCGGTAACACCTTGGCATACAGTAGGCACCTTGCCGGTATCAAGATATGTCCGGTTCTCGTTACCCTCGTGGGTCAGTAGAAATCCCATGAGAAAGACGAACCCGGCACCAGCGGCTCGCCATTTGTAACTCACTTCCGATACCAATCACGAATTGCCAGAGCAACACGGATGGCCAGAACGATGAGGCCGCCCCATAAGAGAACGGGCGGTATCCATTGCGGGTCAATGACCCAGACGGGAAGGGAGATGGCGCTAATCCACGCGCCATCCTTCATTCCCTCGACAAGATTGTGGTTCATCGAAGCTACCCAATCGCTCGAATTTGAAATTCCATCTGGGCAAGAGGTGCAGTGGATACAGTCCGACCAGCGCCAGTACCCGAACGAGAAAGACTAACAACTGCCGCATTGCTCGGTATAATCAGAGTAGAGCCCATGCGTATAATTGTTGATCCAAAGCCAACGTATCCAGAGTATCCAGCATGCGTGCTGTATTGCTGATCACCGGCACGCCAACCTGAAGTAGCCATAACACCAACTTTACAACGCAGTGCTACCGTTACATCAAGGGGTATAAAATTCTCCGGTATCTGGAAGTAGGTTGTCTTATCTGTCCAGTCGGCCCACGGAGATGCCCAAAACTGTACGAAATGGTTTCCTGCATCCCGGTACTGCCGACTTAAAAATGAATAGTCCACAGCACTCGCAAAAGCGGCCCGCAATTGAAATTCCCATTTGCTGCGCGCAAATGACATGGCACTTCCAGAGATGCTTAGGCCAGAACCAAAGTTTGCACCAGCAGAAAACCCAACCTCAGATTTTGAATACCATACCTCACCAGTTCCGCCACCGCCTCCAAAATCGGAACCGCGTACACACACTTCGTGTCCTGAACAATAGCCGCCTTCTGGTAGAATGGGTCGAGCCCATAACTGCAAGAATGCGGGTTCATCTCCACGACTTACATTTCGTATATCCCAGGACTGCCAGCTTACTCCGGCAAGTGCGTCTCCACGTACCCACGGGCTGCGCCATGCCTTCTTTAAAATAGAAAGCTGATCACCGTGTAAAAACAGCCGGTCCATACCCTGACTTCTAGGATGAATAGCTCCTGGGTTTGGAATAGGCCATGCGCCGTATAGGCGCTGGTTCCACTTTGCCGCAGTCAGGACCGAACTAACACCAGTAAGCCTATTTCCTAAATAATAGGCATTTCCCGCATTACCGGACAACAGGTACATGGATTTCTCATCGGCATACCATGCCGGATGAATAAAATCATTTGCACCTACGATGCTTGTACGCTGATTTCTTGCAAGGTGGCCTATGGAGTACCCACCATCAGGAGATAAGTTCTCAAGTGCAAAGTCTACGAAGGCATGCGGTGGAATTGGGCTACTTACTTTTAAGGCCGTAGGTGCAGGCGCATGTAGAGTTGGAGATTTCCATACCTGAACGGGCCAAGCTGTAGACCTAGACGGCACCGCATCAGTTAGTAGATCGGTACGCCGTCCCATGCTTACGGCTCAAACAGTTCAGTGAACGTGTTGAAGGCGTGGGCAGTATATGGCGCAGCGTAGATGACATATTGATCACTCAGAAGGGCGAACCCCTCCAATGCAATGATGCCTTCAGCGCCGGGCGTACCGGGCGCAACAGTAACAGCAGGAACAGCAGCCTCTTTCCAGAAGCGTTTCGTAGTGCCATTATCCGTTGACAGGAACAGTTTGACCTGTGTAACGGTGGTCGTGGCGAGAAACTTAAACCCGACGCGATCCGCCTTCCGAATTTTGGTAGCGGACCCGCGAGCGATTTCCGTCAAGGTGCCCGTACCATCTACAGCCGTGTTGGCAGTAGCAGGAACCGCAGCAGGAATGACGACGGGGATCGTGTAATAAACTGGTTTGTCGGCCATTGGCCCTCCTTAGTAACCGCCCATGTAAAAATACTCAAAGCGGTTCGCCAGTTCGTTGTCAATGACCGGAGCAACCCAAGACGTGCCGTCAGCCTTCTGGCCGCCAGTGTGTTCCCAAGTTGACCCGCCGAGACAGGTGAATTCGATTATATCCCCGGCCACCGTTGCGATATTCGCACCAGCCGCCTTTAGGGATAGGTTCGCACCATGGATAAAGGTCACACCGTTGATGATACGAAATACCGCAGTCTCTCCGGTAGCTCCCGCCCATAACGCCGTAACAGAGATGCTATTAGTCAGGCGGTACATCCGCGCCCGATCTGCATTTGCTGGCAGCGCCAGGGTAGCGGCAGAAGCCACAGCAGTCCCGCTGTACTTCCAAAGGGCACCAAGCGTTAGCGGGGTGACGAGGTAGGTATCCACGGTAGCCGCCAGCACTTGCGCTAGAGACGCCTTTGCAGCGCCAACCACATCAGTGACCTGGATCATAGTCCAAGCCCACACACCGGTCGCTGTAGCCTTCAGGAACATACCAACGTTACCCAGAGTGGGCGGCGGGACATTGCCGCTGGGAAGAACGGCGACCTGATCAACATACGCCTTAGTGGCGAGGTCTTGCGGGTTAGCCGGGTCAGCAGAGTTGATGGCTTTGAAGCCGCCGAGATCGAGGTTTGCCTGCAACGTGCCGAACCGGCCGTCGAGGGCTTCCTGTGCGACCATGAGGGCCTGAAGCTGGTTCTCGTCAAAGTTCTGCGCGATCATTGCCGCGCCGTCGCTGAAGTCGTGCTGGACGGTCGTCTTGCTGGTCGTGCGCTGAAGGACTACATCCTGGCCGATGGCCGGGACGGGTCCAGTACCCACGATATCAACAAGGCCGTCATTAATCCAGGTGAGGGTTCGATAGACCGGATCACCGAGACCGTCAACTTCTGAGCCGACACGAAGTGTAACATCGGTCTTGCTCAAGTAGCCAAGCGGGAAGTTCACAGCGAACTGTGTGGTAACTCCATCGCCCGGATACACAATACGTGAATAGGCCACGGGTGCCTCCAATCGTTATCCAGTATGAAGGATTATAAGGCCGGGCTTTCGCCCGACCCTATCAATCTTTCATGGCGTTCAGAATACCAGCAATACCGTAAGCATTGCCGACAATGGGGATGGTCTTGATTGCAGAGATGTCGCCATTTGTGAACTCGGTAAACGGGGTCACGGCGTCGATCACTGCGCCAGGGATATGCAGCATCTTGTTCAGGGTCGTGAGTGCGGCCGGGGTAGAGATGATCCCACCATCAATGCCGCGTGCTCCGTACTGGCTGAACCGGGCACTGTCCACACCCAAGACTTCTGCAATCGGGTCCGTCCACATCGGTATCCAGCCCGTCATGTTCGACATGTTCAATGCACCGACAGCAATGCTGCCTGGGTCCATGTCCTCGAAGTTCCCATTGATCGCCTGCTTTGCCGTGTAGGCAGCAGCAGCCGCACCGAGGCCATACAGGAAAGTCATCTTCGTCTGAAGGTCATTTATCCGACCTTCCCGAATGAACTGCTTCTTCATGGCCAGCAAGGGGAATGCCTTGAGGTGTGTAAACAGCGCACCTAGGTCGGTTGTCATCCAATGGCTTTCTTCACCGGCCATAGCCCGCTGCACCATACGATAGGTGCCCCGGTTCATGGAGGTGGCGAATGCCTCGGTCGTATCATAGTCCCAGCGTTGGAAGTTGAAGGTCGTGACGTTACCCGCAGCATCAAACTCTGCATGCGTGTTGATCGCGTCCTGTATCTTCGTCAGCGCATCGCCAGATATACCGATGTCGGCCAACCGTTCCTTCGACATTGCATCGCCAGTGCCCTTGAGGGCCTTGGCCACCTTCTGCAACATGATCTCCATTGACATCTCATGCTGGATGCGCTGGATATAGTTGAAGCCGTTGGTGAAGCCCTGCAAACGCCGGAGCTTTCCTATGCCCTTCTCGACCGTATCCATGAACTGTGTCGCGCCACTTGCATCGCGGCGGATTTCGTCCAAGAGGATGTCGGGACGATAGACGTTATGCGCGTCACCGATCTTGCCGGTCCACGGCTCGATCTCATGGAACAGGCGTTGGGCACGCGGCGAGCCGGGCTTGGCGAATGCATCCTTAATGAAACTCGGGGCCATGTTGAGCCACTGCTTGAAGCCAACCGCACCGATTTGCGTACCGACTTCCGCAAGCTGGGCCAGACCAAGCTGGTTCAGCAGCGCGAGGTTCGTGATCTGCTTGGCCATACGAACCATAGGATGCAGACCGCCATTCACCGGACCCGAGCCGAAGTACGAGAACATACCT
>ERZ650304.1208-NODE-1208-length-10451-cov-10.226145_pt1 | contig 10451 bp, 7 predicted proteins | sample MGYA00376240_ERZ650304 | MGnify/ENA primary metagenome ERZ650304 (study PRJEB26733, sample SAMN07839271) | wastewater metagenome | biome: small river; feature: stream; material: water | place: USA: North Carolina | collected 2016-03-01 ...
GACCTGATGACGCTTGACGACATCACGGAAATGCTTCGGCTGAGTCGCTACCATGTGCGCGATGTTGTCGTGAAAACACCCGGGTTCCCACCCCCGGCACCAGGCACCGGCCCGCGCAAACTATTTTTGCGGCCACGCCTGCATCAGCATCAGCGCGTCCCCAGCATGTCGGTCAGCCGACTCTGCCACTGCTCGATATTCGCTGACGCACGTTCCGAGTAGCTCTGCTGCGGTATCGGCTCGCGCAATGAGGGCGCTTGTGGGAGCGTTGGGGAGGCTTGCACGAAATTCGTAGAGGGTGCCGCGCAGGCCGTCAGCAGTGCGGCGGGCAGTAGCAGCATCAGCGCGCAGTTTCGTTTCGCGTTTGGTTGCGGCATTGTGGGCGTCCTGTAGTCGTTGGTTGAATGCGGCTTCCTGCGCGCGGGTTGCGGTTTCGGCCTTGGCTGATTCGCTGGCGTGCTGGGCGTGGAGCTTGGAAAGCTGCGCGTCGTAGCGCCATGCCTGTGTCTGCCATGCGAGCGCACCCGCGATGACGGCCCCGGCGATGCCTGCGGCTGTGTGTGTCCAAATCATGATTTCCCCTCACACATGGCCCGCTCTGCCGCGCGACGACGAACCAGGCCGGGAAGCTCTTTTCCGCCTGCCAGGGTCCAGCGGGACAGTTCTGCACAGGCCCCGGCCATATCTCCCGCGTTGGCCTTGCGCACCAAGGTGGAGCCGCAGAATGCATTGGTGCCCACGTTGAACGCGAACGACAGGAATGCGGCTTTCTGCCCATCGCTCAGCGGACGCTTGATGCAGTCGATGGCCTCTGCGTGCTTGAGCAGGTCGCCCATCAGTTGCGCGTCGCATTCCTCCTTGGTGAAGGTCTGCCCCATGCGCAGCTCTGGTCCGGTGTGGCCGGTGCAACTGGTGATGATTCCGATGGGGTCGCGGTAGGTGCGGTACACCGTGCCCTCGAAATGCGCCACCAGCGGAACCGCCAGAGCAACTACCCCGGCGCCGATCTTGGCGGCGAGCCTTTGGCGCGGGGTCATTTCGGATGCACCCCGCCTTTGAGCGCAGCCCAGAACGCGGCAATTGACGCCCCCACCCCCACCACATACCCGATGGGCTTTGCCGCCTTGCCGATCCAGTTCAGCACCCTCATGGCGCCTTTCCAGCTCTCGAACACATCCAGCATTTCCGCCGTGTTGGCCTCAATGCGTTTGGTAGCGTTGGTGTTCTCCGCAAGCTCTCCCCTGAACTGCGCTTGCTCCAGTTTGATAGCTGTCACGTCATCCGTGAGGGAGTCCACGCGTTTGTCTTCTTGCGCGAGTTCCTCGTGAATTTGCTGCAAGTTTTCATCGTTCATCAGCCCCTCCCGGGCAAAGAAAAGCCCGCCGATGCGGGTTGTTGGTGGATGGTGAGCAGCACCGCTGCCAGCCCATTCGGGCCAAAGCGCCACGGCTCCTTGAGCTTGAGCGCCGCCGCCATGGCTTCGCTGCAGAACCATCCCTTGTCGCTGTCTGCCAGCCAGGGCAGCAGAAACCGCACGTTGCCCATCAGGTCATACGGCGCGCCCTCGTTGGCGCGGAACCACTCGCGGGCGAATGGCTCGGCTGCATCGGGCAGTTCGACAAAATCCCAGTGCGCGGGGTTGTAGTCAATGCGCTTGAGGCGCACGCCGCCATCCATCCAGCTTGCCGATGCGCTCAGGCCGTCCGAGAAAACCAGCTCGCAGTGTGAGTACGGGCCACGGTCAATCCAGCGCACCGCACGGCTGTAGATGCCCTGCAGTCCGGGGCGGGTGCCTTTGTAGAACGAGGCTTTCATGTCACCACGCGATTGCCGCGACTTGCTCTGCAGTCGTAGCCGCATCGAGTTGGGTTTTCAGGGCCTGGGCGTGGGCAAAGTTGGCGTTACCTGCAGCAAACAGACTTGCGTAAAATGCTTTCCAGTCTTTCACAGTGGTGATGGGCGTGTAGGTGTTGTCTACTGCCTTCCAACCACCGGGCCAGCCTGGAGGCATGGTGCCGTACAGGCTTACAAACCCGTTCGTGCCGTCAATGTCTGACCGGCTCAACTGGTCGCACGCAAAGGTTTTGCCGCCGTGGGTGAACGTGCTGAAGTTCGCTGCCAGGCGTGCTGCGTTGATTTCTGCGTTTTTGGCAGAGATCAATTGGGGTAGCAGAGAGGGATGCTGGGCGAGGACTACCCACCCAGCACTGCCGTGCCATTGAGCTACCTCATCCCCGCTGGTCGGCGGTGGCGGCGTTTTGGTACCCCTAGGCATCCGTTGATGCGGGTCGACTGATACGCTGCCGCTGTAGATACCCAGGTCGTCAAAAGTGTAGACAGTAAGCATGTTACGCCTTGATGTAAGTAGTGAGATTAGGTTCAGCAGCAATTACAGGAGTGACGAACTGAGTTGCCAGGTCGTAAGTCAGGCCGGGGCTTGTGAACAGCTTTCCGGTAACACCGGTAGCCAAGAACAATCCACCTGCAGACACGAGGTTTATAGTGCCAGTTGCTGCCAGAGGAGTCGGGGCAGGTGTCCAATTTGCCCCGTCGTCTGATACGTAGATATAAGTCCCCGCAATCAAGACGTATAGCTGCCCGTCGAAGGCAAGGCCCGTAGCGTTGGTGCCTGGATGAGACACAGAGGCCACCAGCGTCCAGGTGATGCCGTCAGGACTGGTGGCAATCTTGGAAATACTGCCGGAGGCCTGCGCGAATGCAACAAATTTCCCGCCACCGTACAGCACGCGGAACACTGTTTCTGTCCCGAGAAAGGGGTTGGTTCGCTGTGTCCACGTAATGCCATTGGGGCTGGTGGCAATCTCGCCGCTATCCCCTGTTGCCACAAACACGCCTGCGCCATAAGCCACCGACCGTATGTCGCTGCTGAAAGGCGAGGTACGACTCGTCCAAGTGACGGCTGTGGGAGATGTGTAAAGTTGGCCAAAATTGCCGACAGCGACATACAACCCCGCGCCGTAAGCGAGAGCAAAGGTTGTCATCCCGCCGATGGCGCCCCCTACCGTCCAGGAGGTACCATTAGTGCTGTATGCGCAGCCCCCTCCCGAGCCCGCCACGACAAATCTGCCATCTGCGTAAATCGCTGCGTTTAGGTTTACAATAGTAAGGCCACTAGTGCGCTGCGTCCAGGTCACGCCGTCTGGAGAGGATGCGACCTTGTTAGACACCCCGCATGTGACATACGTGCCAGCACCGTAAGCAGCCCCGTAAATAGCGGAAGCGCCGTAGCTGCTGGTTCTTTCTGTCCACACCGCGTCATACACAAAGCCAATTTCATCGGCTAGGTCTGGGTAGCTGCTTTTCAGATATGCAGCACCATCGCAGGGTAGGTACTCTGGCGCAGACAACACACGTGCAGTCCGCAGCACATCGCCAGGGTAGTTTTTGGCAAGCAAAATTTCAGCGTTAGTCTTCTCGCTGCTCCAAGCGGTAGTAGGCCCCACAAGCATGTCGTCTATAGTGCCGGGCGGCAAAGTGGCAACTGCAGCCTCTGCAGCAGCCTGCGCGGCCTCTGCTGCTGTTTGCGCGGCCCCCGCGTCAGTGGCATGCCCGAGGGCGATACCTGCTTGTGTAGTGGCGACACCTGCTTGTGCAGTAGCGACACCTGCTTGTGCAGTAGCGGTAGCAGCGTCTGCGTCTACATCAAGGGCTGTTGCGTTGACTTCTGTAACAAAGTTGGCCAACGAGGCAACAAAAGCAAATGCTCGGTCGTTAAAGACAGAGGTCGAATCTGCAGGTGTAGGTGCTGCAGGCAGGGCTGAAATAGTCATGTGAGTCCTTCAATGTCAAGGGAGCAATTGGCGTGGCCTGGGTACTGAATAACTATGTCGAAGCTCTTGTAGAAGCCATACAAAGTGGTGCTCTCATACATGTACGTACCAATCCAAACGCAGGGTGTGGTTCGCACTTCGGTCAAGAAATTCTGGAAAGCATCGACCTCTGCGCGAACCAACGTCATACCAAAGCTGGCGCGACGCGCGTAAGCACGTCGCACAAGCTCAACGTCGCCGAAATCGTTGGTCTGCTTGCGTGAGTAGTCCTGTATGCCGATTCGAGCCCCATACTCCACACCGAGCGAAAACTCGAACAGTTGCCCCAGCAGAATCACACCGACAGCTAGCGTAGGACCACCTGTCAGAGTGACAGTAAGATCAGCAGCGGGGTAAGCAGGCAGGTCGAGTTCGATATGTTGCCCCGTTCCGCTGCGTTGCCCGAAAAACCATGACCACCAGTCAGACGCCAGGGGCGCCGTGCTGAAGTTGATGGTTTTGTCAAACACCACGCCGTACACTGGATCAGTCAGCACAAGGCGCAGACTGGAGGCGTGGACCAGTCCAAGCACAGCTACGTTTTTAACGGCGGAGCCAGCCCTCAACACGTAGCTGATAGAGCTGGCCTGAGTTGTGGCGGTACTGTTAGCTGCATCAAAAGCCTTCCACCGATTTGTGGGGCTGACAACAATCCAATGTGCAGGGCTGGTAGCTGGAGGATTGTTCAGGTTGGACGCCTGGAGGCTCTCGTATATTTTGTGCGTAGACGTCAAAATGACACGATCGCCAATAGCGTAAGTAGTCCCGATACTCCACGCGGCGTAGTCAGTCTCTGGCACAGTGCTGCTGATCAGCATGGCATCAGAGACCTGGATAGGCTTGATGATTTGCAGCGAGCTCATGCTGTGGCCCTTTCTTCAGGCATGCCGTCGCCATCCCACCGTTCCATCAGCGACACCAGCCGAGCTTGCATGCGTACCAATGCCTGAGCCTGAGCCCGGTTGTCTTCTCGCAGGCTACGCAGTTCCGCTATGACGCCTTCGCTGTCGCCCCGCCACAGCAGATTGCTGGTCTGTGCGCTGGTGTAAACCATGGAGGGCTGCGCAAAGTTAACCAGCTCCGGCCCCTCCTCCCCCACCACCGTAAGACCTGCCGGGGTGTACCCTCCACGCGCGCGGAAGTTAACTGACACAACTTTGCCGCTAGTGTCATCCGCTGTGGCACTGGCAGTGGTAGTGGTGGAATCGGAATCGACACTAATACTGTACACAGCGGCTGTGACCTGCGCAGCAGCGGCTGCAACCGCCGCGTTCAGCGCAGTGACAGCAGCAGTCACGCCCAACACAGACGTGTCCACGCCACGCAAAACGTCAATCTGCGTTTGTGCGTTTTCAAGCACCTTCTCGTAGTACTCCTTGGTCTTCGCAAGCTGCTCTTCATACTGCGTTTTTGCCGTCTCGAGCTGCTCATTCAGGGTGACCAGTGAGTCCTCAGCAGCCTTCAACTGCTGCTCCGCAATGGTCTTCTGAAGCCCAATTTTGTCCTTGAGTGTGTCCAGGCGCCCAGCCAACACAAGGTTGTCTCTGTTGTACTCAAAAGCAGAACCGTAGCGCTCTGCTTTTTGCCCCGCGCGAACAGAATCGATAGCGTCTGCCAGTTCGTCCTGCTTAGGCGTGGCTCCGCTGGCAATCAAGCGATCCAGGTATGCGTTACCCTCCGACACCGGGGCCGCTGCCCCTGCCTCATTGCGCAGGTCTTTGATCTGATCTTTCAGCAAATCGAAGATACCTTCTAGGCTGCTCAAAGATTCACTGGCGGCTGATCTGATCTTTTCTGCCGCGCTGATCTGCTCTTTCAGGGTCTTTTCAGTCGCCTCATAGGTGTCCTTCAGGGCTTTCTCCGCAGCCTCTTGAGCGCTCTGCACAGCACGCTTCAAAGCGTCGAAGGCCGCGTCAACAGCCGTCTGTGCGGCCTCAGCGGCCTTCTTCTCGTCCTCCAAAGCCCAAATGCGCAGCAGAATTGCACGATTGGCCTCATTCGTTGCTGCGAGCTCAAGCTGACGAATAGCTGCAGTGTCACCCTGCGCTTCAAGCAGGCGACGCTCCAGACCTTTGCGCTCGTTCAGAATATCAATTTGTTCCTGCACAGCCCGGTTTACGTCATACAAGGCTACGGCCTCAGCCGTCATCCCCTTGATGGCCTCTTCCCGGATCAGTGCCAGAGCCTCTTCATCGCGACCCTGCGCTTTGAGCAGCTCGAGCTGCAGGTTGTTTTGTTCCTGCTTCAGATCAGCAACCTGTTGCTCCTGCTCAATCTGCTTTTCAAGCGCGCGGTTGAAGTCCCACGCTGCCACAGCCTCAGCGCTCATACCCTCGATGGCGTTGGCGCGGATTCTGTTCAGGGCTTCTTGCTCCTGGCCCTGCGCTTGCAGCAGCTGTATTTCAAGCTGGCGCCGCTCGGCAAGCAGATCATTCATGCGCTGCTGATCGGCATTTGCTGCACCGTCTGCGCCGCCGCCTTGCGAGAACATCTCTGATGCGCGCAGACTGTATTGACCGGCTGCATCCTTGGAGAGGTAGTCCCGCAGCAAACCTGCATCGAAGAGCTTGGCGAGGTTCTCTTGCGTGATGCCTGCAGCGTTACTGGACTCGCCCACAACCTGGCGCACTTGGTCCAAATCTTTCTTGGACACTACACCCGCATAGAGGGACTTGAGCGTGCTATCGAGCGCTGTCGTAGCCAGACCTTGGACCTCTGCCTTGATCTGCTCTGGAGTCCAGCCCCATTGAGTGCGCAGCTTGAACTGTTCCAAATATAGATTGGGGTTCGTAACCTGGCCTTCTGGGTTGGATCCACGGATCAATTCAACATACTGGTTTACCTTGTCTGATGAGAATCCTTCCTCAAACAGTTTCAACACGGTATCCAGCAACTCAGGCGTTACCGATGAACCGGAGGCGCTGAACTTCAACATGTCGAAGTTCATCAATTGCTTGATGGTGTCTTTGTTCAACCGGTCCGCGAACTCTGGATACCAGTCCTTGAAGTTGGTCAGGAAAATGTCCTCGGCAGTCTTCGACCCTGCGGCCATCGGCGCCATGGACTTCACGCTCAGCGTTGACTTCGCGGCCCCCGCAATGAACCCACGCTCCACAGCAGCAGCAAGCATGTCGGTGCTGTTGCTGGTGGAGTAAATCGCGCTGGGGCCAGTGAATTCAAACTCGGGGCCACGCTCCCCCACAAGGCGCATGCCGCCCTGGTGCGCGCCGCCAGCAGCGAAGCGGGGAACGGTGACATTGGACGACGCTTGGTTTTGAACAACGATATTGACGGTGCTGCTCTCGATAGATGCCGCCAGGCCGCTGATCGCAGAGGAAACGCGCGATGTTTCGCCCACCAGATTCCCGAGCAACTCGGCAGACTCTGCCGTGGACGCCGCTGTCTGCTCCTGCGGCGATAGCAACTTTTCCAGCGCCGATACCTGCGGCGCAGAATCAGCTAGCTGCTCCAGTGTCATGTTGTTCTTCTGCAGGAAGTCGGCCAACTCGGCAAACTGAGGCGCCACCTGCAGCAGCGCGGCGATTTGCTCCTGCCCAGCATCGGTGTTCACATCCATGCTTTCGACCAGCGCGCGGAACTCGCCCTTGGTGTCCACGCCCAACGCAGTCAGGTCGATTCCCACACCCTCCAGCGCCGTTGCCAGCTGCACCGCAGCAACGCCCGCCTGCTCCGTTTCGTTGTAATACTGCGACACGAACTGGCCCGCGTTTTGCAGGAACTGGTCTACACCACCAGAGAGGCTGATCAATCGGCTCTGCGCATCGAAAGACGCCGCTGCAATGCTGGAGAAAATGCCGCCCATGGGGCTGATGGCAGCGCGCAGGGTGTTCACCCCCACTACCTGCGAATTGATGGCCTCCAGCAGCTGGTTTGCGGCGTCCTCGGTCAGCGACTCAGCATCAACGCCCGCCAGCATCGTCTGCACGGTCTTGGGGATGTCAGTAACGGTCTGCAGCGCCTGGACGGTCGATTGCTTCAGGTCGAGGGTGAAGTTCTCCAGCGCAGTCTTGAAATCGGGGCTGTTCGTTGAGAACTTTTCGTACAAGGTCCCGTCGTAGTTGTCGCCCTTGCCGGACTCTCCGAACTGCACTCCGCCGCTCAGCGTACCGCCAGCGAACACGCCACCACGCCCTTTTGAGGATGTCTCAAGCCCTGCAGAGAACCCGGTCAGGACAGCAGCGCTGCCCAACGACTTCAGAATGCTGTTGATGCTGGCTGCCGTGCCAGACACCGCATTGCGGATCGCTTGCTCCTGCGCTACCGGGTCGCCCTCCAAACGGTAGGCAATACCGTCCTTCAGGGCGGTCCGCATACCGTTGGTGAAGTCGCGGTCGAACTGCTGGCCCTCGATGGTGTAGGTCTGATCGCGGCGCTGGTTGGTCACACTGCCGTCGAAGGCCACGCCGAACTGGCCGCCGGTGCGGGTTTCGCCCTTGGTGGCTTTGCTGATGGCAACCAGCGCACCGATTCCGAGCGCGATAGGTCCGAGTGCGCCAGCGATTACCCCCAAGCCAGACGTGAAGCCAGCTAGCGTGCCGGTGCCAATGAGTGATGCGCCAGCCGCCAAAGAGCCGCCAAGTGTGGTTGCGCCGGTTAGCCACCCCGCACCTGCGGCAAGCGATCCACCGAGGCCACCAGCCCCGAAGAGACTTGCAGCGCTCAACGCTGTGGACGCGCCAGAACCAGCGCTGGCCGTGCCCGACAGCCCCAGCGCCCCGGTAATGGCACCTGCCACCGGGTTCACCACGGCGCTGATGATGGGCCGCAGCACCAGCGTTTTGAACATGTTGGCGATGGTGTCGCGCAGGTTCTTGGCGAAGTCCTTGCCGCTCTCGAAACCGCGCAATAGCGCATCTGTCAGGCTGCGGTTGATGTCGTCTGCTGCGCGCTGCCATTCGCTGGCTGCGCTTTTTGCAGCGTCTTCAGATGCCTTTCGGGCTTCTTTGGAGCCGATGAGTGCAACCAACTTCTTGCGTGCATCGATTTCTTTCTGCACTGCGAGATATGCATCCTCGTTCCCAATCATCCCCTTCTGCTGCTCTTCCAGCCGCTTGATCGTCACAAGCTCGATGGCCTGTGCCAGCGAGTAGTAGCCGGTCTCCGCAATCGCGGCAGCTTCTTCTTCCAGGCGCAGTTGCTCGGCCTGTTGCTCTGCTGCGCTGGCTCCCTTGGATAGCTCCAGCACAAACTGCGCGTGCGACTTCGCAGCGTCTGCCGCTACTTTGGCGGCCTGTTTTGTGGCGTCGTTGAGCTGTTCTTGCGCGATGGCGGCATAGGCCGCCTGCAAAGCGGTTTCGCGCATGGGCTCTGACGCATTGGTGTAGGCGGGCGACTGCAGGTATTCGACAAGCTCGGCCTGGGATTTCGTAAGTCCTTCCGTCTTGGCCGTAGCGTCGGCTGCGGCTTTGGTGAACTTCTCTACGTAGCTGGACCACTGCTTGGCGGCTTCTCGATCTGCGGCGAATGGGTCGCCACCCTTGGGCGTAGCTCCGCCCTTTTTTGCCATCTCCGCCAGCTTTTCGTTGACGCCAGCGATGCGCTCGCGCAGCTCCTTGGCCTCTACGCTATTGCCCCGGTTCTGGGCTTCAAGCTCTTTCAGCGCGTCCTTCGCCACCTTGGCGACGCCGCGCAGCTTCTCCATAGCGGCTGATTGGGACTCGTATGATTTGGTGAGATCGAGTGCGGCCTTGACCTGGCTTTCCATCTCTTGGGAGGTTGGCCCCCAAGAGCCAGTGGCGCCACCCTCAGAATTGCCGACCTTCCCGGATACATAGCGACTGCCGCCGCTGTTCTCCGGGCCAGCAAACAGTGACGCAGCGCCAATGGCGGGGCCGATGACAGGAAGGAACTTGAGCCATGTAGGCGGCTGCATTTGCGACAGCCGCACCGTGAGATCAGCCGTCTTTTCGATCAGCTTTGCAAGCCAATCGTTTGCTGTTCGGAATGCGCTAGAGTTGCCAACGGACGTCGTGAGCTTGTCCCAAGCATTGCTCATCTTGTCGGTGGCTTCACCGAGGGGCGTCATGCCCTGTCGCGCCAAACCTTCAGTGGATTGCTTGAGCGCTTCCAATAGTGCGGCCTGGGCACCAGACTTGTCGCCCATTTCGGCCATCTTTGTGATGTTCAGAATCTGGGCGGCGGTCAGTGTTCCGAGCGCATCCTCAAGGGACTTTGCACCCTTTTCGGGGTCTGCAAATGCCTCTGCCAGCTTCTTCGCTGCAGTCGGCAAATCGGTGCCTGTTGCCGCAGCAAAATCTGCAACGGACGCACCGAGGTCCTTGAACAGGTTTGCCCCAAGTCCGCTGACTTTGGCGAATTCGCCAATGATGGCCGTGGCTGTGGCTTTGCTCACGCCAGGGACTGTGTTCAGCTCATTGACCAAGACCTTTATGTCGCCAGCAGCTGCAACCGACGCACGGCCAGTGCCGATCAACTGAACCGACAGGTCCCGCAGCGCGGCATCTTTTCCGTTCAACGAGTACATAGCAAATCCGAGACCAGCGACTGCTGCGGCAGCGATAGTGAGCGGATTTACCAAACCGACAATGTACGTCCCGAGTGCCTTGGCAGCATTCCCAACACCCCCGAACATGCCCGACA
>ERZ650304.1209-NODE-1209-length-10450-cov-23.800385_pt1 | contig 10450 bp, 11 predicted proteins | sample MGYA00376240_ERZ650304 | MGnify/ENA primary metagenome ERZ650304 (study PRJEB26733, sample SAMN07839271) | wastewater metagenome | biome: small river; feature: stream; material: water | place: USA: North Carolina | collected 2016-03-01 ...
GTGTACTTCTCTGGACGAGTCCATGGAGGTACAACAACTTCCTCTCTTACTTTGATAAAATCTTGTGGATGGCGGAGTTCCCAATCCTTATGACAAACTTTTAGTCCATCCCACCTATCCCTTAACTTATCGGAAGGGAAACGGAATCCGCATACATCACAAATAGATACCCATGTACCGGGCCATTTCCCTTTATACGTCATTTGATAAGTCTTTCAATTTCTTTATTCAAGTCAATCTTCATTGAATCTAAACGAACAAATAGTTCTTCTTTAAATTCTCTGAAGTCCTCTTTCTTGATATATTCATCTTTAATCTTATCGATAGCCTCTTGATGAGTTTTTAACTTATCTCTTAGATCGTCACTAGCATACTTCATAAAGAACATAATCATGCCCATAAGAAAATTAGCAACTAACGAAAAGATTGACAATACTGCTGTTAATTCCATAAATCATTTTATCCCCATAAACTAGCGTGTGGGAATGCTAAGTAGCAGGTTCCATTAACAGTAGTAACGTTACCAAAGTTAATCAGATACAGGATATGTGTAGCTCCTGGAGGAGCATCAGCAAAAGTACCCCATGCGCCTAACTTTTGATCTTGCCAAACATCTTTGGTATAAGTAGAAGGATCAATAGTTACAGATGAAAAAGATGTAAACTGTTCAGTTACTTGTGGTACTCCATTAGCATCCCTATCTTGTGACATCCGAGCAAACTGAGCAGTAATAAAGAACTGACCAGCTGCCATGCCTGCTGTTGTGGGAATCATGATTTCCATCTTTGTAGAAACTCTACGATCTGGAGATACCGGGATTGCACAAGCAACAGTAAATCTACCAACAGAACCAGTAGTTCCAACTAACTTAGTAAATACTAGAGCTTTTGCAACTGTTCCTGTAATTGATGTACTAGCTACTGTTTGAGAAGTATCTACTAGGTAAGTACCAGCTCCACCTGTTGAACCAGTTAACTGACCAATAATCTTTGTACCAGCTGTAACCCCAGTTCCAGTAAGCACCATATCTCTAACAAAAGTACCTGTAACTGATCCACCTACAGTAAGGACTTCACCAGATATTGAAGAAGCAGTTCCAGTAGCATTACCAATTGGTGGAGTTGCAATAGCAATAGTTCCATTGGTACCAGTATATCTATTATTCGGAATAGTATCATTGGTATCTAAATTAATCCACCATGTTTGTTGCTTTCCAAGAGTTCCGGCAAATTGTGAATCACCAAATAGGTTGGAACGAGACTGGTTGTTCAACCGAACAGACATACCAGGATCACTACCTTGTCGCATGATAAACCCAGGACGTACTCTACCTGGACCATCCCATAGTAGATCACAACTATTTAAGAAGTTAGTTGCATAAACTCCTTCAAAAATAACGTGAGATCCAGAGTGACGAACTTTGATAAGTCTGTAGTATGCATAAGGACCAGCTCCACCGGAGCTATTAACGTCAAACACACCACCTACAAATCGAACAATACTACCATCACCATCAACATCAATAAAGCAGTCTCTAGTGGTAATTGCACTACAAGTTACTGTAGTAGTTCCAGCTACTTGAGAAACACATGGGATGTTACCCATTGATTTTGTTGCCGAAATCTTATAGCAGGAATTTGCTGTATCTCTGATTAATTCTACTGGTTGACCATTTACCCAATCACCAGAACCCGGGTTTGTCGTGCCGTCGGACTTCTTAACCGCAATTGCTCCAGATCCACCCACATTAAGTGTAATTGCACCTGTTTGAGTTGATACTGGTGTAATAACAAACCGGGCACCATTTACTGTTGTATCTAATGCTTGAAAAGCTGCTCGCGCATCAGAACCAGATCCATCCAGGATATAGTTATTATTATCAGAGACTAGATTTTTACCACGGTTTTCTGGGTGACAACCAAAGAAAGTAACTCGAGCTGAGTTAGTTACAAGCAGTAATTGTCGTGAATAGTCCCATGAAACACCATAGAATGACCATTCAGATGAGGAGTCATCAATTCTGATGATACAGTAGCATAGATCGAATACACCACCAAATACAGAACAGTTTTCACCAGAATCGTTACCAGCTTCTTGCCAAAGACCATAGGTACAGTTGTATACTTGTAATCCATGTAGATCAGTAAGATAGAACTGATCTCTTCCACCTAAGCCAGTTTCAAATTCATGAATATAGAAATTCTTAAATGAAGGTTTTGGGGCATTAAGTAGTCCACCTGTGGAATTAACCCAAATACCTTTTGAACCAGAAACTGTTTTACCAGGTCCAATGAGTTCAATTCCCTCATAAATACGAGTTTTGGATTTTCTAACATTTGTACCGGAGGTATACCCACCAGAAATGTAATCAAATGTGAGACCAATAGTTACACCAGAAGCATCTATAATGCTCATGTTACCGACAATACTAGTAGTATATACGTTAACAGAGACATTGCGAGTCATAGTATATGTCGCCCCTGGTTGTAGATAAACTACCGATGGAATGAATCCGGCATTAGCTGCTTCAATCGCATTTTCCAGTGATCCAGCAACAGATGGATTTACGTAGTTGGTAGCATTACCACTAGTTCCAGCGCCACTACCAGAAATGTTGGTATTAACAATTACTGACATTGTTATACCCCCATTTTAACCACTACAGTAGCTCCAGTACCACTAATAGCAGTTACATTGGCTCGAACCCATTTCCAAGGGGCTGCACTGGTAAACCCGTCAGAAGCAGAGGTAGTTCCTGATAGGGTAATTGTACCCATAGGGGTAGCCACCCAATTAGTACCATCATTTGATACTTCGATATTAACTGTAGCAGTTACAGCTCCAGTACCTGTCACTACGGCTTGAAATGTGGAGTAAGGGGAATCTTTGTAGACTCCTGGTTGAACTCCAGTAGAAGTTACTCCACTGGTATAATTTGTTTCAGGTGTAAGATTATAGACCTTACCTGATTTTAACCAAACATTATTGGACATAAAAATCTCCCCAAGAGATGAAAAGCGGGCTCACCACCCGCCCCAAATTAACGAACGTACTGAATTTCTAGGTAGATTTCACCTGAAGTTGGAGTACCAGTAGTAGATGTACCAGCTACATAGATAGGAATGTCTCCACCTAGTGGAATACTATATGCTTGTAGAATTCCAGTTACTGGGGATAGAATTGCTTGTGTACCGACAGTAGTAAACACATTGAATGCATTTACAAACTCGGTACCACCAGAAGTAGAGCCTATGCTTAGGGTAGCAGCAGAAATACTGTTGCCAGCTAGTTTGGTCTGATTCCAGTATTTGAAACCTAGAATAGAGGCGTCAGCAGGTAGCCGAGCAACTAGAGTGTTAACACCAGAGGTTGAGAAGTTAGCATAAGTAAGTTTGATTACCTTAGTAACGACATCCTTTACCTGAAATGTTGGGAATGGACCCGCTGAGTTGGGATCTGAGAAAATTAAAGCCATAATTATTCCTTGAAAAAATAAACCCGCCGAGGGATTAGCCAGGGCGGGTTATGTTTAGTTAGGCACCTTGGCTACCATAGATAGCACGGGGATCAGTCCAACCGAAACTATAACGAGCAGAGGCCTTGTACTTAGCGTTTTCGGTATCGAAGTCTTCATCCATTCCGAATTCATCACCACGACGTTCAAAATACTTCAGACCATGTTGCACATCAGTGCGGATGAACCAAGCGTCTTGATCAGTTAGATAGTGATTAACAATAATCTTGGGAATTAGTCCCATTGCCTTTAGAGCATTCAGATCGTTGTTATCAGTACCAACTCGGCCATCAGTCTTAAGAATACGCTGGGCTTCAAAAGCTAGTTGACGAGGAATAATCAGGGACTTAGGCAGAACCTTGATCAGAAGACCGCGGTCATTAGTAAATCCAGCGATATCGATACAAGCTTGTTCTAGTGATGCTTCTGATAGGTCAGCAGCAGTTGCAATAATGTTACTCCAAGTACCACCAGCAAAGTTAGGGTGACTAGAAGCAATCATTTGCACTGCATCACCACCAGTATAGTTAGAATCAAAAGCGCGGTTATAAACGTTAGCACCGTTGATTTCCTTAGTCTGACGCATAGAGAAGGCTAGACCTTGTGCTTTACGCTGACCAACCACATCATACTGGTCGTCTTCGTAGATTTCGCGTGTGATGATGAAACCCAGTCCAAAGACAGTGTGGTTATACCGAGTGATGAAGCCTTGACGTTCGCTGTCATAAGTGATGGCAGCACCTTCACCCTTTTTGACTGCTAGGCCAAAAGAGCTGATACCAACATCTTCTTCAAACTGCTTACGTGAAGTATATGTATCAAATAGATCAGTATATTCTACTGGATATTCGTCATAAGCTTTACCATACCATGCGTTAATACCGGGCCATAGGGCCTTAGCAAACGAGGAACTATTAATAACTGACATGTGTTATTCCTTTCTAAAATTAAGTACCAGAAGTACCAGCGCCACCAAAGATATTGGTATTGAGAGTTACTAGTAGTTTCCAGTTAGAAGAATCAGACATGTCTTGATCAGGACGTTGTAGCACGCCGATAATCTTCAGGGGAAGGGTTGAGGTTGCTGCTTTTGTGGACATCTTAGCAGTAAATGCAGACATACCAGTCGTAGTTGAACCCGCAGTATAATTCAGACCGACGTTGAGACCGATATCAGTAATAGCGGTAGCAGCATCAGCTTGAATTTCGTATACTAGTGTAGGATCAACAGCTACAAAAGCTGTGCGAGCAGTAGAAGCTGCACGATAACCAGATGGGGAATTTAGATTTGAATAATCAGGTACAAATCCTAGTACAACACCCAGATGTAGATCAGCATCAGCAGTTGATGCAACTACTTGAGCAACACCATTTGCATCAGCCGTTCCACCAAATTTTACCAGGTCGCCAGTAAAGGCGGCTTGGTTGTCTCCCGTTAGGAAGGCAAAAGTTTCAGTCTGACCATTCCAAGGGGCACCAGATAGGTGACGCACTGGACGCAGACCTTTAATTCGACTTACGTTAGCCATTTATTTCTCCATTAATTGCCAACGTATGTAATATGTTTAATCTCTTGTAATAGAAAGAGTTCCATAGTTACCACGTTTAGCATCTTCTTTCATTGTATCTTCCAATGCATCGAGGTGGTCAGCTTTAGCACGTTGATCTTCTTCATACCAATCTTTAGGGATTCGCATAACGATACCTTTAGTACCTTGGCCAACTGAAATCTCAGCAGCAGAACCTGTAGCAGAGGCAGTATCAGCTCTCTTGTCACCAATTTTGACAGACTTAGCATCAACGACTTCCCAGCCATTTTGTTTGAATGCATCAACACGGTCATCCGTGTCATTTACAATTCTGTACTCATAATTAGAATCCTTATTATGAACCGTTAGACGGTTACGGGTTCCTACTGGAGTACGTTTTACACGCCCTCTGGGGCTCTTGACGAGGTTTTCAGCCATTATTCTAATCCCTTCACTTTACGAAGATCGGCAATATACTTTTCTTTGGTCATGGTGCCACTACGGACTAGCGTATTCATAATATTACGCTCTTGATCAGTTAGTTCAAATTCACCAGAGTCTTTTACTCCGGATCCCCGCTTGCTAGAATTGCCTTCTACAGTAGGGGCAGAATCCTTATTTGGATTTCTGAATTTATTAGGAAACTCTTTACGAACTTCTTCTTCAACACGTTTTAGAATTTCGTTACGAGACACACCTTGTGCGTGTAGCTTCATACCAACATCATCTGCAAATGCAGCCATATGTTTATATGATTCATACCAAGGATTTTTGTTTACCCAACTTTGAAATTCTGGATTAACAACTGGTTCAGGTTCAATCCTAAGTTGTGCAGTTTGTTTAATCTCTTTAGCTTGTTCTTTAAAAGTATCAATTTGATCTTCTAAAGCTTCAAACTTATCAATATCTCCATCTACTAGAGCTTGCTTTCGAGCATCCTTAAGATCCTTAATTGCTCGTGTATATTCAGTTTCTCGGACCTTAGAATAATGCTCTTGCATTGCTTCTAGTGCTTTACGCACTGCCTTAAGTTCCTTGCTTTGAGATTCAATTCGTTTGATGGGTTCATCAAGGGCTAGGAATACTTCTGCTGATTTCCACCGTTGTGGATCTCCAGTGTATTCTTCCTTTGGTACCCACCCAAGTTCTGTGGCTCGTTGTTCAACATCAGACAATACTGGTGCTTCGACCTGTTTCTGTTCTGTGTTTGTTTGAATGTCTTCACTCATATTATTCCTTTACTAGTTTGCAAATAACATCTTCATCATTTAGAATCAGATATGTTTCTACCGAATCTGGATCTTTAATCAGTTTACCACCATGTCTTGCATAGGCAACTAGATCACCAATAGCACACCATGGTTCTCCACCAAAATCTTTAAATGCTGTAGAACCAATATCGAGAACAATACCTTTATCAACGGCAATCTGTTCTTTCTTTAGTTCTAACTCTGGAATCTCGATTCCGATCGCTCGTGCGGCTCGGAACGTATCATCTACATCTTCAATCTTTTGTGGTTTTACTAGGATTCTATGTCCTAATGGAATAAACTTCATTCTGGATCTCCCCAGTCAGTATTTGCAATATCTTTTAATGCTTGAATATACCCCTGACGAAACTTAATTCGTTCTACATCAGAATCATCAAATTCTTCTCTAATTTCAAAGACACGCTTTGCAATTTGAGTAAAGAACTCTTTGGTTACCGGGTATGATTGCCACTCTTGGAATTCTTGCTTGGTAACGATTTTGCCATCTCCTTAGCTTGTGATAACTTTTGTGCATGCGTATCTTGTGCATGTTGCATCTGCTGTTGATGCTGGGCCTGCGCTTGAACCATATGAGCTGCTGTACGATGGTACTCTGCAGCCTGTTGGACTTGTGCTTGGGCTTGTTTACTCTGCATTTCGAGGGCATGTTGCTGTGCATTCATTGCCATCTGTTGCTGTTTGTCTCTTGATTCCAACTCCATTTTTTGCTGATTCATTTGTGATTGCATCTGCATCTTCTGAGTTTCCATCTGTCCCTTCATTTGAAGTTCTAGGACTTTTGGATCAGGTTGTGGAGGAGGTGGAGCACCTGTCTGTTGAACTTGTTGTGTAAATAGTTTTTCGTAGTTTGGTTGCTCTTGGGCAACTAGAACACGTCTAATTACTTCTACAGGATCTAGAATACCCGTCGGTAATAGTTCTAGTAATGCTTGGGCTTTCTGCATCTTCTCTGAAGAAGATACTGCATTTGGATCTGCACCAGGGCAGACATCGTAGTCAGAATCATTGAAATCATCTGGACCAATAGTAGAATCTAGTACTTGGACATATGTATTTGGATCAAGATATGTCTCATTCAGTTCATAAATCTTCTTAAACTCTTTTCCAAGGCTTCTAAAGATTCGTTTGTAAACTGCGGTAAACACCTTCATACCTTGCTCTACAGATGCCATCGTTGTAGTAGCAGGAGTATTCTGTCCTGGCATCTTGCCAGTAAAAATTTCTGCTACACTAGCTAACTCCTTACCAGAGGTAATTAAAGCCGTCATAAGCTCAAATAAGACCTTTGATGGTTCTTTTGTGGGCAGGGGTACAATCTGTTTTCTCAGGTCATCTGCTGTAGCATTAACGGGTTTCCATTCTCCAGGTTGAAAACGTTGGTCACCCATCTTTAATCGGAGACCCTTACCAATAAAACCAGACTGTAAATTACTTAATGTACCAGCATCAGTGAGTTGATTAATGTGGGTATTAATTGCTTCATTCAGTGGACCAAGAAGGGTCCCAAAACCAATATCATAAAAAGAGCCGTCAGGATTAGGAACAAAAGAAAATTTGGTGTAATACTGAGTAGGCTTGATTGAAGTAATCTTCCTTTTGTCATCTTCTTTAATCCCATCTTGTGTAAAACGAGCTACAATTCTTAGAACAGTCCCAGACTTACGATCAAAAGTAACAATATAAGGTTCTGTATAGCCATCATCATCCAAGTCTAAGAAAGTATGACTTTCTACTAGAGTGTACGGAATAGCTTCATCAGAAACATTATAATTACTTAGTGGTAAATTAACAAATTGATTTGATGTAGGATCTGGTAGTTCTTTATCTAGAAAAATCTTCTGATTCTTTCGTTCTTGTAGAATTCTTTTAGGCATTTCAATAATCTCTGAGACCCGTTCTGCATCTTCAAGAGTTCTTGCCCAATAGTTTACTACTAGATTCTTAGGAGAGATTAAATACGATTTAATCTTTTCATCTGCATTAGAATAGAATGTCTTTTTGAATACAGTACCTACGATAGGTAACATCATCAACATTCTATCCATGTCTTCTTCCCAGTCACACAGTTCATGCATAACCTGATAAGACATGTACATTGCTACTCTATCTGCTTTATCTTGTTTTACACCATCAGGATCATTACCGATCACAATAGCTTTAACAACTTTACCATCTGATGGGACTAGACTTGGATAAGCTCTAGCAGCAAACTGCATAGCAGCAGTAGAGATTAATGGGTACTTAACATTAGAGGCTTTATTCCAAGGAAAGGACTTATCTTCACGTACTTGCATGGCAAGTTTAGTCCACTCATCTATAGAATTTTCCCATTCTTTTCTAGAGTTTAGATCAATCTCAAATTGATATTTTAAGGTTGATCCAATTTTGTTTAACTTTTCTTCAGTTAGGCTTTCCGCAATATTCTTAGATTGCAGAATCTTGTCAATCTCACGTTCTTGCTGTTCTTGAACATCAGTATCCTGTGTAGCCTGACCTTCCTGCATCCCCATGTTCGGAGTCTCGTAATTCATTGCGATATTCCTCTTCCTCTTCTTCTTGCTTGGTAGGAGCTTCTACCATTTTATCTAAAAGGAGCCCTAAATAAGCAAAAGAGTCTACTTGGTCATCATGTTTCCCACGGGGAAATGAACATAGTTCATCTTCAAAGATGGGGTACCAATCTTCTTCTTTAGCGAATTTCACTGATTTAGCACGCATACGTGCTTGAATAGAACGAGCCCGACTAATCTTATCTTTACCACCATGTTTTAGTGCGATAATGGACGGAAAACAATTTTGACGAATCATTTCTTCCCGAAGGAACGGGCCGATAGCTTTAGTAACTTGCATTTCCTCAATGCCAATGCACTCAGGACGATACAAACGTTCAAGCCCTAAGAGTGTGTCCACAATCTCGCGCCCATCTAGTCGTTCTCGAATAACTTGTTTTATATGAAGTACCCTGTTCTCATCAATTCCACCGATAACAAATGTGGAATAGTCAGCAGTATCTTCTTTTGAAATAGCTAAATCTACACCAATATAGTAATGTAGTCTAACATCTTTATGTTCTTTTTCTATCGATAAGAAATCATTACGTTTAAAGTATGAAACCGATTCATCAATAGGAATATTTAAGTATTCCTGTGAGTAAGATTCTGGAATACCTTGATCAACATACTCTTGTCTCTTTGTAATAAACCACTCTTTATCAAATCTAGATGCCCAAAGAATCTTCTTAAAGTCATCTGTATGAGCACGATATTTAACTGATAACCAGGCAGTACCGCGTCGAGTTGAATATGTTTTTAGGTCTTCTACCACCGTCATTTTATCATGCATAGGTGGCATTAAACGTTCTAGCAAACTATCCGCATGAAGAATTGTACCCACGTAACGGACAATACCATACGCAGATTTACAAGGAACCAGAGCCGAGAAAAACCATTTACGAAACTTTTCACGTCTTTCCTTATTTAGAACGATTTCATCATTTTCCAAGTCATCACAGACAATTAAGTCTGGACGTTTATTGTTCCATTTAAGACCACGAACCTTCTGTTCTGAACCCTTAGCTTGAACACGGAACATATGTCCGTCTTCACAACCAACAATCAGATCATCTTCAGAGTCTTTCAGGAATTCTTTAATCTTGAATAGCAGCCGGAGCTTTTCGTTATCCAGTAGTTCCTTCTTAATATCAGCAAGGAATTGGACACTCTGGGCTACCGTGTCTGAGACGATGAGTACATAGGATCGCTCCCGAAATACAAGGTTTGCCAGAGTGTACGCAAAGGTTAACGAAGTAGATTTAGCATGTCCCCGTGGTGCGCATAGAGCTACTTGAGGGTGTGGATCACAAAAATATTTCCACCATTCTTTATGGCAGGTAGGAGACTCAACTGCTCCATCAAAGTTCTTTTGTAGAAGTGATCCTACGAATCCTTCAATGATATCCGCAGTAAGCATTTATATCCTTTATGGCGCCGACCCAAGGACTCGAACCCTGACAAACAGTTTTGGAGACTGCTGTGCTGCCAATTACACTAGACCGACATATATGGAGCGGGATCACGGAATCGAACCGTGTATAACTAGCTTGGAAGGATAGGGAGCTACCATTGCTCATATCCCGC
>ERZ650304.1210-NODE-1210-length-10443-cov-6.049769_pt1 | contig 10443 bp, 14 predicted proteins | sample MGYA00376240_ERZ650304 | MGnify/ENA primary metagenome ERZ650304 (study PRJEB26733, sample SAMN07839271) | wastewater metagenome | biome: small river; feature: stream; material: water | place: USA: North Carolina | collected 2016-03-01 ...
TGGAGTTCAGACGTGTGCTCTTCCGATCTTGTTTTGGAACATTGGGCCTCCATATCTTTTATGAGATTTTTTAAAACTTTTGATAAATCTCCGCCTATTCGATGGGACCATAAATAATGTTTGCCAATCGACGCCGCGGCCCAAACATGGTTTATGGGATCGTAGCTTAGGGATAATCGATAATTATTATTCGAAAAATAATGAAGGTTTTCGGCGATGGTTATGATTTGGGACATTGAAACTCCATAATTCGGGAAGCCGTCGCCAAAAGCATCGGGTCAAACCATTTATCTTTGAGGTAATGGCCGATGGCGAGGACTCTATCAAAATCCGCTTTGACGCGGACGTGGGTCTTCGGAAGGGCTTCCCACTTTTCAACCTCTAAGGTTTTGAGAACATCAATAATCCATTGATGGCCGTAGGCCGTCCCTTTGCGCTCGTCAATCGATTTTAAATAAACATCCAACGCATACCCTCCAAACATTTGACTACTTCCACCATAATCAAGGTAAATGCCGGCCGTGAAAATGCCGTGGTCCTCATATCCAAGCATTGTGCCCGTTATGATTGCGTTTTTGATCTCCATCTTTCACCTTTTTCTCGCGGTCTCATCAGCGCGGAGTTGCGAATTCCGCGGACGGTGCCTTGTTAGGCACCGTTTCGACGCCGGAAACTCAGTCCTGAACCTGATTTCCGGGAGTGGAAGGGGTAATGGTGGGGGATTTTTCAATCCGAAAGATGTGCCAGACGTACGGGTCATCCTGGACGGTCGCAATGTAATCCATTCGCCGCCATTCTAAGGGGAATGCGTGGCCAGTGCCGACGACGGCGAAGGAAACCTCGCGGACGGGGTGGAGTGGGTTTAAGAGGGCCCAAAGCGCGCCGACGCCGTGCTGAACCTGGCAATCCAAAATACTCGCGTCGTCGGGGAGACTCAGTGTGAATTCTCCTGGGGTTAACGGAAAGGTGTATTTGTAGATTATAGGGGTTTGATGCAATCGATAGCTTGTCCCATAGTGTGGAGTGGGTTGTGGCATTTCTTTTTGCTCCTCTTGTTTTTGGGTGTCATCGATAACTTTAAAACCGTGGATAGTGTTCAATCTGGTTTTTATGTCTTGGGCTATTTCATTAACAATATCCTCTAACATACCCCATTCTTCAAACACATTCTTGACTTCGCGCATCGCATACCGTCCGCGCGTTAGGAGGTCTTGATTCATGAGTCCGTGGCGCTCGATGATGTTGAAAGATTCGTCTAGGACTTCGTGGACACCGCGGACGGCGGTCCATCCACGGAATATTAGGTCTTTGGTCGATTGTTTGCTCATGATGGGTCCTCCACGGATTTGATGGTCTCTTTCATTATATTTTCCAATTCAAATAATTCATCGGCTTCTTGGGGACGCAATTCAAAAACCATATCATCCCCATGCATCTCGATAAACTCATACACGGCTTTGAAAACTTTGAAGAGCATCGGGGACGCTGCGATCAATCGGCAGTTGGGGAGATGTTCGTCGATATGATTTTGGTTTGATGCTACGCCTTTGAAATAACCGAGGGTTTGGCAGGTGACCCGAGAATGCGTCCAGATTCGGCCATCAGCTTCCATTCTCCATGGGCCAGGGGTGTGTTTACTCATGATCCACCGCCTTTATTGATTCGCAAATCTCATGCAAATTCCCTAATCGGGCCCTTAAAGGGATTGTCATGTCTCCGCATTCAAGAGATTTCCAATTAGAATGGGCGAGCTCAAGGAGCAATTGGGCCGCCTCCAATAACTTCGGGGCGGCGGTGAAGAGGGCGAATATTTCCTCATGGGTTTTATCCGCTTGGATAATGCAATTGGATGCTAAAAGCTCGCCGTCCTCCTGAAGTGGGAGTGAGGACGGCGAAATCACTTGGAGTTTATGATAATTCATTATTGCACCTCCGCATCGCAGGCGCCGCGGACGGCTTTCTTAAGCTCGATTAAGGCTTCGAGGGACTGCCGTTTCTTCGATGGTTTGCCACCATCTTTTGGGAGGGGCGCCTTGATCGTTAGGCCAACGAATGCATACCCTCCCCTAGGGGAGGGTATCTGCTCCGGGGCGACGCAATAGGACTCCTCGGCGGCTTTCTTTAAGGCCTCGGCGTAGTCTACGGCGCGGACTTGGGTGGAGGTTAGGGTTAGGGCGGTGAGGAATAGCAGCGCGGACGCTATAGGACGGATAAAGCGCTGCCTTGCTTTCCGGCCCCGTTTCAATTCATTTTTGAATTCCTTGATATAATATTGGTTGAAGTTTCTCAACTTCCCGAAGGCAATTAAAAAATTGGATCTGGCCTCGATAAATCCTGGGTTTGATTTGATATGGTCCGGTGTTAATCCCATAAGACCCTTATGGCCCTTTGTGAAGGTCTCCATAATGGCGGCCCATTTTGAAGATTCATATTGAAGTAGGTTTTGAATTTGGGTTGCGTCTTCAAAGTTCATTTTATTCCTCCTCCACTTTTAAGATAGCGCGGGCGACGTCGTTCAAACGGGCGTCAAACTCTAGGCTTTGTCCGCACTCCGTTCGACCCCACCATACGCCATAATCGTTGTCGATTAATGGAGCGCCTACGGCTTTTAAATGGCTTGCGAGCCACTGGGACACTGCCCACCATTCGAAAATCTCGCGGTATTCTTCGGAGTCAATATCCGCCGGTTCATTGATCAAATTGTCGTAATCAAATCCGGGCTGGCCGGAGCTTAAAAGCTCGTCGATTAATATGGATTGGTGGCAGTAGATGTCCTCGCGAATGATCCTTCGCACAAGGATTTGGACTTCCGTCCGTTCTTCGTTGAATTGATGAGTCTCTAGGGTTTGGTTCATGATTTCCTCCGATTTTGGGTTGATGATTTTTTTTTGTTCTCTTAGGACTTTGCGTCCTACTTGTCAACTTAATTATTCGCTTCGCTCATAATTCCGTTTGGCTTATAGGTCTTCTAACTCGCCGTCGCAGGCGCCGCGGACGGCGCTGCCTTGGGTGAGCATGCGCTGGATGAACTTCTCGCGGCCCTCGGTACGCTGTAGACTCACTCCGGCGTAAGCCTGCGGGCCCTTTCCTTGGCCGTGGATCTTAATGGCTCCAAGGCATACGAACTGCGGACGCTCCTTCGTGGCGATCTGCACATTTTTACACATTTGTTGGGGCAGAGCCTTCTCTTCGCCCTCGAGGTAGCAGCCGTGGCCGCACAGTGGTATGGCGAGGGTAATTGATTCGGATTTTGTGGCAGCGCAGACGGGGCGCTCTAAGCTCGGGGCTCCGTAGAAGTCATGATCCTTCGGATTGTTAAACGCTATGCACGCGTCCGTATAGGATGCGTCCCCATGACGACAAGCCTCAGCCTTCCTTATGGACTGCGAAAGAGGGTGCGAACTCATCGTTCTGGACATTGCGAACGTTCCGAATGTTTGAAACGCTACTGCCACGGAGAGGGTCAGGAGGAGTTTAGTTTTTTGGGTTTGAATTTTCATTATTTCACCGCCATTTTTTGCTCTAATTTTTGCAAGTCTTCTAATTCAGAATCCGCTTGTTCTTGCTCTTTTTTGTCGAATAATTCTTCAGCTGCTAATTGATTTTGGTTGTCTTTTTGATTCAAAACTTGAGTGTAAACTGCATCGATTTTGCGGTCATCGATTTTGGACTGTAGTTTTAACAATGCGAACGAAGATGATAAAGAGATCGCAATTGTTGCTACTATTATGATCTTTTTTGGTGTGATTTTGTTCTTCATTTTAGTCCCCTTTTGATTAGGTTTTGATGATTTTTCGATTTCTTTATCTATTATAGATTTATTCATCCTACTTGTCAACATATTTATTTTATGTAAATACTTATTTTTGTTGGCCTATTTAGCGGATGGATGGGTGAAATAGGGGAATAGTAGGGTAAGGGGCAGGCTATTAAAATCGATCCTGGGGCATTTTAGAGCGTTGGATTTTGTACGCTTTTCTGTTTTCGGTGATTTTAGAAAGTAGGACGACGCGGATGCTGCGGTTGCAAACGGAGCAGACCACTTAAGTATACGAAATATAAAGAAAAAGTGCTGTTTTGGGAAGTTCCATGCAACCAGGTTGCACGGCGGTTGCAAACGGCGCAACCTACTTAAGTACCTGAAATATAAAGAAAATGACTTAAAAGGTTGCACGGTTGTGAAATCTCAACAGGCATACCTATAGAACGGCTTTTTTCGCATCGTGACGCACTGTGTCATAATATAATATTTTTTATAAATAGATAATAAATAATAAGTATACAACCTAACACCCTCTTTTTTCTTCTTTTTCATAAAAATCAGGTACTTAAGTAGGTTGCTCCGTTTGCAACCACCCCATGCAACCTGGTTGCACGGCGTGCAACCATAATTAAGCATAATTATATATCAATTAAGTATAATTATAGGTGTTTGGTAGTTTTACGTACAGAATAAGAATCGGGGATATCAGCGTCAAACATCATTAAGTGTATGAAATATATGATTTAATTGTAATCCATAGGAATAATTAGCATTATGTTAAGTATTTTGCCAGGTTTTAAGCGGTTGCAACCGGTTGTACCCGGTTGCACGGCGTTTACAACCCGGTTGCACGCCATGCAACCGGGTTGTATGGGGTTTCACGCACTCTATAGAGTAGCGCCGTTTGGGTCGCGCACAAATCGAGGGGAGTATTCCCGTATTCTTTTATGTACATCATTGCATCGCTCGCATCGCGCATAGTATAATGATACGCGTAATGCACACATATACGTACAATCAATGGCAAAATGCGTTGAAAAGGCGATGACCTTGGTCCGTCGGCCTACCCCCACCCCCCACTGGCCTACGTCCCTAGTAGGTCCGCCCAAAAAAATCGCCTTTTCGTCAACGTCTGCGCCGCCCGCACCCCCAAAAAAGCGCAAATCCCCACCAAACTCCCGAGAAGATTCCCAAAATTCCCACCAAACTCCCGGCCAATCAACCAAAAATAATTGACAACCGTCAAAATTTTGACTACATTCGTCAGAAAAATGTCCAATTCATCTCCAAACACCCGATTCGCCCATATGAAAGGGATCCACAAACTCTTTGAGGACACCCCTCCCGGAGAATCGGAGCCCTTCCACTGGCGGGCGGCCGTCGAGAAAGCGATTGCGTCAAACGACCTCCAATCTCTAAAAGAAGCGGCGATCATCGCGGCACAAATCCAGATGATCCAGCTCGCGATGGACGAATCGGAGTCCGGCGGCGTCCGCTACAACGCGGCGGCCTTCTTACTCAGCCAGTCTGGCCACGGTCCGGTCTCGAAAATCGAGCAGACCCTCGAGTATAAGAGGATGCCTCCCGATCAATTGATCCCGATCATACAGGCCCGCTTAGCCAAAATAATGAAGAGCAATCCGGACTTTGACGTCCAAAAGCTGATTCCGGTCGCCAAAAATCAATCGCTCGAGGAGGATCTACCGAATCCCCCTATTTTGGATGCCGAATTCAGCACCTACGACCGCATCGAGGACGAAGAGGACCCTGAATAATGGCCGATTTGAATATCAGCGTCCTTTCTCAAGGGGAGCTCGCCGCTCTCGCGCAGATCCTTACGGAACAAGAGTTCGCCTGCGACGAGAGCAAGCTTGATTTATACGACCCGCACCCCGGCCAGGTCGAGTTTCACAACTCGAATCATACGATTCGGATCGTGATCACCGGCAATCGGTGGGGGAAAACGACCGCCAGCGCCGTCGACGCCATCAAAATTTGCTTAGGCATCCACCCCGCCATCAAAATTCCGCTCCCCGTCCGAGGAAAGATGTACGCGGAGTCCTTCGGATTAATCGACGAGGTCCTGCGTATAAAATTTGAAACCTGGCTCCCCCGCCAGTTCCTTTCCCGAAAAAAACCGTTCGTCTACAATCAATTAGGGAACCTCACGGGAATCAACTTCGCGAACGGATCGATTATCAGGTTCGGAACCTACGACCAGCGGGATAAGAAGGCGGAGGGATCGGATTGGGATTTCGTAGCTTTCGACGAACCTCCTCCCCGCCCCCTTTATGTAGCCAACCTCCGAGGATTAATCGACCGGGGCGGGCATTTATGGATCACGGCCACTCCGCTTTCCGAGGCGTGGATGTACGACGACCTTTGGGAACCCGGACAAGACGGGACGAAACCGTACGTGAAGTGCATTTCCGGGGACAGTCACGACAATTATCACCTCGCGAAGGACGCTCTGGCCATATTTGAGGCTGAACTCACCCAAGAAGAACGCGAAGTCCGCATCAAAGGCCGGTTCATGAAACTCCGCGGCTTGGTAATTGACACTTTCGAGAAGGAATTCTCCTTAATCGACCCATTCACCTTAGATCATAATTACTCCATCTACGAGGGAATCGACCCTCACCCCGCGAAACCAAACGCCGCCCTTTGGAAGGCGATCGACCTTCAGGGCCGCCGGTATGTGGTGGATGAGCTCTCCTGCGCCGCGGGAATTCAGGAGTTCGCCCACCAAATTGTGGAAAAACGTCGCGAACTCACCCGAAACGGCGCCAGACTCGTCCGATCTATCGCCGATACGTCGCTAAATCAGAAGGATCTCATGTTCAAGGCGAACCAGCGGGACGAATTGATTAAGGTGCTTCAACAGGAGGGGGAGTCCGTTTTCCCTCAGAACGCGCAGAAGAAGGACTACCTGCTCCCGGGAATCGCCCGTGTTAAAGATTTATACCGCATCGTCCGCAGAGAGGACCCGCAAACGAAGCAAATCTATTTCGCGCCGCAGCAGTATGTGTTTAAGAACTGCGCGAACTACCTTTGGGAGTTGAAGCATTACCAATGGCCGAAGCACAATCAGATCAAAGACCTCACGGACGAGGCCAAACCCGTCGCGAAATACAACGAATATATCGACTGCGACCGCTACATTGAGTCGGTGGCTCCCGTATATGAGACCCCCGGCCAATTGAGTATTATCCATAACAAGCCTTACGAGGCCAAGATGGATTACCCCGACCGAATGAGGGGGAATATCCGAAGACTTCGTCATGAGGTCGGCCCCATACCCCCAAATTCCGTCGTCCGCTACCGCGCCCGCACATTTTCTGATCCAAAATCATCGAAAACACACATAATGAGAGGGATTTCATGAAGCTTTCCTATTCGCCGGTGGATCCGGTTTATCGTATTCCAGGGCTCAACATCAAGCCGGAGTTGCTCATTGAGCGCGCCATCACGAAGTACGAGCAGTTCATGGCGGACCGGCAGGAATGGATCGACCGGAGAGAGCGCTGGTACATGGGGTGGGACGACTATCATTCCCCGATCCGGAAGGGCCCATGGGAAGGCGCGAGCAATATCCATCTCCCCATGACGGAGATCCAGGTCAACGCGATGCACGCCCGATTGATGCAGGCCTTTTTCTTCCTTGACCCCTGGTTTTACGTCGATCCGCAGGAGGAGCTTGATACTGAAAGAATCCAAAAGATTGAGTTGATGATGAAGTACATCGTGATGCGCTATGCGAACCATCACCAGGGAATCTACTTCGCGATTGACGATTGGTGTTGGGATTTAGTGACCGGAGGGATTGGAATCCTTTCTCGGGATTGGAGAATTGATCAGCGCCGTTCGATCGTGGTCGATATCAACGAAGCCTTCAAAAAGCAGAAGGTCGACCTTCAAAGAATGTTTGAGGACATGGAGCTCACGGAGTTTTCGCAAACGGCCCGAGAGCTGATTAAACAGCCGTACAAGGAGAAGGAAATCGTCCGCACCGTCTTCAACGGCCCGATCATCCGCGCCGAGGACCCTGCCTACATTCTTTTCAAGGGGGATGTTGCGGACTGCACGGACTTAAACCTGCATGAGACGGTGATAAAGATATGTTATTTCACCCGCGAAGAGCTCATTGGATTCCAACAGAGCGGCTTTTTCGACGAGGAGGTCGTGAATAAAATCATCGCTCGTCCTCCCGATGTAAAGGGATCCACCGCCCTTTCCACCCGTCTTAATAGACTCGAATGGGCCCAGGACCGAATGACGGGCGTGAAGACGATCAATCCGAACGCAATTTCCGGCGTTTATGAATTCCTCTGTTCGTATGACCGAACTTCCCTGGAAGTGAATGATCACCGAAGAAAGATCGCCCTCGCCGACGAGATCGTGCACGTCGTCCACGCTCCCTCGCGACAGCTTGCAAGGTGGACCTTCCTCGACCGAATTTCCTCTTCTGGAAAGCGTCCGCTGCATATGGCGCACCTTTACCGTCGCCCAAGGCGCTCGATGGGTCGCGGAATGGTGGAAACACAAATGCCGATGAACGATGCGGCGGATATGCTCATCAATCAGTCGATAGACGCCGGAATGCTTGCGAATTCCCCGATGTTCGCCTTCCGCGGGAACTCCACGTTCGATCCACAAGAGATCCGCGCCGAGCCCGGGCTGGGTTTCAAAGTGGATGATCCAAACAACGATCTCCGCTTTTTCACGTGGAACGTGAATCCTTCTTGGTCGCAAGGGGTCCAGTCCCTCCTGCAATCCTTTTCGCAGCAGCTCACCTCGCTGGGCCCGCTATCGATGGGACAAACGGGCGGTCTTCAAGGAATCCGGTCGAATTCTCAGACTCAGGCTCTCCTCGGAGAAACGGGAACGAACCTCGATGTTATCCTCCGAAGAGCGAAAATGCCGTATGCGGAGATGTTGGAAGGTCTTTATGCGGACTGCGTCGACCGGATGCCGGATAAGATTAAGATTTCCGTGACTGGGCCGGACGGTGACCCTGTCCTCAACGCCTCTGGAGCTCCGACCTTCATTGAATCCACCTCCGAAGAGCTGCGGGCCCGCATCAATTTCGGCCTTTACGCGAATTCTCAAAACATGAACCGGCAGGCGCAGGAGGCGGCGGCGATGAAGATGGCGCAGTTCCTCCTCCAGCCGATCGCGATTCAGTCGCAGAACGTTCGTCCGGAGAATATTCACGAGATCCTCGCCCACGTCGTCCGCTCGATGAATGTCCCCAAAGCGTACCGTTTCCTCTCGAAAGCCCCTGCGCAGATCCCCGTACCTCTTCAGGCGGAGATTTTAATGATTATGCAGGGGATGAAGCCCCCCGTCATGCTCGCGGATCCTGATCACGAGAAGAAGATCCAGGTGATGACGGATCTTCTGAATTCGGATACGGCGCAACAGGAAGCGAAATATGGAATGGTGCACCCCACCGCAATGCAAATCCTCGAGCAAACGATCACGGAGCATCAGAATTTCCTCGAAGCGATCCAGAAACCGACGAATCTCGAGAACCCCAGCGGTTCGACGGAGCCCTTCGCCGGAGGCGGAGCGCAACCAGGAGGAGCCCCTCAGCAAGGCGACCCGGGGATTCCGGGAGCGCAAGGCCCCGCCGGCAATCCCGGCGCACCGGCGGAAGCCGACTTAGGAATGCAAAGTTTACCACAATAAAAAGAAAGGAATCAAAATATGAGCGACAAACCCACAGAAGAGCAGAAAACTCCGGATCCTGTATTTAAAACCCACGCGCAGCGCGTTGCGGAGACGCAGGAGGCGGCGCAGAAGAAGGAACAAGCGGAGAAGGAGAAGGCGCAAACTCCGCGGGCGCAGATGGATAAGTCGGACTATGAGTTCGGAAAACGGATGCTCCCCTTAATCACCAACCCATCCTTCCAAGCGTGGGACGAGTTCGTGAATTTGCAGATCGTGAAAGCGATGCAGGATCCTTATAGCCGTCCCGCCCCCGCGATGTTCGACACGACGAATAATAATCGAGCGGAGTGGGTCGCCTTCAAGCAAGGCTTCTTGCAAGGCATGGCGTACCTGCGCCGATATCCGAAGCATTTATTTGAAATGGTGCTCAAGCACGATGAGGCGGAAGCCCAAAAAGAAAAGAACAATCAATCCAAAGGAGAATAGAAATGGCGAAAATCAAAGTGGCGAGTGGATCGAAATCCAAAATGTCGATGGACGTTTGTTGTCCGCCGAAGAGTAAAATGAACCCTGCAAAAACGCGCAAGCGCACGCAGTCCGCGAAGAAACCCAACTACAGTAAATAAAGGAGATTTTCATGTATAAATTCAAACGAATGGATCCCGCCGCAACAGACAGTGGTGCGGGAACAAACAATGCTGATTCTGTCACCCTGGCGAAGCTACACGAGGAGATTCGGAAGTCGAACGAGCAAATGCTCGTCCAGCTCCAAGAAAGCAACGCTGCGAGCCTTAAAACGATCGTCGCGGAAGTCACCAAAGCGAAGGAAGAGATCGACGCTGGAGACCGTACTGGCGGCGGCCAGCGCCTCAGCGCCGCCCTTCAGGAAGCGTTCGCGCAGGCGTTTGCGATGGCCAGAATGGAGGGGTTTTTCGAGTGTTGATGGTTCAGTCATAAGGGCAGCTTGTCATTCCCGCGAAAGCGGGAATCCAGTTCTTTCTGTTAGA
>ERZ650304.1212-NODE-1212-length-10422-cov-12.442076_pt1 | contig 10422 bp, 19 predicted proteins | sample MGYA00376240_ERZ650304 | MGnify/ENA primary metagenome ERZ650304 (study PRJEB26733, sample SAMN07839271) | wastewater metagenome | biome: small river; feature: stream; material: water | place: USA: North Carolina | collected 2016-03-01 ...
GTGATGAACCGCATCAATTATTTGTGCGGCCCATTTTTTTACTTTGGAAAAGATACACCTTTGACAGCGAACCGCTCGGCCACTTCGGCGAGTAATTCCTGAACCTCAACACCGATCGCAAACACATCACTATCGCCGGACATGATCTTGACCGCTGCCTTGATCTCTCGGCCGGCGCGGTCGGTGATGGCGCCGATGATCCATCCGCCGGCGAATGACCAGGTGATGCTCAACGGGCTGCGCCTGGGCTAGCGCGTAGGGGTTTCTGCGCGCGTGAAGTCATCCATGCGAGCGCCGCACCTTGCCAGAATATCGTAGTGCATCGGGTGCAGGTGTGCGCGTGGCGCTCGGCTGATGAAGTCGGGGGCTGCTAGGCGGCGCACCTAGCGGGGCTGGGGAGGGGCTGGGAGGGGTTGCCAGTGAGTGGCCTCAAGCATGATTTTCACGCCGACAGACCAAAACTCATCGGGCCGAGAGAGGAACGCAAATCCACTGCCAACCCACCATCCAACGCGGGCTTTGGGGCTGTAGGCAGTCCCCGCGATAATCAGGATTTCGCTGCCGTCCCTCGGCGCTGTCTCAATCGGCTGCCACTGTTGCGCCGCCCGCAGTTCATCCCGTTCCCGCTCGGCTGCTGCTGCGCGGGCTTCGGATGCAATCACAGCATCTGCCACCGCTTGCTTAATCAGCGCGTCGCAGTCCAATCCGCTCACGCAATCGGCGTTGCAGTCGCTGCGCACGTATTCGTAAACCGGAAGCTCTGCCAGCGACGCCGGTATGTCGCCGGTCGTGAACAGCCGGATATTGCCGTTCTGCGCAAAAACGACCTTCACGCGCTCCGGTGGTGTCGTGTCGCTCATTCCGTTTCTCCCTGCCCGTGCGGTCGCGGCTTTGCGCTGGCATTGTTGATGACAATGCGACCAACGCCCGCCGTCTTTTGTCCGGCACGGAAGCCAGATTTCCACCCCGCTGTGAATGCAAGATAGACAACCGCCATTGCCCATGCGGCGGCAATGGTGAAGGCAATAAGTGGCTCGCCCATCACCCTTCCTTTCCGGTGTCGTGTTCGCCGCGCTCGATGTCACACGCGGCTGCAATATGCGCTTGTCCGATGATAACGCTGGTGTCATCGCCCCAGAATGGTCGCCGCAGCCAAGCCACAACCCGCGCCCGTTCCATCTCCACCCCCCGCGCCTCTGCTGCGAGGATTTCGGCGGCTCGGGTTTCGCGTAGGGCGGATAGGGCGGCGTCGGCTGCCTTCAAATATATGGCAGTTGCGCGCGGGTCCATTTCCTCCCAATCGCCACAATCGCCACTCCCACCAATGCAATATGCAAAGGTCTTTGTGGAAATAGCCCGCGCGACCGCCTCTCGCTCCTCGGCGGCGGGTGTGGGTGGGGTGCGGTGGTTCCATGCTGCGATTGCTTTGGCACGCTCGTTGAAGCGGGTGCGGCCCGTCGTCTTGCACTCTACGCATCGCGCTTGAAACCGGACATAGGGGAAATCCCATTCGCGCACTTCGGCAGCACCCCCACAAAACGGGCAAGGCAACAGCGTATCAGTGCTAGTCATCGGTCATACTCCCTGCAATAGCGCGCAAGCTGGCTGCACGTTCGGCCAGTGCTAGAAGGGTGGAGCGGGTCATGCTGCACATGCCATCAGGATTGTGCGCTCTGCATCGTATGCGCTCCCGTTCCAGTCCTTGACGCGGTGGACTGTTCCAGTCCGCATCGTGATAATCAGCGTCGTGTAGCTATGACCACGGTCCCATGTGAGGCTTTCGACATCGCCGGCGCGAAGGTAGAACTGATCCGAACCGCTGCCGACTTGGACAAGCCCGCTCATGCTGCACCTGTTAGGGCTGCGCGGGCGAAGTGCAAAAACTGGTCCGCATTGGTCGAACCTTGACAGCCGCACATATGCCCGTCGCAGCACATGCGGTCGTCCAAGTCGCCTTTTTCGACGCGCTCGATTGCCTCGGTTAGATGCGCCTCTAACACAAGGGCGCGTCCATTCAGCCTCTCCACCTCCGCCCGCAACCGCGCAATCGTCGCGTCTTGTGCGTCGATGTGGGCGCGAAGGTCGGGGTATGCGTTGTGCAGGGCGACGATGGCGGCAATGTTCGCCTCGACAATAGGCACTTGCTCCCGTTCGTAGGCAATCAGGTGCAGTTCATCTAGCAGTCGTTTATCAGGGGATTTTGCGCGTCCTGTGGCGATGGGCGTGCAGGTCTTGTAATCTGCGCCATCCTTCGCCCAAATGCCGATTTTGTAGGGGCTGTCCCACATTTTCGCGGCCCATTCGTTAGCCGTCGCCCTCGCCATAACCGCGTCCAATTCCGCAAGCCGTTCGGGTGTCATCGTCATCGTGGTTGCTCCTGGGTGATGATAGCCAAGCGACCGTATCCTTTGCCGCCATCACGAACTCCTCCGTAAAATCGGATTAGCCCGGCCTTCTCAAGTGCGTTCCACGTCATGCGGGTAGTCTCGGCAGTCTCACCTTGAGCGAGCGCAACGCCATGCTTGTCGAAGCACGCATCACCACCTCGATCAGCCAGCCACTTCAACGCATCCAGCTGCGCCTTAGTCAGCCCCTCCGCGATAGCCTTCGCGTCAACCGGCGCGGTCATGCTCGTTCTCCCACATATTTCGTTCGCATCGCTCCGCAATGGTCGCAGCGAAGTTCAAACGCTGGTCGCTTAACTGATTTGCCCGACTGCCATTCGCGGGTGTGTTCGTATTGCGCGACAACGCTCCATTTGTGAGCGCACAACAGCCCAAAGAAGCGGCGGTTCATGCTGCACCTGTTAGGGCTGCGCAGGCGAGACCAAATGACGCAATCGGAATAAGTATATCGTTCGGGTGATGCTTTGGGCTGGTCTGATAGTCGTCAACAATGACTTGTAGCGCTTCCCGCAACTCCGCAATCCGCTTGGCCTGCGCGTCGATGTGAGCGGTGAGGGCGGGGTAGGCGTTGTGGAGCGCGACGATGGCGTTGGCATTGGCGATGACCTCCCCGCGATAGTCATCGCCGAAAGCTCCGTGCACACCAGCTAGAGTGACGGTATTGCGCTTAGGGTCTGGCTGCGATGTAATCACGCATCCGACGACAGAGGAGAATGACGTTCTGTGCCACTCTCCCTCCGTCGCCGCAGCCATCGCCGCATCAACCTCGGCGCGCAGTTCGGGGGTGTATTCAGGCATCGGGGTTCTCCTAGTCCAGCCCGGTTTCAGGCTTTGCGACGCGCACCATGTCGGCCATGCGCTCAAACGTCTGCGCCAGTGCTTCCCGGCGCTCTCGGCTCTTGGGAAGCCAGAACGTCACGGCGCTGCGGTCGTCGTCGTGCGGTGGGTGGTGGAGCATAGGGCTGCTGTGCAGGATAAGCTGAACGGCGCTGTAGGTAAGGCCGGTGTTGCTCATCTTCTCGACCGCGACCAGTTCGTCGGTCAGTTCTTGGCTGTAGACGTTAATTCGCATCGGGGTTCTCCTGTAGGTAGGTGCGGACTTCGGGCGGCACGGTCAGCGCATCGACAGTAGCCATGACCGCAACTGCGATGGCAATCGTCACAATCCAGCAAGCCAGCATGAACGCCGCTCCGGCTAATACCTTCCGCGCAATCGCAGCAACGTCCGGCGCGGTCATGGCTGCACCTTTCGTATCAAAGACCCGTTCTTGGTGTATCGCGGCGCGGCGCCAGCCTTCATGCGGTATAGGGTGTCGGCCTCGTAGTGGGTGATAATGTTGCCGTCATCGTCCACGTTGGCTGACGATCCCGGCTCCGAGTGTGGCCCATACCATCCGCACTCGTCTTCCAGTTGGGTAAGCTGTCGCGGTTCGTCGTTCGGGCCGATCTCGGATGCGCGGCACCGTTCGCAATGATAGGGGCCGCACTGGATAAACCCGACGCCAACGTCCACAAAGTCGGCGTGGCAGGTCGCGCCGCAATAGGGGCATTTCGTTGTCGGCGCGAGTTCTCCGTATAGATAGCCGGTCATGGCTTGGCACTCCGGGCGGCAGGCATGGCGTCATTGGCGGCATACGTCCATTCGCGCGCCGCCCTGACATCATCAAGCAGCGCGAACCTCACCGCCGATGCCTCGGCGGCAAGCATATTCCTCAATCCGTCAAGCCTTTCTGCCAGTTCTGCGATTTCTGCCTTTTTTCGTGCAGCAAGGTCGTTGACCAAGTAATCTGTCACAGCATCGACGGCTCGCCGGTGCAAATCGTTGGTGTTTTTGATCTCGCGCAGGCCATACCCATCCCAATTTTTGTGGCCGATTACTGCGGTCGAAAGTTCCTTTCTGGCCTCGTCGGGTGCCGCCATTGCAGCGCGCATTGCCGTAGTGATTTTGATGCACTCATCAACGAGCGCTGATATGCTTTTGAGGCTCGCCATATCATCCCTCCAATGCGCCGCCACCGGGCGCGGAAACGGTTTGCTTGCGCTCAGCACGACATGCGCGCCGGCGGTGCGACTCTTCTACTGGATGCTTGGAAGCGCGCGGGATCGCGGCTATATCGGTGTCAGACATTGCGAACCTCAACCGTTCGTGATGGACAGGGCCGCGCGGTGTTGCTGTGAAACGGACAGCCTAGGCACGATGATTTCGGCGCGCTGTATTGGCGCTCTGACAGCCATTTGAGGCAGTCGCGGCGGCTCATATTGGCCTCGATCAGCGGCCATCGGTGCGTGATGTAATGGTGCTGCGCCAACTTCACGCGCTGGATTTCGTCAGTGCTAATACCAATCCACTGTTCGACGTGCACTCCGTTGCGCACGCGCTGACCAGGTTGCACGCCAATCAAGCGCCGAACCTCTTTGATAATCGGATCGATTTTATATTCGCGGGTGCACTGACGCCGCTGCCCCATGCCAACGGAACCGTCCGACCTTTTTACAAAGAATGGCACCGACGCTGCCCGCTTGTCGTGTTCGTTCAAATCAAGAATTGAGTCTCTAAGACTGCCAGCGCTCACGATATGCACCGGGAATGGTAGCCGCTCGCGCAGCCAGGCGAGGTGCTCATAGACTCTGCGCGGCTCCCATCCGGTATCAGCAAAAATCGCACAGTCGGGCATGGGGCCGACGTCGCCGCGCGCAGCAGCAAGCGCCAGCGTGGTTGATTGGACGCCGGCGCCGAGCGACAGCACGCGAAGCGCGGGCGCGTCGATCGGCGCCGAAAGCGTCGGCCAATGGTTAGACCAGGCGCTCACACCCGCCACCACTGCCACCACTTGCGGCGCTTGGGGTGGCGATACTGCACGGCGTTCGCATACGTGGCGAACGGGCGGTCGTCGGTGAATGTGGTGATGAGGCGGGGGGTCATGCCGGCATCCCGTCATGCTGCGCGCCATCGAGCAGCCGCCCGGCGCGCTTTTTGCCGACGCGGCGCGCCGAAATGTCGCCAATGCCCCACGGCGCGCCCTTGCCGCGCTCGCGCAGCCCTTCCGGGCCGAACCAGTGCGTCGCTTCATGCGTGTCAAATTCGGCAATCGCCCACTCGCCCCATTGTTTGAACAGGAACGGCACCCCCGCCGCCGCGCACTGGTCGCGCAGGCTCCGCGCCCAATCGGGGTGCATCGGCCGCGCGCCGGGGCCGGACTCGCCTCCCGCGATCACCCAGTCGAGGCTGGGCAACTGCTGGCCGCACGGATCACCGAACATGCCGCTCAGCGTGCCCGTCATCGCGTCCAGCATTTCGGCACCACGAAACCGCAGCGTCGAAATGGCAGTCAAATCCACCGCCCCAAGCAGCGGCTCGCACGACAGGAAGCGCTTGGCGGCCGGCGTGTCGAGCAGCAGCGGGATGCGCGCATCCGCCGCCGCCTGATCCTCCACCGAAACGCCCAGCCAGACGTTGGGCAGCGGCCATGCCGGAACGCCGCGAACGATAGGTCCCTTTGGCGTCAATTCGATATAATTTACGGAGCGCGTAGGAATGCTGGAGAGCGTTTCCCACACGCGCCCCATGCCATCATCGGCCAGATAATCCCGCATCCGTTCCGGCCGCTTTGTCAGCACCTGGAACACATGCTGGGGGCACAGCGCCATCACCGCGAAGATGCGATCGAGATCGGCATCGCTCACCCAGTCACCGAAAATATCGGTCATGCTCGACAGGAAAATGCGCTTCGGCTTGCGCCATTTCAGCGGCGCCAGCAGCAGCTTTTCATCGAGAAACGGCGTCACCGGCCCGCGCGGTTCGAGGTTGCCCGGCTTGTAGTCGAGCCCCGTCCCCAGCCGCTTGTTCATCGTCTCGGCGTAGCAGTTGCGGCAGCCCTCGGAGACATGCTCGCAGTGCCAGCCGAACGTCCCACGGCCGAGATGCCATCGTCGCGCCCGCAGCGGGTTCCAGCTGGCGTCGGTCCATTCGATTGCGGTTGTCTCACCCATTGTTCGCACCCCTAACCAACGCCACCGCGTCGATCCCAAACACCGCCGACACAGCCATCAGGGACAGCGCGGCAAAGGCAATGCCAGCGGCGATGCAGAACGCGGCGCAGCGGGCGGTTTCCTTGAGGCGGGTCATTGGTCAAACCCTCATCGGCATAAGAATGGCAGCACGATCGGTAATGCCATCAGCTGTGAAGCGGGCGGGGCCGATGCTGTCGCGCAAATCCACGCGCAGTGTCGAATTGCCGCCAAAGACATCGATGATCTGCGTGAGATAGTGCCGGTTGAAACGGACATATTCGCTCATCGGCACAATATTGAACGCGCCGCGCACCATGGCGCTTGCCGTGCCATTTTCAGGCGAGCGTCCAGACGCCTCGACCGCGCCGTCCTTGAAATCGAACCGGACGCCCTTGGTGCTTTCCGCCTGGGTCGCTGTTGCCAGCCTGACCGCTGAGCGCAGCGCCCTGGCCTCGACGGTGAAGCCCTTGTCGTTCTCGGCGGTATTGATGCGCGTGTAATCGGGAAAGGTGCCGTCGATCAGCTTGGTCTTGAGCGTCCAATTGCCGACAGCCACGACAGCCTTCGATGTCGTCAACGAAAGCGCCGCGACGTTTGCGCCAGCATTGGCGCGCAGTAGCTCCTTGATGAGCGCAACCGTGCGGCGCGGGATGATAACGCAGCCAGCGGGCGCGTCGATTGGGCAGGCATTGATAATGTGCAGCCGGTGCCCGTCTGTCGCCACCATGTTGCCGCGCGCGCTGTCGAGTGCGATGCCGTTGAGGTAATAGCGAACCTCCTCGGTTGACATCGCAGGCGACAGGAACGCCATATCAGCGGCAAAGCGCGCCGGGTCGATCGATGCCGTCACCGGCGTTCCGCTCATCTGAAACGCTGGGAAATCGTCGTGATGGATTGTCATCAGTGACGCGGTAAAACCGTCGCCTGCAATCGTGCAGCGGTCACCATCATAGCCGATTGTGACGCGCTCGCCGGTTGCCGCTGCCAGCACCCGCGACAGCGCGGCGGCGTTGACAGTGGTGCTGAACTTGCCCGCGTCACTGACGACGAGGCCAACAGACAAATAGGTGTGGAGGTCAGTCGCGGTCAGCGTCGCCTCTGCGCCGTGAACGGCGATGGCGATGTTGGACAGGACGGGGATGGTGTTGCGGCGGTCAACGACGCGGCATAGCATTGCAACAGCCCGGCGCAGATCGTCCAGATCAAAGCTGGCGGTCGCGGCGATTTTCTTGGTGACGGTCATGTCTGATTTCTCCCGTTATCAGCGGTGGAACGCAAAGAAAGCACCCGCCGCGAGCACGGCGATAACGAACATCACGAGGCCAACCGCGCGCCAGTCAGTCCACGTCTCGCGTTCAACAGGCTCAAGCCAAGGCTCGTCGGTGATGCGCAAATGTCCGTTGTCGTCGATGTGGATGGTCTGGTGTTGCGCCCAAGGGTCAGGGCGCTTGGCGAACTTGCCGCCTTCACGATAGTCGTGGCGGGGGGTTTTGTCGTGTTGTTCGGTCATGCCGCCTCACCCCGGATCGCCGCCTTGCGGGCATTGGCGACATCGTAAAGGTGCTTCCGCGCCTCATCGGTCAGCTCGCCGGGCAGCGCGTTGATGACGTTCGACACCGCGACAATCGTGTTGGCAGCCGCGATCTGCGCCTCGATCTTGTCGGCAAGCGACGATTCTTGCGCATCGACCGTCGCGGCCAAGGCGTCGCCATCGCCGGCTTGGGCGGCGGGCTTGTCCTGCTCATCCTGTGCGGCGACCGCGGGGCCGGGGGCAATATCGTCGTCGTCGATGACGCCGGTGATCGGGTCATGCGCGATGACGTTCCCAGCACCAGCCTGTTCGGCAATGGCCTGGCGCGTGGGCGCCGCGGGCGGCGTGCTCAGCAGGTGAACAGCCGATGCCTCGGCGGTCAGTTCATTGGCCTCGACATCGATCAAGTCGCCGCTCATCGGCAGCACCTTGGCGTGCCGGCGCATGACGGTTTTCTTCGCCATTTCGGCAAACCAATCGCGCCACGGCCCCTTGGACTCGCGGGGCTGGCCCCTGCGGTCGCGCGTCGCCCCGGTCTGGCTCGTCTCGCGCACCTTGTCGATCTCGAAGCGGCGCATGACCTCGAACGACGTGGTGCCGTCCTTCATGGTCGCCATCGAATAGGCGGCGATGATTTCGCTGTCGGCCGCTTCCTCGGCGGTGAGCGTCATCATCGGCTTGTGGCGCAGCGTGCGCGCCGAGCCTTCTTCATAGACGAACGCGCCGGATTCGAGTTCGCGGCGATAGACGACGCCGGCGGCAATGTCGGCAACCTCGCCCGACTGGAGAATCTTCTTCCGAAGGCCATAGACCATCGGCATGTATTGGACGACCTCGCGGCTGACCCATTGATCGCCCTGCTTGGTGTTCTCCTTGAACAGCACCAGCGCGGCCTCGCGCTTGTCGGGCAGCAGGCCATCTTGCGCCGCCTTCATGCAGGCCAGAACAAGACTCTTGCGATCGGCGCGCAGCAATGCAGGGTCGGACTGCACCGCCGTTATCAGCGTGCGCTGGAACTTATCGACGCTGATATGCGACGGCAAAGCCTTTGCCAGCTCGCCAGCGCGTTCGGCAATCTGACTGTCGAACTTGACCAGCTCGTTTGGCGCTTCGGGGCGGGGTTGAACTGCGCGTGATGCCATATAACGATTCCTCTATGTGCTGTGTCAGCGAACGGCGCTGACGGTTTCGGGCCAGATTTCGACGCCTTTGATCTCGCGCTCGCCGGCGCGCACGCGGGCGGCGATGACGCTGCTGATCGCCTCGACGACCTTGGGATGATTCAGAACATCGTCGGGCAGTTTGCGCACGCCGCCGATCTTGTGGTGCCAGACCGTTCGGGTGCCGATGCGCGATCCGAGATCGCCGCGGATGACGGGTGCCGGGGCGGGAGCAATTTCGGGTTCGGCGGGGCGATTGGCGGCGGCTTCCTGCGCGCGGCGCGCGGCCTCGACACGTTGAAGGCGCTGCTGCTCGGCCATGAAGGAGTCGAGGCGCTGCTGTAGCGCCCGGCGCGCTTCCGCCAGCGGCTCAATCTTGGCCTTGGCAGCGCCGTCCAGTGCCCGCGTTGCCGTCAGCACCGGCTGCTTCACCAGCACCCGCGCAGCGTCGATAAAATCCTCGGCCGCCTTGATTTGGCGAATGGCGTCACCATAGCGACCGGCGGTATCGGCATCTTCGCAAGCCGGAGCGGCAAGCGAGCGCTCGACCAGCAGCGCGATCTTTTCGGCAAAGCCCGGACGCTTCGCCAGCTCGTCGTTGAACTGCCCGACAATTTCGACATCAAGCGGCGGCCGGTTGTGCCCCATCGGCGGCGGCGCTTCGGGAAACGGCGCGAGGTCGGGAAAATGCGGGTTGACGGTCATTGCGACTCCTTTGGTCAGATCAGAACCGGCGCATCGAGCAGGTCGATCCTGCGGCGCGGGTTGGCGTGGACACTGTTCGGCGCGTGCTGTGCGGCCCATTTGTCGCGGTTGCCGCCGATGACGGCGCGGGGATTCTCGGGCAGTGGGGCGTGGACGTTCACGGGCAATAGCTCCTTTTGAGTTGGTCAGGCGGTCAGTGCCTTGATGGCGGCGGTGAAAATTACCGCGCGCTTGTCGGTGCGCTTCCAGTGGGAGAGGGCGGCAGCAGCGCTTTGGAAATTGCGGCACCCGGCGACAAAGCCGCCGCTGTCCAGTTGGATCAGCGCATATTCGCCATCGGATGCGATGACGCGGCGCTTCGTGGCCTCGCCCTTTTGTGAATACCAGTTGCTCGGTGCGGCGATCGGCTTGATGCCGCGAAGATAGAGCCAGCCGCCGATGCTGCTGGGCAGGGTGACGCCGGACAGGTCGCAGCCGCTAAGATCGAGCCCGCCGCCGATGCTGCTGGGCAGGGTGACGCCGGACAGGTCGCAGCCGCTAAGATCGAGCCAGCCGCCGATGCTGCTGGGCAGGGTGACGCCGGACAGGTCGCAGCCGCTAAGATCGAGCC
>ERZ650304.1213-NODE-1213-length-10420-cov-224.679112_pt1 | contig 10420 bp, 10 predicted proteins | sample MGYA00376240_ERZ650304 | MGnify/ENA primary metagenome ERZ650304 (study PRJEB26733, sample SAMN07839271) | wastewater metagenome | biome: small river; feature: stream; material: water | place: USA: North Carolina | collected 2016-03-01 ...
ATCTACCGTCAACGCCGTCTTTTGCCGGCGGCAGTTCAGCCACGGCCTTGCCGACAGCGGCCATGATCAACTCCTCACCCCATTCATTGAACTTGGCTACGGCCTCATCGATCAACGGGCGGACGTCATCGACGGTCACAGAAGCACCGTCTTTTGCCGGCGGCAGTTCAGCCACGGCTTTGCTCACCATAACGGACAGTGTGTCCTGAACTTCGGTTCCGAAGAATTTCGACCATGCGTTACCGACTTGAATTTCCACGGATTTAATCATTCCGTTGTCGGTGTCAGCCAGCGCATTTTCCAGCATTTCAATGCGTTTGAGCAATGGCGCGATCTGCCGATCAATGCTGGCATTGACGGCATCGACGATGTGTTTTCCGAACTCCGCGCCATTCCAACCGCTCATTAGCGCAGTCCCTTCAAAATCACGATCATGGCCTTGTCAGCCTGTGCCGCCATTTCGTTATCATTTACCGCGTCCGGTGTCACTGCCGGCGTTGCAGGCTGACTAGTCGGATCATCAATCGGCATGGAGTCACGTTTCGCAAGCCATCCCAACGAATGATCCTGTTCCTGCATATACAGTTCGTCGCCGCCATCTTTCGGACCAAGGTTGAGACGCTTGCGCTGTTCATTCGGCGTCATCTTGCCCTTGGCTTTTTCCAAGACATCCATTTGCGTCAGAGCGTCCATGCGCATCAACTGGTCATTGTCGAAGTCAACGCCGATGGTCTTGCCGTCCATTCCGAGACCGGAATCGAGCAATCGGACAATGGCGACGATAAGATGGTCCAACGCCAGTTCATAAAATTCCAGCTTCGCCGCCTGCGCACTATCATAGGCAGGCCGAGCGCCGACGCCGATCATGTAAGGCGGTACGCGATAAATGCCGCAAATGATCTCAGCCGACCATTTAAGTTGTTCCAACAACTGCGAATCGGTGGCCTTGGCGCGCAACGCCTCGTATTTCAGGCCGTCGCCGAGAACCGCGACCTTGCCGGAATTGACGCCGCTGTAATTGGCATCCCAATAAGCTTTAAGGCGTGCTGCCGTTTCGTCGCTGATAGCTTCCGCTGTCGACAAAATGCCGCCCGGACGCGAGCCGTTTTCAAAAAACTTCGTCGCATCGGACTGGATGGCAAGGCCTTGGGTCGCCGCCAGACCGGCCGCAAAAAGCGGGCTGATGCCGACAAGCGGATGAAACAGGCAATTGAACCTGTCATGAATGATTTCGCTGGCCGGGACCGTGACGCTGCCGGCTTCCAAACCGGCCAATCGGTCATTCGACAACTGGTAAAACACCGACCCGTCATCGGCAATCAACGGCGTGACCATTTTCGGGTCAAGGATGTGCATGGACACGACGACATTGCGCGCGTCACGTTCTTTCAGAACATAGGTGTTGCCATATTCGAGCTTGGAAATAATCCAATACTCAATAAACTGTTGCATGTTCTGGTAATTGTTCGGCTGTCGCAAGACAGGGCTGTAAGCGGGGTTTTCGAACGGAATCCACACGCCATTGCCGTCGAGACGATACAAATCAAGCGGGAGCTTGCTGATATATGTCGCGATCAGACTTTGACAGGCGAAAACCGCATGATTGGACAGAACGCTGTCGCGCTTGATTTCAATGTTCCGCTGCCACGCACCCGGAAACGATTCGAGGATGGAAAACCAGCCGCCTCGACCACCGCCGGCAACGGCTGTCAGCGCTTTTTCTTTTTTCTTCCGCGACCACCAAGCCATATTCACGTAACCTCATATTCGGACGCAACCGGAAACCGCTCATTGATCCATTTTCGAAACGACGGCAAACCGGCGATCTTGTCCGAAATGGACAAAACATCATTCATTTCAATGTCATCCGACCACGACTTTACCTTAACATCTTCGCGCCGAACAGACGGCTGCGGATAAAGATTGTGATAAAGGGTGCGGAGCAAGTATTTGAAACGCGGCATTGGATATTCCCGCATCATTTCGACAAGTCGTTGTCGGTTGTAAACGGTCGGCGTATGCAGACTGTAGAAAAGCGGCTCTTTGACACCAATTGAACGCAACAGGCCGATAGTAGAAACGACGGAAGATCGATAGTCGCCGTTACAGTGTACATTGTCCAATTGTTCGGACAGGGGTCCACGATCTTCCAGCCGAAACTGCCATGGCTGCAACACGAAGATATCATCATTCATAACGATGAAATCGGACGACGCATCGCCGCCTGCGCACTATCATAGGCAGGCCGAGCGCCGACGCCGATCATGTAAGGCGGTACGCGATAAATGCCGCAAATGATCTCAGCCGACCATTTAAGTTGTTCCAACAACTGCGAATCGGTGGCCTTGGCGCGCAACGCCTCGTATTTCAGGCCGTCGCCGAGAACCGCGACCTTGCCGGAATTGACGCCGCTGTAATTGGCATCCCAATAAGCTTTAAGGCGTGCTGCCGTTTCGTCGCTGATAGCTTCCGCTGTCGACAAAATGCCGCCCGGACGCGAGCCGTTTTCAAAAAACTTCGTCGCATCGGACTGGATGGCAAGGCCTTGGGTCGCCGCCAGACCGGCCGCAAAAAGCGGGCTGATGCCGACAAGCGGATGAAACAGGCAATTGAACCTGTCATGAATGATTTCGCTGGCCGGGACCGTGACGCTGCCGGCTTCCAAACCGGCCAATCGGTCATTCGACAACTGGTAAAACACCGACCCGTCATCGGCAATCAACGGCGTGACCATTTTCGGGTCAAGGATGTGCATGGACACGACGACATTGCGCGCGTCACGTTCTTTCAGAACATAGGTGTTGCCATATTCGAGCTTGGAAATAATCCAATACTCAATAAACTGTTGCATGTTCTGGTAATTGTTCGGCTGTCGCAAGACAGGGCTGTAAGCGGGGTTTTCGAACGGAATCCACACGCCATTGCCGTCGAGACGATACAAATCAAGCGGGAGCTTGCTGATATATGTCGCGATCAGACTTTGACAGGCGAAAACCGCATGATTGGACAGAACGCTGTCGCGCTTGATTTCAATGTTCCGCTGCCACGCACCCGGAAACGATTCGAGGATGGAAAACCAGCCGCCTCGACCACCGCCGGCAACGGCTGTCAGCGCTTTTTCTTTTTTCTTCCGCGACCACCAAGCCATATTCACGTAACCTCATATTCGGACGCAACCGGAAACCGCTCATTGATCCATTTTCGAAACGACGGCAAACCGGCGATCTTGTCCGAAATGGACAAAACATCATTCATTTCAATGTCATCCGACCACGACTTTACCTTAACATCTTCGCGCCGAACAGACGGCTGCGGATAAAGATTGTGATAAAGGGTGCGGAGCAAGTATTTGAAACGCGGCATTGGATATTCCCGCATCATTTCGACAAGTCGTTGTCGGTTGTAAACGGTCGGCGTATGCAGACTGTAGAAAAGCGGCTCTTTGACACCAATTGAACGCAACAGGCCGATAGTAGAAACGACGGAAGATCGATAGTCGCCGTTACAGTGTACATTGTCCAATTGTTCGGACAGGGGTCCACGATCTTCCAGCCGAAACTGCCATGGCTGCAACACGAAGATATCATCATTCATAACGATGAAATCGGACGACGCATCGCCGCGATGCATGGCGGCGAAAATATTCGACGTCGAAGACATGTAGCGGTCACTGTCGATACGCGGGACTTTGAAGACAGTGACCGCCTCACTGGTCATTTTCGGAACGTCGCCACCGATCAAAACGCGATCATGCGGCACATTCGTCAACGACCGGAGCGAATAGCGCAGTTCGAAATCCTCCGGGCTGCGCTTATACGGATAGATGACATCCATGATCAGGACGAACCATCGTTACCCGCTTCATGTTCGGCGATCCGGCGGCGCAACTCGGCTTCATTCCAGCCGGGAAATGCCCGTTTGCCCAGTTTGTCCTGATACTCGGCGCGAAGGGCGGACATCGTGTCAACAGGCGGAACAACGGGTGGCGGCGGGATCGTAAAGCCAGTGTCACTGATCGGTGACGTTTTAGTCATGAAACCAGTGTCACTGATCGGTGACGTTTCGTAGCCAATGGCTTCGACGATTGCGGTTGGCTTCACTTCGGCTCGACCGATGGCCGACAGAAGACGGACATGCGGACCCGGAACAGTGAATTCATCACCGGCTTTAAGCCGGCGGGTGTTATAGGTGAAGCTTTTCAAAGCTACCATTGTCGTTTTCATCGAGCGATCCTCATTAGAAAACAGGCGGGACCGTTAAGCCCCGCCTGAACTATCCACCTCGATTACGAGGCGTCGGGATCACCCCAAGTAACATGATTGATCCACGCCACCGCGCTAGGACGGCGACGTGCCCAGTTCAGGGTGCGTTCGGCGCGGAATGCCACGCTGTTCGTCTGGAACATGGACACGACAGCCGTTTCCACCGGATCGGCAACGCCCGAATCCTGAGTCGGTGCATCGACCATTTCAAGCGAAGCTTCCGTAGACATGGCGATATCAACACCGCCTTCGTCGGCGAACCAGATATCCTCAGCGTTCACAAGCGCGACGTAATCGGTCAGATAGTTCGACACGATCACCGGCAGTTCAAAGAACGTGCCGCCCGTCATGGTGATACCGGGGAATTCACGCTGACCAAGCGGGTTCAGCATCATCATGAGCCGAAGCGCATAGGTGCCGGACATGATCCAGACGCCGGACTGGAGCGGGTTATTTGCCGTGACGAACGCACCGATAATCGCCTGTACGTCGGCGCGAACGCCTTCCGCACCGGACAGACCGCTGTTCGCGACGGGAGCAACACCGTTCAGGATCGAAGCCGGGCGAACGCCGGCAGAACCGGCATTGGTCGGGTCAACGAAAGTGATATCCTGACGCTTCGCGACGGCCTTGGCCAGCGAATTGCGGATAAGCACGTCAGACGACGGCGAAGAATCGCGAATCAGTTCCATCGTCTGGACGGCGATGGTCGCGATTTTCAGCGGCGTAAGTTCGGTGCGGGTCGGAGCCATCTTGGTCAGCGGCTTGCCCTTGCCTTCACCAACCCACTGTGCATCGGTTTCCGTCGCTTCCGAAATCAGCGGAACGCGGAACGGAATCTGCGTCAGGGACGGGATGCCGCCGACACCGAAACGACCGAGAACGGTCATGGGCCGTAGAAACTCAACGAAATCAGCGATACCGCCGTCGTTGCCGATCAGGGCAGCGGTGTTACCCGTGGTCATGGCCGAAACAGCGGCCTTGGTATAAGCCACAAATTCCGGGTCGATGTCCTTGTACAGGGATTCAGCGATGAGGTCGGCGGGCTGATGCGTCTTGAGCGAAATGGCGAGGCACTTCGCAAAACGCGCGTAACGAATACCGGGGCCGGGCTTGGCAACGGTCTTGATCGTCACCGGGCCGCGAAGATCGCCGCCGATTTCGATGGTGTTCGGGGTCGTGATCGGGCGAGCGGTCGCAGCCTTTGCGGACTGGAGCTTGTTCAGGCGCTTGACGTCGCCTTCAAGCGATTCGATCTCGGAAGCGAGTTCGTCGAATTCCGCCTGTTCGGCGGCGTCGGTGGAACGGCCTTCTTCGATGGATTTGGACATGATTTCGTCCATGCGCGCGGCCTTGGCAACGCGGTTCGCCTCAAGAGCGGCGATCTGTTCGGCGATAGTCTTAGCCATGGGTTTTCCCTTCGTCGGCTGAACAAGATTGATACTTTTCTTGCCCACAACGCGGGGCGGCTGATCATCGACGGGATTGCCAGACGCGGCGGTATCGAATGATTTGATATTGCGCGGTATACTCTTTCCAACGGAAGTAATCAATGCCTGTGCATTTGCAGGAATGGACACTGTGGAAAGTTCAAACACTTCGATTTCTTCGAAATCGGTTCCGCCGTTGTCGTTAAACGCATATTTCAGCCAACGGAAGCCGATGGATACCGCGCGAACAAGACCGTATTTGATTTCACCCCATGCGGTATCAACGCGGTCCTTGAGCGAACCGGATTCGTCGATGACAGGGATTTCAGCGGTGAATTCGATACCTTTTGCGGTCGGTTTCTTGAACGTCACCGTGCCAATTGGTTCGTCGTGATTGTGTTGATGCAGCAAAACCAGCGGGTTCTTGAACTGAACGCCTAGCGGATTGATCGTATCATGAACGCGGTCCACGTCCGGGGTCATCGCCCAGCCGGAAAAAACCCGTTTGCCGCCTTTTTCCTCGACAGCTTTGATATCAAGCAACGAGTATGCGCGATCTCGCTCAAGCGGTTTGGACATGGGTTTGCAACCAATCGTGAAATTACAACTGGTTGCGATAATTAATATATTTGACGCGCTATGTCAAAACAGCATAAATATCAGTCAACAACACCCGCCACGCTACAGATGCAAATCAGCGCACCCCGGCGGGTTTTATCAACCGCTCTTTCTCGAACTCTTCCCGCTCAGATCGTAAACCCGCCGACAACCCGCGTTAGTTTGAGGTCTTTCGCTCTTACAAGCCGGACCCGCGTGGCCCGTAGAAACTCATAAGTGCTTAAGCCTCACATACCTCTTTCCCGCGTTCAGTCTCGAAAATCATGACCGCTTGGACCTCGGGTGAATTTTATAATTTCACCTGCCTCCCGCGTTCAGTCTCGAAAATCATGACCGCTTGGACTTTGAACGTGATCAACACATTCCCGCCAATCCCGCGTTCAGTCTCGAAAATCATGACCGCTTGAACCGGTAGGCTGTCAACCGAGAATCATCATTTGAAATTTTTTCTCCCGTGGCGGCTCCGGCGCGTTCGCCATCGCCGAAACCGCATTGAACATCGCCATCGCCGGGTCCACCTTGGCGTCACCGGCCGAAATTTTCGTAGCACGAATAGACGTCGCCGTTGGCTCGATTTTCACGTTGCCGACACACCACGTCATCATGGTCGATGTATCGTGTATCAGTTTTTCGCTTTGCAAATGACGTTCGGCAGTTTTGATCGCACCCATCATGTAGCCGCCCTGTCCTGCGGCATACAAACTTTTATTGTCCTGAGTAACATCGATATCGGCCAGTGCTTCAATCATTTCACCAAGGCCAGCCGGATCAACCGCCACTCGGGACAAGAGATTGGCTTGTTTAATCAGCCGGATATGTTCGATGATATCGGACAGGTCGGTCAATTCGTCATCGACGATGGTCAAGCTACCCTCACGGGCGAAGTCTTCCAATCGCGATGCTATCGACTTTCGACGTTCCAGAACGCCACGATGCGCCCAAGCGTGTGACCAGCATTGCCACGCTCCGGTTACCTTGTGCCGGCCGATCATGCTGAAACCGAAAAGGTCGTCCAAGCCGCCACCATCGATACCAACACAAATAAGATCGGATGTCGCAAGGATATGTTCAAAAGTTATGTATTCACGACCGGCTTTGATCCAGAATTCCGCGCCGACCCAACGGTTAGCGTTCATATTTTGAAGAATTTCGATATTCAAATGCTTGGACAGGAAGACGTTTTGACTACTGACGTCGCGCGCCATTTCCTTTTCGAATTCCAGACGCAACCATTCTTTCTCGAATGATTGCGTGGATAGATATGGATTCGTAATATAGCAATTCTCCAAATCCATATAAGACTTGGATTTGACCATGCGCGGCGGAAATTCATACAGGACCGGCAGGAATCGCTTATCGACAATTTCGCCATCCCGGATTTTCCGGGCGCGTATCAGCTTGTCTTTGAACTCGCCGGCCGGCGGCTTGTCCGATTGCGTGGTAATCGTCACAAGGAAGCCTTCCGGTCGTGTGACAAGACCGCCCGTCGCTTCGCGTATCATGGCGTTAGCCTTGTGGCTTTCGCCGAATTTCCACATTTCATCGATCAGGACGAAACCGGCTTTGACGCCGACAACGATACTCGCGTCCGCCGACAAGACCTGCAACGTCGCGCCGGTTTTCAGATGCTTGATTTGCCGCAGATGATCGATGACATGGAGTGCGCCGCCTTTGGACGCATCTAGACGCGGGTCGGCGCGGACCATGTCGGCGGCGGGTTTGAAACTGTTCTGTGCCGCCTTGATCGACGGCGCGAGGATGATCAGTTCATTCGACGGTCGCCAATTGCGCAGCAACGCGGTTAGCATGATGCCGGCGCTTATGAGGCTCTTTCCATTCTTCTTTGATACAAGCAGAAAGAATTCGCTGATCTCGCGTATCCCGGTCTGGTTGTTATACGCGCCGAATATGCTGGCGACGAGGTCCAGCACCCATTGCCCTGCCGTCTCGCCGAATGTCGGCTGTCCCGGTGCATCGACCACGCGGAGCGACTTGAACATTTCAAGCGCTTCGGCGGCTTCGGCGGGGTAGATCGGCGGCGACGTGATCAGCGATTGCCGATTGATGATCCGGGTTTCCCAATCCGGACAAGCCGTCGTCCATTGCGGTGTCGTCATGCATTCGGCCCGTACTGGTTAGCCGTCCGGACGCCTTGGATCGAATGCGAACCGCGCGTAGGGCTGAATTCATCCAAAACCAATTCGATCAGATGGCGGATTTTGCTGGGCTTGACGACACCGTTTTCCATAAAACCATTAACGACGTTCAAGCCGTATTCATGGACAAGCTCGCGCAAGGCCGGCGGCATATCGTCAACTCGGGACATGCGCGCTTTGCGCTTCCGGTCTTTCATTTCTTCGAACGTCTCAGTGTCGCCGCGCCATGTCACGGTTTATACCCAAGTCGATTGGCGGTATTGGTCAGGATCGCGCGCAACATCGGGTCTATCTGGTATTTATCGCAAGCCACTTCCAGATGCATGACGTCCGAATCCGCGCGTTCGCTGGCAGCTTTCCAGTCATAGAACATTTCGACAAGATCGAACAAATCCATGCCGCCGACACCACGTGGATCAAATTCAGGGTGATGACTGTTATTGGCCCGGTGATGAACGATCATATCGCCGAGCATGTCCGTTCGCCGCTTGTATTCGTCGGTTCCGAACTGCGCTGGCCCTTCCCGGTCAATCAAGTCCTGCATACGTTGCAGCGGTTCCAGTTCAACCGGCTCGAATTTGGACGCATCATGCCTGTCGCCGCGCTTGATCATTTCGATTGCGAACTCGCCGAGCAATTGACGGACACGAGCGATATGCTTGTAAGTAATCACGGCGGCGCGGTCGGTGTTCAATGTCGATTCCTTTTCATGCGGATATAAGCAAACCGGATCGGCTCGAAACCATCCGGTTCATGCGTGCGGTCACGGCGCGCGTTGGTCCATCCCCATCGATAGGATGGCGAACGATTATTACCGGGCGGCGGATCGCTCAGACTATGTTCGCGATAGCCGGTCACAACTTCGTCGTCTTCATAAGCTGCGACGTCCCATTCGTCACGCGGCGGGAACATCATAAAAACTCAACGAATACCACGGCGTCGGTTTGCGCTTCCCGTCCGCATTGACGGCCTGAATTTTGACCTTATACCAATGCGTGTTGTTCTGGACAGAAAACCGCCAGCGGTTTGTACGAGCGTTGACGATGACTTCCGTAAAATCCTTCGTCGTCAGGTTTTCGACCTGAACCACATATTTCACGGCGTCGTTGACTTTCATCCACCGGACGACGCCGTAAGGTTCGATCCGAACAGGCGGAATCGACGCTTCGGCGACAACAGGCAACACAACGGTAGCGGCCATGCCGCCGAGCAAGGAACGTCGTTTGATCATCCGTTAACCACCAATCTGGGCGGCGACGGGACCGCGAACACACCGGACGCCGCAGCTTTCTCCGCCGATGCCTGCCGCTCTGCTTTCTTGCCCTTCGGTTCGTCCGCATTTTCGGCTTTGAGCTTGGCAGTCTTCTTACCGTCTGCGGCGTCGATGACGTATGTCAGTTCTTTCAGGTTCTTGATACGCTCGCCAGACGAGAGGGCGCGCAACGCCGCACGCCTTCGCATCGGGTCCGTTTCTTCCAACGCAATCAAGTCGCTGATCTCACCTTCGTAAGTCGTCGCGTCCTCGACCTCGGCCAATAGACGTTGGGCAAGGTTCAATGCCCGCTTGCGAAGTTGCTGGGCGTTCTGTTGCTTGACAGCCCTACGTTCTGCCGGGGTCGGCGTCGGTGTATCAGGGATCACGGGACGTTTAGGAGCGGGTCCGTTTTCCGCCGTCCATTTGTCCCGTCCGATCTTTTGCCGAACAGACGTTCCGGCCAGACCATGCCGCCGGCCTAGTTCTGCAATGGAATATTTACCGGTCAACCAGTCGAGGTAAACCGGCAACCAATCGGGTTCATTATTTTTCGTTCTTCGTGCCATGTGTAAATGATCGTTCACGCTGTCAAAAAAGTCAATAGGATGCGTCGTTAAGGCTAACCCCCTGATTTCAGGGAAAAATCTCTTCGTTAGAGATCGGAAGAGCACACGTCTGAACTCCAGTCACTTAGGCATA
>ERZ650304.1214-NODE-1214-length-10420-cov-5.985142_pt1 | contig 10420 bp, 15 predicted proteins | sample MGYA00376240_ERZ650304 | MGnify/ENA primary metagenome ERZ650304 (study PRJEB26733, sample SAMN07839271) | wastewater metagenome | biome: small river; feature: stream; material: water | place: USA: North Carolina | collected 2016-03-01 ...
AGATGTCGCGTGGGTACATCCAGAAGCTGAAGAACCGCGACGCCAAGCGGCCGGAGCGCGAGGCGCTGGCGCGTCGCCAAGGCGAGTACGTCGACCTCCTTGGCGTTGACGTGGTGCCGGTCGAGGACGGCGGCCGAAAGGGCGCTCTGATCCTCATGCCGACCCGCGACGAAAGGTGGGCAAACTTGGGGTGACTCCGAAAATCGTCGCCAGCGGAGACAATCTTACTCACTCCGCTTGACGACGATCTTCGCCGTGGGTACAAACATCCTCACCGCAGCGGTTCGCCCCCGCCGCGGCAGAGGCCCACGATGTCGACCCGCTCCCTCCTCGCAAACGTCCTGACCTTCGCCGCGACCCTCGCCACCGCGGGGCTCCTCACCGAAGCTGACCTCCTCCGCACCGTCGCCGCCCTGCGCGACGCCCGCGCCCTGGTGGCCGTCGTCGGCCCCTGGACCGAGACCGTCGCGACCGACGCCGGGTGGCCCACGAGCCTCGACGGCGCGCTCTGCGACCTCTATGGCCACGCGCACAGCGCCCTGCGCGCCGCCTGCCCCGGCGACGCGGCGCTCGTCGCCGACGCGGCCGACGCCTGGGACGCGCGCCACCCGGACGGCGTCGCCTTCACCGCGCCCGCGGCGTGCTTCCGCTGCGGTGGCCACCGCGGCGAGACGCGCTGCCCGGTCTGCCTGGACACGGGCCTCGACATCGACGCGCCCGACCTCGGCGAGGTCGAGCCCTCCTACGGCGTGCAGTTCGCCCCGACGGCGGTGGCCGCGTGAGCGCGGCCGTCGTGACGCCGCTCCTCGCGGCCCGCAACGCCGCCGCCCGCGCCATCGCGCGCCACGCCGGGGCCTTCGTCGCCTCGCTCATCGGCGACCTCGACTGCCCGCACCAGCTCCTCGCCGCCTCGCAGCAGCTCGCGTCGGTGGAGGAGCTGTTCGCGGGCGACATCGGCGAGCTGCTCTCGGCGCTCGACCGGGCCTGCTACGCCGAGATCACCGCCGCGACGCTCGCGCGCCGCGCGGCGAAGGCCGTCACCGCCGCCGCGCTCCGGGGTGCTGCGTGAGCGCCGCGATCACCGCGGACGAGGCGCGCGCGATGGCCCGCGCCTACGACGAGCGCGCCGAGGCGGCGGAGCGCGCGGGCGATCTGTCGAGGGCCGACCGCCTGCGTGGCCACGCGCGCCGCTGGCGCACGCTCACCGCGACGGCGGCGCTCCCCTCGCAGGTGCGGGCGGTGTCGCCATGACGCCCCGCGAAGCAACGCTCACGCACACCGCAAGCAGCGGCGAGGTCATGACCCTCACCGTCCGTGAGGGCGAGCACGAGTCGGACTTCTGGCACGCGACGGTGAGCTTCGACGCCCGCTTCCTCGCGGACGCCAAGCCCGTCGGCGCGATCGAGCGGGTGGTGTCGGGCTGGGTGGGAGAAGCGGCGTTCTTCGCGGGCTTCCCCGAACGCGAGACGGTGGACGGCCTCGTGACCGAGCGCTGGGCCTTCTCGGGAGCGGGCGAGTGATGCGCCCCGTCGCATACGACCCGACGGCGCCCGCCGCCGAGGATGCCGGGGAGATCGGCGACGCGATCTACGCGGCGCTTCTCGACGACGACGACTACGAGGACCTGCCCGCGCTCGACGATCGCCCCACCGCGGCGGAGCTCGCCGATGGCGACGCCGAGTGGGCCGCGGACGACGTGCTCACGTCGATGCGGGCCGCCCGCGATGCGATGGCGGCCGACGCCGGCGACGCGCCCCACGACGGATTCACGGCGACGCCGACCGAGCGCGCCCGCTGGTACCAGGGCGCCGCGGACATCACGCGCAGCAAGGTGGGCGTGGCGCTCGCGCGGGCCGAGGCCGCCAACGACGAGCGCGTGTGGCACGTCGGAGAGGCCGAACGGCTCGCGGCGCGCACCGCCGACATGGAGGTCGAGCGCGACCTGGCCCGCTGGGTCGACGCCGCGGACCCGGCGACGGCGCAGGTGATCCGCGCGCTCGCCCACGCCGGGGACCACCACGGCGCGGCGTCCGCCATCCGGTTGGTGCATGGCGTGCGCCGGCTGCGCCTCGGGTACAGCGACGGGGCATCCGTCGGCGTCGTGGTGCTCGTGCGGGGCACCGCGCAGCGCCTCGCGGCGGCGGGTGACCACGCGGGGGCGGCGGTGCTCGACGAGCTGCTCGGCACGCACGCGGCGCTCCTGCGGGCGGCGCGGGCGGCGTTCGAGGGACGGAGGGCGTCGTGATTCCCGCCGACTACCTCTGCGCGGGCTGGCGCGTGCCGGCGGTGCCGACGCTCGACGGGTCGTGGTGGGGATACTCCAGCGTGCCCGCGGAGGGCGTTGCGTGGTGGAAGGCGCTCCCCCTCGCGCTCGACGGGGAGTGGCCCGTGCGTGGAGGCGTGGAGCGATGGCTCCCGTACCGCGAGGCGATGGACGCGACGCTGCTGAGCCGGGCGGACCTTCGGCGGGTGGACCTCCAACGCGAGGGCGGCGCGGTGGCCCTGGTGTTCATCGCGAGGGCGAGCTGATGGCCCGCTCGCTTCACCTGACCACGCCGCCGCGCCTCGGCTGCTCCTGCCGACGCGCGGCGCTCAGCGACGACTACGGCGACTGCATGGTCTGCCAGGTCGAAGCGCTCGCCCTGGAGGAGGTTGCCGACGCGCTCGCCGCGACGCTCCTCGGCTGCGTGCCCGGCGGGGCGAGAGCGACGCGCGAGGGGCCGCGCTGACGGCGGAGCGGCCTGTCGAAGAGCGCGGAACCCCCCACCGCGCGCGGGCTTCGACGGGCCACTCGGCCGCCAGACCGGCGCCCGGCTTTTACACGGACACGTAACGAAGGGACCCCGACCATGGACCAGCAACAAGGACACGACCCCCCCGCGAACGTCGATCTGAGCGCGAGCCCGCTCGAAGCGACGCTCGCCGAGCGCCTCTGCCGCGTCGCGGCCGAGTGCGCCTACGTCCAGAAGGACGGCAACAACGCGTTCCACAAGTACAAGTTCGCGAGCGCCGCCGCCGTGTCCGCGCATGTGAACCCCGCATGCACCCGGAACGGCGTCGCGGTGCTCAGCACCAACCCGACGATCGTCTCGGTCGAGGGCACCGGAAAGGAGCGCCTGGTCACGGTCCGCATGGAGATCACCGTCGGGTGCGCGACCGACTCGGCACGCGCCACCTTCGCGGGCTTGGGGAGCGGGATGGACGCGGGGGACAAGGCCGTGATGAAGGCCACCACGGCGGCCACGAAGTACGCCTGGATGACGGGGCTCTCGATCGCCACGGGCGACGACCCGGAGGCCGACGAGGAAACCGACAAGCGCACGAGCGGGACGAAGGCGCGCGGCACCGACGGCCGCGGGCCCAACCCGTCCGAGCCACGCGGCCCCGCGCGTCGACCAGCGGCCACGACGCCCGCCGAGGAGACGACGCAGGAGTCGTCGCAGCCCGACCCGACGAACATGCACCCCGTGCTCGGCGGGTTCTACGCGCGCCTCACCGAGATCGAGCTGCCCGGCGAATCGGTCGCCGTCTGGATGAAGTTCCGCGCCGAGCTCGCGCCGCTGCCCGTCGGCGACCGCGAGGCCGCGTGGCGGGCCCTGTGCAAGCGAACCGAAGAGGTGGGCCGCATGAAGAACGCGAAGGTCTGGTTGAAGAAGGCGATTCAGGAACAGGACAACCTTCGGGGCTCGACCGGCGGCGCCGCAGACGGGCAGGCGGCGTGATGGGCGCGCACCTCGTACCTCGCACCGCCGGTCCACTCGTCGCGCTCGACAGCCTGCACGCTGTCGATGTTCGGCCCGCGCGGCTCGCGATCGGGCACTTCGTCACCGACGAGGGCCGCGTGCTCTCAGCCGAGCGCGGTAGCCACACCGTGCGCGAGCGACGCTACACGCCGAACCGCGCGGGCTACCTCATGGTGTACGTGGCCTCGGCGGGACGGAATGTCGCCGTCCACTGCCTCGTCGCCGAGGCATTCCTTGGCCCCAAGCCCACGCCCAATCACGAGGTCCGCCACCTCGACGGCGACTGCACCAACAACCGTCCCGAAAACCTCGCCTGGGGAACCCACCAGGAGAACATCGACGACCGGGAGCGGCACGGCACGACCGCCCGTGGCGCTCGCAATGGGGCGTACACGCGGCCCGAGACTCGCCGAGCAGGCGAACTGAATGGCAACGCGGTCCTCACGGGCGCCCAGGTGGCTGATGTGCGCCAGCGCCTCGCGGTGGGCGAGCGACGCGCAGACGTCGCGCGCTCTCTCGGTGTGAAGTGGAACGTGGTGGACCGCATCGCGCGCGGGCTCACGTGGCGCGGGCCGATCGCCGAGGAGGACACGCGGCGGGGGTCGACCAACGGCGCCGCGGACTCGAACGCCGCGTGACCGCGCGCCGGGCCATGCGCCCGGACCCTCGGAGCTGAGGGAAGGACGCACGCGGTCGGGGTCTCGCCACCTCACCCTGCACTGCGCGCTTCGGGTTCGACGCCCGGCAGCTCCACCGCCTTCCCCACGGCCGCGACGCGGCCATCACCTGGAGCTGCGTGTTGAACAAGTCGAAATCCTCCGCCTCGAAGAAGCCCATCGCGAAGAAGTCTCCCTCGAAGAAGCCCGCGCCCCGGCGCGCCGCGAGGCCCACCGCCCCGGCGAAGTCGAAGGTGCCCCCGAAGCCCCCGGCGAAGTCGAAGGCCCCGCCCAAGCCAGCGTCGATGCCAGCCCCGAAGGGGAAGACGAAGCCCGCGGTGCAGCCCTCGCCGACCCGGGAGCCGGAGGCGACGAAGCCCGCACGGAAGAAGAAGGCGGCGGACCCCGCCCCCGAGTCGCCCGCGAAGTCATCGGCTCCCGCGTCGCCGCCGGAGGCCGCACCGCCGCAGGTCGGGGCGCCGAGCCCCTCGTCGGCCGCGAGCGCGATCGACGCTCCGGCGCCGAAGGCGAAGAAGAAGCGCAAGTCCGACCCCGACGACGTGGAGGTCTCGGCCGACCCGGGTGACGACGTGGAGATCCCGGGCGAGGCCCTGGACGGCAAGCGCGTCGCCACTGCGATCCTGTACGCGGCAAAGGTCACACCGCGCGACCGCGACCTGGTGTTCACCCGCGACGCGAAGGGCCGCGGGGTCATCTCGGGCCACGACCAGCGCCGCTGCCACACCGCGTACTTCACGGATGAGGCCGCGTTCCACCTCCGCGGGAGCGTGCCCCGCGAGGCGGCGGACAAGCTGGCGAAGGCGCTCAAGGGGCTCTCCGGCCCCCGCGTGCGGATCGGCGTCGACGGCTGCGTGCTCATCCGCCACGGCGTGGGCCAGCCCGCCATGCGGATCATGCTCGGGCGCCGGCCCATCACGCAGGGCTGGGAGCCCCCGTCGATGGGCGACCGCTCGGCGTCCTCGGGCCCGCTGAAGGTCCCCGCGGCGTGGGAGTCGGCGGCGCTCCGGTGGTCGCACGCGACGGCCCAGAGCGCGCAGTCCGACGGGATCGAGTTCATCGAGTTGCAGGACGAGGTGACCGGCGAGCTGCTCGCGCGCGCGGTGCTCGCGGGCGAGGGGCGGGACCTCTACGCCGAGGACGAGCGGCAGGGCGAGATTCCCGGGAGCCGCACCGTGGGCATGGGCGGCGGGGGCGTCGGCGTCGGGCGTGCGGTCGACGGCCTGCGCAACACCCTGCGCGAGCACGGCGCGACGATGACCGTCGTCTCGGGCGACCAGCGCGTCACGGTCGGCGGCGAGGCGCCCGTCACGGCCCGCGTGTGGATCGCGCGCGAGTCGTGGGTCGGCGTCGGCATGCGGACCCTCTCGGAGATCATGGAGCTGCTCGTCAGCGACACGGTCTACGTGGATGCGGTGCCGGGCTGGACGCGCGCGGACGTCCGCGAGTCCCACCGGAACTCCCTGGAGACGCTCGCCGCCGCGCACGGCATCGCGCTGCACTGGGGCGACGCGCCCCCGGCCGACGAGGCGACCGTGCTCGTCGACGGCAAGCCCGTCGTGGCCGACGCACCCACGCCTGCGGCCGACGACGCGGTCGCTGCGCCCGCTGAGCACGACTCGGGCGAGGGCCGCGTCTGGATCGCGCAGCCCATCTGGGATGACCTCTCGCCCGAAGCCGCGAAGGCCGTCACCGAGCTCGTGGAGCCGGGGTCGCTCGCGAACGTCGACGCGGCGTGGGTGTCGGCGCGGGTCGCGGGCGTCGCGCGTCGCGCGCTGGTGAAGGTCGCGGGCGAGTACGACGTGACGCTCCACTGGGGCGACGAGGCGCCCCGCACCAACGCGGCCGAGGTCGTGGCCGAGGCGACCGCCGACCTGACTGCGTGGGTGCGCGAGGCGGACTGGGACGCGCTCTCCAGCGGGTCCTACAACGAGCTCACGAAGCTCCTCGGCGAGGACGGCCTCGTCGGCACCGCGGGTTGGATCAGCGTCGCCGTGCCCGGTGCGAAGAGCGCGGCGTTCCGCACGCTCGCCCTGCGGCTGAAGCTGGCCTTCGAGGAGGGCGATGTGCCGCCGGGCGGGACCGCTCCCGCGGCGGCCACCGAGCCCGAGCTGCCCTTCGAGGAAGGCGACGACGGGGACGACGACGCCGGGGACGACGACTGACCACCACGCGCGCGGGCCACACGGCCCGCCGTTGCGTCGACCGCGCCCGTGAGGTGCGGCGGACCCAGCGGCGGCAATGAGCCGACGAGGACAACGGAGGAACGATGGCGACGAGGACGAGGGCAGCGGACATCACGGTGGAGGACTGGCTCTGGACGATCCTCGCGGTCGGCCTGGTGCTCGAACACGCGGGCGACCTGCCGGCCGAGACGCGACACGCGGGCGCGCTCGCCGTGTGCTTCGCGGCGCTGGGGCTGTTCGTGGCGTGGGCCGCGCGCCGTTGGGCGGTGGCGTGATGAGCGCCGAGCACATCCAGGCCATGCGCGCGGGCCTCGCCGCGCAGGTCACGACCTATGACGAGGGCGGGCTGCGGCTCCACGTCACCCGACGCGAGGCCCGCGTCGACGTGGCCTTCGAGACCGTCACGCCGGAGGGCGCGGTGCGGCACCCCGACATGGAGCCGCTCTGGGCACTGACCGCGCTGCTCTGCGACGAAGGCCTGCGCCTCGTCGAGCAGGAGATGGGCTCGGGCGAGGACGCGACCCAGCTCTTCCCGACGCTCGCGCGGCACCTCGCCGAGCGCCCCGTGGCGCCGATGGTCGACCCCACCGACGAGCGCTATCTCCGCGTTGGCGCCTACGACCTGCGCGCCCGCCGGTTCAACCGCGGCGTGACGGAGTCGGTGCGTGTCGACCTCCGGGTGTCGTGGAAGGACGGCGCACCGGACGCGTGGCTGCACGTCTTCGACGGCGAGCTGGTGTTCCACCCGCTCGGCGGCTCGCCCTCGCTCCGCGTCACCGCCGAGTCCGAGGTCTTCAGTCCCGCGTGGGGTCAGGTCGAGCACCTCGTGCGGTTCGCGACCTACGCGGCGCTTCTGAGCGAGGCCGCGAGCGCCGACGTGCTGCGCCAGCTCGGAGAGACCGTCGCATGGGGCGACGACGTCTCCCTTTGGAGGTCACCGTCCTGCCGTGGGCTCTCCACGGCGAAGGGAGGCACGTGATGGAGGGCACTGCCAGCGTCATCGACCGCCCGCGCATCGAGTGGGTCGGCGGTTCCATCGACGAAGCCGACGTCGACAACTTCGCCGGCGGTGGCGGCGCCTCGACGGGCATCGAGCGCGCGACGGGGCGGCCCATCACCATCGCGGTGAACCACTCGCGCGCGGCCATCGCGATGCACCGGGCCAACCACCCGCACACGCACCATGAGTGCAACGACATCTGGAAGGTGGACCCGCGCACCGTGGTGGCCGGGCGCCGCGTTCGCCGGGCGTGGTTCTCTCCGGACTGCACCCACTTCAGCAAGGCGAAGGGCGCGCAGCCCCGGTCGAAGGAAGTGCGCGGGCTCGCGGATGTCGTCGTCGAGTGGGCGCGCGACGTCCAGCCCGACGAGATCTACCTGGAGAACGTCGAGGAGTTCGCCGACTGGGGTCCGCTCGACGAGAACGGCAAGCCCGAGCGCTCGCGCCGCGGCGAGGACTTCCGCGCCTGGTGCGGGCGCCTGTCCGACCTCGGCTACCACCTCGAATGGCGCGTGCTCGTGGCGGCCAACTACGGCACCCCGACCACGCGGAAGCGGCTGTTCCTCCAGGCCGTGCGCAAGGGCCGTCCGATCGTCTGGCCCGAGTCGACGCACGGCAAGGGGCGCGACCTGCCGTGGCGCGCGGCCTCCGAGATCATCGACTGGTCGCTCCCGTGCCCGAGCATCTTCGACCGGAAGAAGCCGCTCGCCGAGGCGACGCTCCGGCGCATCGCCGCGGGGCTCAAGCGCTACGTGTTCGACGCGGCGCAGCCGTTCATCGTGCCGCTGACGCACCATTCGAAATCCCCGCGGGTGCACGGCCTCGACGAGCCCTTCCGCACGATCACCGCCGCCAACCGCGGCGAGCTCGCGCTCGTGACACCGTACCTCGCGAGTCACTACGGAGCATCGGTTGGGCGCGAGATGGGCCAGCCGGTCCCGACGGTGACCGCCGGCGGTGGTGGACACCACTCCCTCGTCACTCCGTTCGTCACGAAGTACCACGGCGGTGCGCGCGGGGCGGCGCGAGGCCAGTCCCTCGACGAAGCGCTCCGCACCGTCGACACCGAGAACCGCTTCGGGCTCATCGCCCCGACCCTCATCCAGACCGGGTATGGCGAGCGCGAAGGGCAGCGCCCACGCGCCCTCGACATCGAGCAGCCGCTCGGCACGGTCGTCAGCGGTGGCAAGCACGCGCTCGTGAGCGCCTTCCTCGCGAAGCACTACGGCCAATGGGGACTCTCGGGGCCGCAGCCGGGGATCGCGATGACGTCTCCGGTCGGGACCATCACGTCGCAGGACCACCACGCGGTGGTGCAGATGGAGCTCGCCTTCGCGTCGAAGTTCTACGGGACTTCGACCGGCGCCGACCTGCGCGACCCCCTCCCGACCGTCACGGCGACGGGCCAGCACCTCGCCCAGGTCCGCGCCTTCCTCGTGAAGTATTACGGCGCGGACGGGGGCCCGGGCGCGTCGCAGCAGTCGCTCTTCGACCCGCTGCACACCGTCACCGCGAAGGCCCGCTTCGGGCTCGTGACCATCCACGGCGAGGACTACGAGATCGCGGACATCGGGATGCGCATGCTCTCGCCGCGCGAGCTCTTCAACGCGCAGGGGTTCCCGCCCGACTACATCATCGACTTGGAGTGCGACGGGCGGCGTCTCACCAAGACGCAGCAGATCGAGCTGGCTGGTAACAGCGTGTGCGGCCAGGTGGCCGAGGCGCTGGTGAGTGCGACCGGGCGAGAGGGGAGGGCCGCGGCGTGAGGCGCGCGCCCATCATCCGCGGGCAGCGTCGGCCGTCGCGTGACGAGGACCGCCGTGCGCAGGCCCTCTACGAGGAGGCCGCGCGCGATCCGGCGGGCCTCGCGGCGCGCGTGCGGCAACTCCTCGATGGTCGGGTGCTCGCGTGGAAGCGGGAGATGGCGGCGCGTGGCCTCGATCGCGACCACGTCCTGGCGGTCACCGTGAACCCTCGCGTCGACGCGGCGCCCGGGGAGATCATGGCCCACGGCGAGCCGTTGCCGCGCGCCGAGCTGCTCGCCGGCGGCGACCCTGCGTTCACCCCCGCGGCGCGCGCGGACCTCGCCCGCCCGCCGCGGCCGGGGCACGTCTGGGTCTGCGTGCTGGTGCCGCACCACCGCGCGCTCACCGAAGAGCCCGTCGAGCACACCGTCACGGACCTCGGGTCGATGCCCGCCGCGGGGGACGCATGAAGCACGGACCCAACACTCGCGACCCGCGGCAACGCGCGGGCCTCGCTGTCGCGACTCCGCGGCGGGTACGGATCGAGGTCGACCCGACGCCGTGGTTGTTGCTCCCGCACACCGAACGCCACAGGGCCCACCGCCCCGCCGAGGCGGTGGTGCTCGACTGGACCGTGCGCGTCGACGAGGCCGGCGGCCCCCTCTCCGTCGTGTCGAGCCCGCTCGCGCGTGCCCTCGTGGAGCGCGCTGTCGAGGGCCTCGCCGCGCTGGGACTCCCGGCCGCCGCCGTGCGGTGGGTCGACGCGCTGTGCTGGGCGCACGTCGCCGTGGTCGCGTACCCCGATGGCCACCGCGTGGTCTTTGGGTTGTCGGAGGCGCCACGCGACGTCGCCCACGCCGAGGCCGTCGGCTTCCCCTTCGCGCGCATCGACGGGCGGCGCGTGCGACCGTGGGAGGGGATCGTGCACGGCCACACCGACGCCGAGCTGCGGGCGGCGCGCGAGTTCGTACGGCACCGCACGATCGCCGGCGCAGGGGTGTCGTCGTGATCCGCCGCAGGGGCAAGCGCGGCCCGTACGCCCGCGCCCACCGCCGGAAGATGCGCTGGAGCC
>ERZ650304.1216-NODE-1216-length-10409-cov-11.467066_pt1 | contig 10409 bp, 1 predicted proteins | sample MGYA00376240_ERZ650304 | MGnify/ENA primary metagenome ERZ650304 (study PRJEB26733, sample SAMN07839271) | wastewater metagenome | biome: small river; feature: stream; material: water | place: USA: North Carolina | collected 2016-03-01 ...
GCGAGTGTCGGGGCGATTGGCGAGGGGATGCAAAAGGTTGGTGGCGCTCTGAATGAGATGGCCATGCAGCAGTTTCGCGCCATCAACGAGCGCAAGGTTCTGGAAGCTCAGGACATGCTGGAGATGGGGCAGGCGGAAATTGCAGCCCAAATCACGGCAGAGCCTGACGAAATGAAGTGGGAGGGCATCGCGCAGAAGGGGGCGGACGAGCACGTTAAGAAGGTGCTGGCCGACAAGAGCCTTTCACCAGACGCCCGTGACGCCATCACGGCGCGGGCTACCATGTGGAGAACTCGCGTGGTGGGCGATACCAAAGTCACCAGTGCCAAGCGCTCGTTTCAACTGCTGGGTGAACAGCACAACGCGGGCTTCATTCGCGAGTTGGGCAATGGCAACTACGACAGCGCCCGGTCCAATCTGGAGGCGTGGCGCAAGTCGGGCACGCTGGCGGAGGATCGGTACGAAACAATGCTGATTCGCGTCAACCAAGAGCAGCGGGGCTCCATGCTGGACTCTGCCCGCACGCGGTTGGAACTGGCGTACAACGTGGGCGATGAATCCAAGGTTGGCCCGATCATTGCCGATGCCCGCAAAATCCCTGGCGTGAAGCCTGAGGAAATCGACCTGATGGAACAGACGGCGCGGATCAATGCGCAGCGTACCAAGGAGATCGAGACGAACAAGGCACAGGCGGACAAGTACGCTGGCCTGATTCTGCAACAGGCTCAGGGCGTGGTGCTCGTGCCCGCACAGATCGACAGCCTTGCGGCGTCTGGAATTGTTAATCCGATGCAGGCGGCCCGGCTGCGGGAGGAGGCTCAAAGCAAGATCGGCGCTGATCCAGGGAAATTCGAGGACTTCATCACCAAGCGCGTTCTGACCTACAACCCGGCGGACGATCCGACGGAAAGTAAGCGTTACGACATCATGAAGGAGTTTTTCGGGCTTGGCCTGAATCAGTCCCAAGCGGCTCGGTTCAACGCTGCCTTTGAACGGGCGCAACGGACGAACGCCACGCCCAAGGGACGGGCCGCGAACTCGTTGGAGGCCTGGGCACGCCAGCATGTGACCAGTATGCACCAAGCTGGTGCCTTCGGGCAGTGGAAGACGCCAGAGATCGGCGTGGATGACGTGACCAAGGCAGCGCTGGCCGACAAGGACAAGATGGCCAAGGTTCTCGGGGTCGCGCTCACTGGCGAAGATAAATGGGAGGACATGAGCATTGCGGAGCAGATCGCCAAGAAAGCTCCAGTCGATCCGCAGGGCGCTCTCAACATGTTCAGCAAGGCGGCCAAGGTGCCACAGCCTCAGAGCGGTTTGGATGAAGGCTCCTACAACTACCTGATGCGGGCAGTTTCAGGCAGCGAAGATCCCAAGAAAAAGGCAGAAAGCGGGGCAACGGCTGCCCGCATTCAGGATGAAATCGGCGTGTGGTTCGAGGATTTCCAGGCCAGAGAGAAGCGGCTGCCATCACAAGATGAAGTTCGGGGCAAGGTCCGCGACCTGACTCGGCAATATCAAGATTCCGCCGACTGGGATGTCTTTGTGCCCACGGCGCCAGCCGTCGAAACGGCCAAGGGGAACCGCATTACCTCCTTTGGCTATGCGTCTGACGAGTGGGCCGACTCGCAATCTGCCAAGGGTGTCGGTGCATTCACCATCCCAGGCGACGAGGAAACCAAGCTGAAGCCGAACGATTTTGCCGTGTCTCCAGACGGTGAAAAGAAGTTGGTGGAAGCTGGCGTGAAGCCTCGTGACAAGGTGCGCTTGAAGCTCTCGAACGGTCAGACCGTGGAGGGGCGTTGGATGGATCGCACGGCGAATGATTCACAAGCTGCCCGCCTGGGGCTCAAGCCATTGCGGGGCCGCTGGGATCTCTACTCGCCCACCGGCAAACATGACTTTGACGGCGTGACCGTGCTCGGATTCGAGACGCTATGACTTGATCCTCGCTGGCCATAGATGCACGGCACACACGAAGGCGATTCCGAACAGGATCAGCCGCGTTTGATCGAGGTCGTTGTCACTGAACAGGAAGCGAAATGGAAAGTCCGTTCGCTGCATTGGCGGGAACAAGCACAGCAGCAGCAGGCCGGAGATCAGAACGCGGAGCTTGGTCGGAGTCATGCCGGAAGCGTAGCACCCCTGTCAATCCCTTGACTTTCCCGCCTGGGGTCTGCCTATCGTGGGATGCCATACGTCGCACTTGATCAGGCCCCCGTACCCACGGAAACCCCTGCCGGTTTTGATTTCCATGCCGCGCTCACGGATTACGACACCTGGGAAAAGGGTCTGCCACAGCAGCAACGCGACATCCTGCAACGGCGGTTTGCCCTGTCTGATGACGTGGAGGCGGATCGGCGGCGGTTCCTTTCGGTCGGCTACGTGGCACAGGCCACCGGGCACCCGGTCAAAGACGTGTCAGAACAGTTCGAAAATTGGTACATGCCAGGGTTTGCTAAGAGCCCAAAGGGGTTGGCGCTCACGGCTGCGCCTGCGGATGTTAACGGCTTCTTCGGGGAGCTGACCAAGAAAGTGAAGGGCGACAAGGAGGCGGAGGGTATTCGCGATTCTGCCCGCATCAATGCCCTGATCTCGGCGCTCAACGGTGAAGATCCCATTGCAGCGCTGGGCAACTGGCAAGGAGGCGTGATCAAAAGCGCTGGCTTCAAGCCATCCATGAATCAGGACTTCATGGCGTCCTATGCTCAGGCCGGGACCGTGCTCGGAAAGCATCGAGACGCTACCAATCAGTTCATGGAGGCCCTGCAACGCAACATGCAGGGAGCGCCCAAGGATGGCGACGACAAGACGCTGGCGGAGTTCAGGGAACGCCTGATTGATATGCCGGACAACGAGCGCAGTCTCGTTCTCGGCGCGATGGCAGGCAAAGCGCAGACGCTGGGAGGGCAGTCGGACAAGAGCGGCGTCGGCGGGTTCGTTCAGCAAATGGGCGAAGGACTGGCGCGGTTCATGACATCGGATACCTCTTTCAGCGAGGTTTCATTGTCGCAGGTGGCAGACTCGGAGGGGGCGAACGTCGTCACCCGGCTGCCGAAAATCACCAATGCCCAAGAGGCACGGCAGTTTGTCGATGAGCAGGCCCGGGGCAACGTCGCGCAGGCGTACGGCGCGATTGCATCCAGCGGCACGGCAGGTTTGCCTACGGTGCGGAGAGAGGGAGAAGAGCGCCAGCTTGCCAAGGATGAAGCCGCGCTTGTGGTGGCAGCCAAACAACGGGCCGCCAAGGGTATCGACATCGGGCGGCAGGTTCGTAACCTGGCCAATCAGACTGACCCCGTGGGCAATGTGGCCGGTTCGCTGGGAACTTCACTGGCGCTGATGGGCGGGCTGATGACAGGCGGGGCCGCTCTGGTGCCGGTCACGGCTCAACTGTACGCCACGAACAACTATGAACAGTTGCGGCTGTCCAATCCTGACATTCCACCGCAGACGGCGCGCAATATCGCCCTGGCGTCTGGTGCCATCGAGGGCGCTCTCGACCTGTGGGATGTGAAGATTTTCAAAGGGTTGCCGTCTGTGAAGAACCTCATTCAAGGGGGCCTGATCAAGGAGCTTGTGAGGTCAACGGCTCGCGGTTTTGCTGGGTCGGTCGCGGCGGAAATGACTCAGGAATCCGTTCAGGACCTGGCACTTCCAGCCGTCACGATGGCCTTGGCCTCTGATGTTCCATCGGTAGACTGGAGACGCGAGCTCCAAGACTTCGCGGCCAGTCGGCTCGACACCTTCCTTGCGGTTCTGCCGTTGACGCTGATCGGCGCGGGCGTGGCGACTGTGAAGGACTTCAACGGGTTTCGCGATGTAGTGGCAACCAATGAGGTCCTGGGCCGTGCTGGGTATGCTGAGCCGGATCGCATCAACATCCTGGAACTCCGGCAAAATGGCACGGACGAACAACTGCAGGCCGCCATTCTCGACGCTGCCCCCCGTCGTTCTCCAGAGATCGCAGCAGAGTTTGGGGCGGACGACAAACAGACCGGCCAAATCGAAGCCTCCAAAGCCGTCGATGAACTGACCCGGCGCGGCGGTTACACTCTCACCCGTTCGGATGACGGTTGGACGGTCACCACGCCCGACAACAAGACCGTCAAAACCGAGAGCGCCGGGGAGGCTGTCGCACTGATGGCCCGTGATTTCAGCGAGGCGGAGTTGCGCAATGCCTCGGCGGTGGCCGACATGGCAGATGCTTTCCTGATGCAGAAGCGCGGCGGTGAGTCGGTCGAGGTCACTCCCGGCAAGGCCCGCGACATCAAAGACGACGTGGCCGAGGGCCGCATCACGCCTGAGAGCGCCCGTGAAGCCATCGTCACGGCTGGGCGGCTGGCCGGTCTGAGCGAAGAGGAATCCATGCAGCAACTCGGCGCGGTGCTGGGCTCGTCGACCATCGAAGAGAATGAGGGCGTGCGCGAGGCCGTGGGCCGCATCTATCGCGGGGCCAATGCAATGACAGTGGTTGAGGAAACCATCGAGGGCCGGTGGAAGCGCGGGCTTGAAACGAAGCGCTACACCCCACAGCAGGGCGAAACCTGGGTGCGACTGGCGGAACAAGCTACCGGCGAAAGTTACCTGCCTGCCAGCTACTCCGATCGTGATCTTGTGGAAGCAATCAGCTTCATCGTGAAAGCAGACGTTTTGGGGCGCGCGCGTGACGGCTCGCGCTTTACTCCCGGTCTAGTCTCTCGCGGCCTCGTAGCGGCCCGCAAAGAGGGATTGCAGGCAGGCAAGGAGAACGGGCGCCTCAAGGTCTTTCTGGATTCATGGCGCGCATGGGCTAAGCGCGTATTCGGCACCGCTCAAAAGCTCAAGAAGGCCCGGGCGGACGGAAAGATTGATCAGGATTGGGAAAACCTGATGGATGATCTGCTGGGCCTGGATTCACAGGCGAGGTACGAGAACAGCGTAGCTAAGGAAACTTGGAAAATCATTGAGATAGAGGGTATTAATAAATCTCAATCGGAATACGACAATTTAATTCAAAAAGTCGCAGCGATTAGCGATGCAGCCCAGAGAGAGCCTACACATGCAATTATCGAGAGGCACAAAGATGTGCTCTCCAACCTTGAGAAGCTAGGCGTTAAGCTTGATACCAAAACCGCAGAAGGCGGTTTGATGTCCGTTCAAATTGACGAGAACGGCGAGATTTCGCTAAACATCGATCCACGCTATACGGCGGCTACAGAATCAGTAGGCCTTAGTGATCAGGCTGTGTTCCACGAAGCTGTTCATGCGGCTCAAGCTGTGTTTGATGGCAAAAACACAGCCCTTTCTAAGGCTGCCGATGCCACATTCGATCCAACATCTCCTAATTTTGATAGAACCCTAAACATGTTCATGGCGAAGGAGGTTGCCGGATGGGCAAAAATCCAAGGGACAAGAAATGCCAAATATGAGGCAGTCAGGGCTATTATCGAGGCTAAGCGCCTAGGCAAAACAAGCCGATCTTTCAGGCCTGAAATGCCTTTCACAAAGTACCTTCGGGCGTTTACCGCGTGGGTAAAAAATCATGTGTTTAACACCACTTTAACCAAGGGGAGCGAATTTGCCGAGTACGTTCGGCAAATTGACGCCATGGTTGGTGAATTGCAAGGCAGCGTCGCGAAGGAGGCGAGCGACTGGGTAGACCCTGATTCGTTGGCGTACACTCCCAAGGACGGGGAGAGTTTCAGCCTGGCAAAACGCTCTGGACAGTCTAAGCGCCCCGAAGTATCATCCATTGATGGAGAATCTAGGCTTATTCAAGGGCTTGCCAGAATCGACGCTGACCGACAAGGAGGCATTGGCCTTGTTTCGAGAGAATCAGAAAGGGCGGACACTTACACGAGTGCCGGGCGATCAATTCCGCCCTATACCCAAGAAGCCAATATCGGAGACATCTTCAGCGAAGAAGAGAGACTGATTCAAAGGGCCAAGGCTGAGGGCTTCTTTTGGGATGCCGAGAAGGTATCTCGAATCATCTCGGGAGCGCAAGAGAAAGGCGGCGGCAGCGAGCACGACGTTTTCTTCTATGGCCTGGGTGCCGATAGAATTGTGATTCGCAGCACGATTCAAGACAGTTACGGGTACAAGTTCCGCTCCCCTGCGCAGTACCTCAAGAGACTTGAGGACTACAACAAAGTTTTTCCAGGCATTCAAGCCAGGATGATAGGGGTGTCGCAAAATGCGCGTGGTAACGGCGTGATTTGGACGGCGCAACCATTTGTCGAGGGGCGTGAATTCAAAGATGAGTCGTCGTTACAAAAAGCCTTGGAAGCACGCGGGTGGGAGCGGCAAGGGAGCGACACGATCTATCTTCACAAGGCTACCGGCACAGTGATCATGGATGCACACAGCGGCAATGTGTTGCAATCTGGCAAATCACTCAATCCCGTGGATGTGATCGTTGTGGATACAGGCACGGGCGCTGAATCATTCTCCCTTGCCCCGCGCTCCCTGGCGGCCCGCGTCCAGTCGGCGGCGGAAAAGAAGATGGGCGGTCTCACAGTCGCGGACGGCATTGAGGCGTATCACATTACGATGTCGCCACCGTTTGCGAAATTCGACCTCTCAAAAATTGGTAGCAGCGCCGGGCATGCCGATCCTGTAGCCGGGTTCTACTTTACAAACGATCCAAATTATAGCGGACACATTGCCAAGGACTCAAAAGACGAATTTCGTACATTTAAGGTCCGATTGAATTTGAAAAACCCACTGATAACAAAGGGTTATTCAGGGCTGGACCCATGGGGTGACGACGGATGGACCGTTCGTGAAAATTTAATTAGGGATGGATTTGATGGGGTTATTATGGGCGATGGCAATGAAATAGTAGCATTTCATCCAGAGCAAATTTCTTTTAACCCCTCCACGTCCAATAGGGACGATTCATTAAAGCAAACTGTGATGCCCGACGGCGGCAGTCGCGGTGCTGGCGACGGCACGCGCAACTACGTGATTTTTGACGAAAACCTTGTGCGCATTCTGGAGGAGAACGGCAAAAGGGTCGAGCCTGGGCAGCAGTCATTCTCCCTTGCTCCCCGCTCCCTGGCGGCCCGCGTCCAGTCGGCGGCGGAAAAGAAGATGGGCGATCCTGAGTTCAGGGCGAAAGTCTTCCAGGAGATGCAACGCAGACTCGGCGCCCTTCGCGAGGATTCCACGTTTCACAACTTTGGCCGGGGTGAAAAGACCGTCGCAGGCATGGACGCCGCGGCTGATCGTGACCGCTCCATTGCCAGCCTGGAACGCGAAGCAAGGTTTCGCCAGCGAAGCGCCGAACGCGAAGCCGTTCAGGCAGCCATGGACGCTCTGCCACCGGCAACACTGCTGGCCTACGAGCGAGGCCTGCAATCCGTTGAAGATCATCCCTTGGTTCATGCTCTGCTTAATGATGTGGGCAAGCTCATGTCTCGGACGACGGCTGCCAAGCAGGGCAAGAAGTTCGCTGGCGAGTACGACGGTGCGCCCTGGCTTCCTCCCTCGTGGTATGACAGCAAGGGCGGCGTCGGGCCGGACGTGGCAGCGCAGAGCCTTTACACTCGCGGTCTGATCAACAGCCCCTCGCCCGATTCGATGTGGGATGCCCTGCGGTCGGTGATCGACAAGGCACGTATGGCCAATGAGGAAGCGCGGGCCGCGAAACAGCAGGTGCGCGAGATCCAAGACACAGCGTTCAAGCAGTCCTCCGAGATGGCGGAGAAATGGCTCGAAGATGCGCGGGCGAAGATCCCAAGCCAGCAAGAGCGGCTGATTGCTGCCCTTCGCACGCTGGACGCCATGACATCCGTTCTGCCTGCTGAAGTGCGCGGCAAGCTGGGCGGTGTGACCAAGCTGGCCAGTCTCAAGACCGACGAAGCGCGGGCACGGGCACTGCTGGAGAAGCTGGACAAGGCCGACGCGGAGCTTGAGAAGTACATGAAGCGCGACTTCACCAAGCGATTCGTGAAGCTACTGGAGCAGTCCAGGGCCAAGGGCGGCGGTGGGGACAAGCCAGAGGGCAAGCTTGGGGCCTTTGGGCATGAGTGGTTCGATGACGTTCGAGCAGCTTTTGATCTGGACAGCGAGGCGGCGGAAAAGCGGATTGCAGAACTGCAGGGCCTTCTCGTTGCTCCAGATTTGGACCCTGTGAAGGGAGACGAATACCTTCGCGAGTTGACCATGGTCGAAGTGTTTGGCGGCTGGGAGTCCATGGACGCTGCCGAGATGTCGGACGCCCTGGAATCGGCCAAGGAGATGTTCACGCAATCGCGCAAGGCCTGGACGCAAAAGCTTGTTGATCGACGGGCGGCGGATCAAGAGAAACAGCGCCAGGTGATCGAGGCCCTTGGCACGGGTGGCGATCTGGCTTCCAAGTCGGCAGGCGCGGCCAAGCGGAAAGCTTCCCCGGTTGGAACCGTGCTGGGAAATCTGGCGAGGTTCATGATGACGCCAGAGCAGATGCTGCGATCCTGGCTTGGGCAAAGTAACGAGCTGGCTGCAGCATACACAAAGGCCGAACTGAAGGCGCAGATTCGCACTCGTGACGAAGTGCTGGCGTCTGAGGATGGGTTGCAACAGGCCATCGGTTCCGCCATCGGCGCGACTGAAAACACGATGGCGGCACGAAAGCGCCGGAATCAATGGCTGTACGACAAGACCACGACGGAACACGAGGTTTCCATTCTGATCGGTCGCGAAGTCACGACTGACAGCCTGGAGCTCGAAGACGCCCGGGACATCGTAGAGAACGAGGACAAGGCGTACACCGCCAAGCAGCGGGAGGCGATGCGGGCGCAAATCGAGATGGCCGACCTTGCCAAGGAACTCGGCACGATGGAGGGCCGGAAGAAGCGCGTCACGTTTGAGCGAGTGAAGTCAGACGGTGAGCGGCAGCCCGCCAGATTCACTGAGGCGGAAATCTCGTGGTTCCTGGCGCTTCACGATCAGAAGAAGCTACGGCCCGCCCTGGAAGCCAGCGGCTTCGATGCGGAGGCTATCGATGCGATGCGAGCCTTGGAGTCGCCGGAGATGCGCGAGGTACGCCGTTGGATGGTCGATGTTCTCAAGCGTGAGCATTCATCCATCACGCGCATTTATGCGGATCTGCGCGGGGTGAACCTGCCGCAGATTGAGAACTACTTCCCTGCCCGGTTTGTGCATGACGGCGACACGGCAGCGCCTACACCCGGCAGCCAGGGAGCCGCGGCAAACGGCATGATGGGAACGGGCGCACTGCGAAACCGCAAGACGCACGCTGCGCAGGTGGCTTTCGATGCCGACAACCACACGATCAACCTGTTTTCACTGTTCTGGAAGCACCGGGCAGAAATGAGCTATTGGAAGGCCTACGCGCCTCTTGCTCGTGAGATCAAGAGCGTGTTTAACCGTGGCTCGGTCAAGCAGGCGTTCGAGGCCCGATTTGGGGAAGGGCAGGTTCGCGAGCTGAATGCCTGGGTGAAAAGCATCGAGAACGGCGGTTTGGATGCCGGGCACATGAACGATCAGGTGAACGGGTGGCTTCATCGTGTGTTGGCCGGGAACGCTGCGAATGCTCTCGGGCTCAAAATCGGCACCAACCTTGTCAACCTCACGTCTGCGCTGAACGCTGGGCTTGATACCGCGATCCCATTCAATGAGGTTATGCGATCCTATGGGCGAGTGATGAGCGGTCAATCTGTGGTTTCGCCGGCTGAGGTATGGAATCTCCCGGGCATTCAACGGCGCATCAAGGGCGGGGTGAATCCCATGGCCCAAATCATCAAGCAGGCGGCACAGGCGGCCAAGCCAGGGCTCGCGGCTGACATCAACATGGCAGGCTTCTACACCATCGGCATTGCCGACAGTCTGGGCGGATCGGTCGCGGCGGCGGTGTCCTATGATGCCCACTACCGGCAAGCCATCGCGGCGGGCATGTCAGAAGCCGAAGCGTCGGCAGTGGCGACGGATGGGATGCAAACGACGATTGCCCGCACTTTCCAACCGACTGAGCAAAGCGCCAAGGCTCTCTATGAGCTGAATCCAAACATTGCCTGGAGAATGTTCACGATGTTCGCCAGCGAAGCGCGGCAGAAAATCGGCATCGAGATTGCCACCGTTGAAGGTGCGCTCAAAGGTGAGATACCGAAAGCTGATGCGCTGCGCGTCGTGGCACTCAATCACTTGACGATTGGCACGATGGTCTGGGCGCTCAAGTCTTTGGCCCGCGATCTGCAAAAGGGCGATGATGGCGACGACGATCCATCGTGGGAGTGGAAGGACTGGCTTGCAACCGTGCTTGTCGGGCCGCTCTCAGGTGTGCCATTTGTCGGCAGTGCGGCTACCTGGGCGATGTCGTCACTGATCGGCACGCACGCCTATAGCAACAGCGAGAACCCTATTCTTGAAGGCCTGGGGGATCTGTACGGCGGCGGCAAAGGTCTGGTGAATCAAATCATGGG
>ERZ650304.1217-NODE-1217-length-10408-cov-5.034869_pt1 | contig 10408 bp, 23 predicted proteins | sample MGYA00376240_ERZ650304 | MGnify/ENA primary metagenome ERZ650304 (study PRJEB26733, sample SAMN07839271) | wastewater metagenome | biome: small river; feature: stream; material: water | place: USA: North Carolina | collected 2016-03-01 ...
CCCTGCTCGCGCACAACTTACCACCGCTCGCATTGCGTGACCGCGTGCGCACGCCCGAGGGCTGGGTTGGCGAGATTGCGCAAGTGTGGTCGGGCCGCGACTGGTACGCCGTGTTTTCGTGGGACTGGCACGGCCCAATCGCCGCGCCGCCCTTGTTGCAATGGAGAAAACACATGCCAACCGTTGACGAACTGCGCGCCCAACGCGCCGCGCTCGATGCACAAATCAAAGAAGCCAAGCGCGCCGAACGCCTGGCGGGCAAAGTACCGCCCTACGGCGAAGAAGGCGCGGAACTCTACCGTGCCGTGGGGGATGCGATCCGCTCTGTACGGCTGGCGCAGGATATGACGCAGGAGCAGTTGGCGCAACATATCGGGATGCGCCGCACGTCCGTCGTGAACATTGAAGCTGGGCGGCAGCGCGTGCCACTGGCAACACTGTACGATATTGCCGACGCGCTAGGCGTTCAAGCTGTGGCGCTATTGCCGCGAAATGAGGATGTATGAGCCACGAAGTAGCCGAAGCTGATCAGAACCTACGCGAGATCGCCCGCCTGCGCGCCGAACTGGACGCCACCAGCGCCGACCTCGATACACTGCGCAACGGCGTGGTGTGGCTGGGGGCGGAGCTTGACCGGGCAAAGCGCTGGGGCGCGCTGTGGAAGCGGGCGGCGAAGCGGGGCGCACGGGAGTGGCGCGATCTTGCCGCCGCGTATGCGGATATGCGGGCGGAGAATGCGGCGGTGCGCCGGGCGGCGCGGTTGCTCGTGGGCGCGTGGCGGCAGGAGCGTGCGGCGGCGGCGGAGCACTCGATTAACGCATGGCGACTAGAAGGTATTTTACGCGGCGAGCGGGCACGGCGGCAAGACGCAGAGACGGCGCTACTTGACATGCGGGCGCAGAAAGAAACGGAGCAACCCCAATGAGCTACACACCCGACGAAGCCGCCGAGATCGCCCGCTTGACGGGCTGGCACTTGGGCACCGCCCGGCCCGCCATTATGCCGCCGCCGAAAGGCACCGAGCTTGTGGGCTGGTGGTACGACGCCAACGGCAAGGAAATGGCCTGCGCGTTTACCGACGCGCTGCAAGGCGAAACGCAGTACACCGTGGAACAGGCGCGGGCGTATGCGAGGGAGCGGGCGAACCTCCTAGGCGGGTTTCTAAGCGACGAAAATAGCCCCGACCACCCCACGGTATAGGTTAGGCCATATTTTTATACCAGCGCCCCGCGTGGCGACGAAAGGACGCATCCCATGATCTACCGCGAAAGCCCCGGCGATTGGCGCGGCGAAACCAACGACGTGCTGCACCGCCTGGAACTCATCGAGCAACGCGACGGCGCGCTTGATTTCAGGCCATATGCGCCGCGCCCAAGCAGGCACGCGGCGATGGCAGCGGCGGCGAAATCATCCGCAACAATCGTGTAATCGTCGCTTGGGTTGATAATTTCATAGATCATCGTTCCCTCCTTGCCCCGCGCGGCGTGCGTCCATCTCAGCGAGGCGCAGCGGGCCGTAATTTGAGAGCGTATCGGCAAGATCGCCTATGTCCTCGTTACCTTTGCGCATTGAATGATCGGCGCCGCGTTTGTTGAAATACACCACCAACGCATTTGCCATATCATCGGCGCGTTCAAGCACGGCGTGCAGCCGGGCGATCTCCGCTTCCAGCGCGGCAATGCGGGCGGCCTGTGTCTCTGTGTCTCTGTGTCTCTGTGTCTCTGTGCTTTCCATCGCCCATCTCCTTGTCATTCAGTGTCATTGCGCGGAAGGGCCGCGCGCCCGTGCGGGTGGGGTTAAGACGGCAGTTCGTCAAAATTGTACAGGTCGGCAAACTCCGCATACACGTCGGGGCGCGGAAACCGGCGGCGATAGGCGTAGCGCTTGGCGCGGCCCAGGTTCTCCGTCAAGCTGTAGCGCACGTATGGCAGACGACGGGCGCGGGCAGCGGGTGCGTAGATGTCATCGTCGGGCATGTATGCGCCGTTGTAGTCGTTGATTTCCATTGCCTTACTCCTTGCTGTGCGAGGGGCGGGCGCGATACCCGCCCTGGTTCGGTGGGTGGTTAGGCGGGTTCTTCCAGTGACACGATCAGGTGTGTGTAGCCGTCCCACGGGCGCGAAACCGGGGGGATGTCTGCGAACCAGAGTTCGTACCCGTCAACCATCACCCGGTCGCCGTAGGTTTTCTGTGTCTGCTTCATCGTGCTGATGAAGTAGTGAATTTTCTTGACCATCTTCGGCGGGAGTTGCCCGCGAAATGCCCACGTATGAATCATCGCGCTCTTGTCGAGGCAGAACTCTTCGCTGGTAGTGTGCTGCACTTTGCTCAGGAGCCAGTTGACTTCACTGCTGGTTGTCGTCACGGTGATGTTCATAGCGGTGGTTCCTTTCGGCGTGTCGTTCGTTCGGTATGCTGTCATTATAGTACGAATATGTACGACTTGTCAAGAGGCATAGTGTACGAGTTTTCTCCCAATTTCCAAATACTACCGCGTTAAATATTCGTACATTCTAGTACTTGACACAGCGGCGCATAGGTGCTAATATGTACGAGAAATCGAGACAGAAAGCGAGGTGATGCCAGCAATGCCAGAAGAGACGAAAGAAGAGACGATCACGCGATCCGCCGCCGCTGAACTACTCGGCGTGCGCGAAAGTCAGTTGCGCCGATGGGAGAAAACCACGCCGCCGCGCTTGACGGTGGTAGGCACCGTGCCGGCAGGGAGCTTGCCCCGCGTGCTGTACCGCAAGGCCGATGTAGACAAGCTGAAAGCGGAGCGCGACTTGTACAAGTCGTCTGGTGGAGCGCGTCGGCGGGTGGCAGCGATTAACTAACACCCGCCGACAGTGGCAGCGCCGACAGCTTGGAGGCACGGCGGCGCACAACGCACGGCTATTGTAGCAGAGAGAATGACTATGCAACTACAGATTAACCCCGCCTTCACTGGCACGCAACCGACGTTCACCGATGGCAGAACAACGGTGATGCTCACGCCGCCAATTGATGTGGCATTCCCGAAGTTCTTCACAATTGGCGTGGGCTTCCAGGTCGAAGAGGATTGGAATACCAATCTGCCGTATACCTGCGATGCGGAAGAGATTTTTAACCACATTGAACACAATCGCGGCGATAACACGATTAGCCGTGAAGCGTGTATTGAAGCAATCGAGGTTATCCAAGCGGCTATTCGGCAGATGGTTGCAGACTAGCCACCACACCGCCGCCGCCGCCACGAGGCCAGCGGCGCTATGCAGAGAGGATGACGATGAATTACAACCACCGACGCGCAAGCAAACCAAAGATCGGCTTTTTGCAGCGCCTTGCAGGCAATGCGCGGTTTTCGTCGCAGAACGAACAGGCGCAGTCGTTGCGCGATGATGGATGGACGGTTGCGCAGATTGCGCGGGAGATGCGGCTGAGCCAAGAACAGGTACGCATTCTGTTGATGGATTGGGAGAACGCATGAGCCTGCGAAAGAACGGCATTGGCTACTACGTCGAAGGGCGGAACGGCCTGCCGGGGCGCAGCTTTCCGAAGTTGCAGGATGCGCAGCGCTATGATCAGGAGCTAGAGCGCGCCGCCTGTCCGCCGCCGAAAACCACCACGCAACTGCTTGTGGAGTTGTACGACGATCTGGTGCGCTGGCGCGATGCGGGCGGGGACGCCCGCGAGTTGCGCTACGTCCTCGAAACACTGGACAGCATCAGCGCGGAAGAAGTTGCAAGATTGAAGTAGCCGGGCGCGCACCGTCAAGCCCACGCCCGGCCTGTCAGCCGATAAGCTAACAAGGAGATTGTATCATGACTCAGTACGATGACGAATGGCACGGCGCACCGCGCCAGCGCACCTACCGCCGCCGCATGAACGCAGGCGAATGGCTCAGCGCGATTGTCATTATCGGCGCGCTCGGCGCGATTGGCTACTGGCAAGCGTGGCCGAAGCTCACCAGCGTGTCCACGCAGCCCGCCACCCAGCCGCAAGCGACCCGCGCACCGGTACTGCCGACAATGGCAGACGCAGCCCGTCAAGAGGCGCAGCACGCCGCGCCACAGACGGCACAGGAGAATCTTCCCGTTGCCACGCCGCAGGCAAACCAGCCCGCCGTCGCGCCGCAAGCCGCCGACCCGGCGAGCTTTAGCCCGCAGGACTTAGGCAACGCGCCACTGCCCACGCCCACCAGCGCGCTTCCGCCCGAACAGCAGCAAGCCGCCGCCGAAGCCTCAGAAATGGCCGACCTTGCGAACGCGCAAGCGGGGTTGACGCCCGCGCAGCTCGAAACGAAGGTGCATGACGCCTGCTGGAATGCGGGCGGGTGTGGGGTGGCGAAGTGATGCAAGTGAACCCCTACGCAGCGCGCCCGGCATTTCGCATCGGTGACGCGGTAGAAGCCCACAACGGTACGGAATGGGAGTGTGGCACGGTCGTGCGCGTGTATCGTGAGAATGACGCCGAAGGGCGCGCTATGTGGTTCTATGATGTCGAGTTCGAGTTCGGCGTTGTTTCGTGGATTGCCTATCTGCGGCAGGCTTCGTGATGGACAGGTATGCGTGGTATCTTGCCGCGCTCGTGGCCTTGGGGCTGCTGGTGTTTTTCGCACCAGCGCCCGCCCCCATCGCCGCCGAAGCCGCGCCCATGCAGGGCGTTGCAGCCGCGCCGCAGAATGCGCGGGAAGCGTGGGCGGTTGATTTACTGGCGCGCTTGGGGAATGACGCGCCAAGCGCTGATACGGTGGCGTTTGTAGTTGCCTGGACAGTGGCCGAAGATAGCTGTATGCAAGGCTGTGGGTATTCGAGCGCGTGGGAACGCTTCAACCCGCTGAACACCACGCAAACCGGCTATGGCGCGTATGCCACCATCAACGGCGACGGCGTGAAGGCGTACCCGGATTACGAAAGCGGGATGGTGGCGACGGTTCAGACGTTAAGTTACAGCTACTATACCGAGCTGGTAGCGGGCTTGCAGGCGAACGACCCGGAACGCGCCTTGCGGGGCTTGTACGCAAGCCCGTGGGGGACGAGCGCCGTGCACGTCGAACAGATATGGAGGGCACGATAATGTACCTTGGATGGTTCGATGACAGCGCCAAGCGCGCTATTGTCAGCAAAGTACAGGACGCTATCGACGCCTATGTCGAGCGCTTCAACTACCGCCCCGCCGTGGTGCTGCTGAGCGCCGCCGACGCGCAGGCGGCGGGCGTGGAAGAGGTTAGCGGCGTGCCGCTGCGGGTTGAAGGATATATCCGGCCTAATAACTTTTGGCCGGGGGAGTAGCAAGCCGTGAAACACTGGACATGGAAGCGCAAGGCTTCCTTCATCATACACACGATCATCGTGCTGGTTCCGTTTTCGTTTAGCGCTGTCTCATCGCTGCTGTTTTGGCGCGGACTGTTCGACTCGTGGTGGCTTGCCGCGCCGCTCGTGGGCGTGATTGACGGGCTGGCGCTCTTGGGCCTTATCCTGGCGATCATCGGCATTCCTAGCCCGTTTCAGGCGTTGCGGCACTTGCTGCCAGTGGTATCGGTGGTGCCGCTTGGCGTGGAGTTGTACAACGCGCTGGCGCACAATGGCGGGCTGGTTGCGGGCGGGGCGTCGGCGGTCGTGACGATCATTCTGGTGCTGATTGCGTGGCAGTGTTTCAGCACGATTGAAGCGCTATTCATTGACCCGGTAGCGGCGGCGAAAGAAAAGGCGCGGGCGCAGTTGCAGCAGCTTGCGGTCGCACAGGCGCAGTTGCTCGAAGTGCAGGCGATTACGGCGCAGTTTGTGGGGGAATGGCAACCCGCTATGCGGCCCGCTGCGGCCCCGCATATCATCACCACAACCCCGCAAGCCCTGACCGCAAGCCCACAGCCTGCGGAGCCTGTGGGGGACAACCTTGAAGAACTGAAAGCACAAGCCGCCGCTATGCGGGCCGCAGGCCAATCATGGGGCAAGATTGCGGAAGCCGTCGGGCGGAGTGTGTCAACCGTGCGGGGCTGGCTTGTGGCCCCGCAAGAAGCAACAGGGGAGGCATAGCACTATGCGTATACGTTCCAATACACCGCCCACACACTACGCGCCGCAGCCCGCACGCGACGACTACCCGCCGCAGGCATACCGCCCGGCACAGCCACCCACGCACCGCCCGGCACGCGAGGAAGCGCGCCCGCCGCGCCGGTCGTCAGCGTTCATCAGCGGCAAGGCGTTAGACCACAGCACGCCCACCGTAGTGCGCTGGTCAAGCATCCTGCTCATTGTGCTGTCGTTCTTGTGTACCATTGTAGCCTTCCACGGCAATGATTGGTATGCGCTGCGCCAGCCGAGCGCGGCCCGCGTTGCGGCGGCGGTGGCGTTGCAGATGTGGTGCACCGGGTTTGAATGGTTCAACCGCAAAAAGAAACTAAGCCCGTGGTATATCCAGGCGTTCATCCTCGATACCATCCCCAGCGCGTATGCGTTCTACGGGATTGTGGGCTTCTTTGCGGGCGTGCTGATGCCACAGCCCGCCGCCGTGTGGCTTGCGGCGCTTGACCTGCGGTTCACGAATGGCTATACTGCGGTGGTGTGGCTGATCGCCATTCTCGCCGCCGTGCAGCTCGCACGCATCCCCGAAGATCGCCTGATTACGGAGTAACGCGATGGATATTGCTACGCTGATCGTTGGTGGCGCGATGCTCATCCTTGTAGGCGGTGTGAGCGCCGAAGGGCTGTGGCGCAAACTGCGCAGCCGCACCGCCGCTGTAGCGCCCGCATACGAGGCGTGGCAGGATGATGCGGAGTGGGATGCGCCCGCACCCACAACCCCGCACCCTACCCCACAGGCCACAGCCCCGCAAGTCGCATACTACCCCGCAAGCCCCGATGTGCTGCCGCTGCAAACGTGGCGCGATGCGCTGGACGAAAGCCCGCACTTACTGATCTATGGCCCAAGCAAGGCAGGAAAAAGCACGCTGGCGCAGGCGATTGTGGCGATGTTCCAGGGCTGCGAATACGTGGTCATCGACCCCATGCCGAACAAGCCCGGTGAATCGAAGTGGGGCGGCATTGACTTCGTGACGCTTGATGAGCATGGGAATGACGAATACGCCAGCATCAAGGGCGCGCTTGCGGCGGTTCAGGCCGAAGATCAGCGCCGCCGCAAGGCGATGCGCGTGGAGACGTTCGCCCCGCTGGTGGTGATTATTGACGAAGTATTGCAGCTCGTAGACGCGCTTGGCACGGCAAAGAACGCCGAAGGCAAGAGCGAGCCACGTATGGCGCAGTTTATCCGCACGATGGGCGCAACCGCCCGCCACCGCAATATCAAGATCGTTCTGCTAGGCCAAGGCAAGAACCTTTCCGATCTGGGCTTGCCCAGCAGTACGGCGCGGAATAACTATGCGCTCATCCGTGTGGCGCGGAATAACGCCACGAACGAGCGCAGCGCCTACATTGATGCGGGTGGCAACGAGTACGCAATGGACATTCGCCATGTGCCGATGCTCGCCCAGAGCGCCGCAAACCGCGCCCGGCTGTGGCTCTCACACCGCGCGATGGGGCAGCAAGAAACGCCCGACGCCGACGAACTATTGTCAAGGATTTTTGACACCGGTTCGTTTGAACCGGTGACGGGAAAAGGTGGTGACGGCGCGTTGTCACCGGCTGTCACCAGTGCCGAACCGGTGACGGAGGGGGTGGAGCTAGTGGACGACGAGATGATAATGGCTTTACACGCAGCGGGCTGGTCGCGCAACCGTATCGCCGCCAAAATGACGACAGGAAACAAACAGCAGCGCCTTGATCGCATCCGCTCGATACTCGGCCCCGCCTAGCCCCCACGCCGCGTACCCGCTGAACCGCTCCGCACGCCGGGGCGGTTTTACGTTATCTTAACAATGTTGCAATAAAAAGGGGCTTGCAATGCGCAAGAATATGCGTATAATAATACACATAGGACGCACGCAAGCGAGGGCAAGGCAATGATTAAGCTGGTTAAGGATTTTGACAAGCTGAATCGCACAGATGCGATTAACACAAAGGGCGGGCGTACTGCCATCATGCAAGGGGAGACGTTTTACAGCGAGATGCGCCCGCGTGCTGGCGGCTTTGGGTACGGTCGCTATCGGGCGTATACGCCAAAGGCGGCGCGGGCAATGGTTGAGCGCGGCGAGGCGGAAATTGTAGAATGGTCGTCATTACGAAAGGGAGAAGTGCAATGAAACGATACGGAGAGAATAAAGGCGCAAGTGGTAAGGGGTTTGTGTACGAAAATATCAAGACGGGTAAGCGCGTGATAAGCGGCAAGCCAAACGCCACAGGACTGCCCGGCAAGACATCCGATTGGCGTTACATTGAACGGGAGAAATAACGATGGCCCCCAAAAACATCACGCTCGACGCCAACGCCCGCGCCAGCCTTGCCCGCTTCGCCGCCGTGCTCGGCAGCAGCGACAGCGCAGCCATCGCAGAAGCCCTGCGCCGCGCCGACCTGCCCCCGGAGACGCAGGCACAACTGCGGGCGCTGTCGCTGGACTTAGATATGGACACGCGCGACGTGCTGATGATGTCCGTCGCGCAGCTCTATCAGCGCGAGCTTGGCACGCCAGAGCGCGACGTGTTCGCGGAGCTGGACGCCATCAAGGCGCGGATCGGGATGGAGTAGCGTCTGAGTGTTCTACTGCAAATAGGTATTGACACAACCTAATTGTAAGAGTATAATGCTGTACATAGGGTAGTGAAAGGACACGGCGATGGAACCAGATTTTGATATGCTCGGCCAGATTTGGGACGATTGGGATGGCGTGGAGGGCGACACGCGGGACGCGAATCAGCACGACGCCGACGCCGAGCAACGCGCCGCCGACTTTGTGCAAGGCGTTGCAGCGGCAGATGTGGCGTCAATCGAGAACGACACCACTCGCATGGGGTGGAAAGGAAAGCTGAATCGGGGGCAGTTTGGTACGGCGGCTGCGCAGATATACAACTGGACGTCGCCAATGGAGATTCGGGATGCGGCGCGCTGTACCGACGAAGATGCGCGCCGCAATACCATTGCCTATCAGGCGCTTTGCAAGATTCAGCAAGGACGCCCCGAACTGTACGCCACCGTTCTCGCCCGCATCGCCTGGGATCGCGGCACGGAGCGCGAAAATCGCGGGCCGTTCGGGAACGATTGGGGCGAGTAATGCCTCGTGACAAGCGCGCTACCACCTCGGCGGAGAATGGCGCTAAAAGTGCTGGAAGGCCGCCGAAAAGCATCGCTGACCGCAAGCTCTTTCGTGGCAAGGTGGCGATCCGTATCACGCCTGAGAATGCCGCACTCGCACAACGCCTGATGCTGCACTTCCCGCATATTCCGACCGTGGAAGCACTGTACGAATACGCAATGACGAAGCTCGCAGAGATGACCGACGATTAAGCCGCCGGGGCGTTCCCGGCAATAGCGCCGCACAGCGCGGCGGGAGGGAAACGAAGATGACAGCATCGCAGGCACGCGCCGCACTTTTGAGCGGCATTGCAAACGCAAGCGACGGGAATGTTCACATTGACGGCATTTACAGTGGCGGCGAACTGACGGGATACAAGGTCGTGCGCCTTGTGCGCGAGAACTACGGCGCGCAGCGCGAGGAGATTTTATTCCAATCGCGCTGCGCCGACACTGAGACATTGGCGCGCGTCGGATTGGCGCAGGATGCAAACAGCCGCACCGACGCGTACGGGTATAGGGTGCCGCTCGAATATTTGCGCTGGTGCTGACCGTGGCCGCCCAGCCCCGCCCTCACCCGGCGGGGCGTTGCTATATCCCCAGCAGCCCACACAGCCGCTCCAGCGCCGCCGCATAGCGTGCTGGGAGCGCGGCGGGCAGAAAAACTACAGAACTATGCCAAAGAAGTGCTTGACAAACTAACGCTACTCCGTTATAATAACGCTACAGAGCTAATTAAGGAGTAAAGCAATGCAACAGATTTTCACCAAAACCACCAGCGATGGACGTGCGGTTGTCGTTTGTGCCGATGTTGATAATTTCAACGGCGCACGCATCGCTGACGTGAAACTGGCCGGCAAGTCGCTAGGCGGCTACGCGCCGTCAGTATCCCCCTTGCCCGACTCACACAGACGCGGAGCGGTGACACACTTTATCTCCTGCAACCCGCCGATTGCGCTCACAACCGATGAGGCGGCGAAGATCGAGGCGGCGCTTTCGGAGCTATACGCTGGCTGGCTAGAGACTGACGACGGTCGTTCGCACGTAGCCGCGCAGCGCATCCCCGACCTGCTGCGCCAGCGTGGCATCGACGACCTGGACGACCACGAAGCGTGTGTGGCGGTGCTGGCCGACGAGCGCCTGCGCGCCGAGTTCACGGTCAAGCTCAAGGCCTTCCTCGACATGCTGGACGTGGTGCTGCCGCGCCCGGAAGGCCTGCCCTATGCGGCCGATGCCAAGCGCCT
>ERZ650304.1219-NODE-1219-length-10402-cov-4.332464_pt1 | contig 10402 bp, 9 predicted proteins | sample MGYA00376240_ERZ650304 | MGnify/ENA primary metagenome ERZ650304 (study PRJEB26733, sample SAMN07839271) | wastewater metagenome | biome: small river; feature: stream; material: water | place: USA: North Carolina | collected 2016-03-01 ...
ATTATTACCTCTCCGCTACTGCTAGGGTCAAATGCCTTTACCAATGCCAAGATCGTGTCGATTACGGCAAATAACGAAAACACAAGTACTTCCAATAATATCTGGGGTAATTTTACCACAGTTACTCAGACTAGTACTGCTGCCAGGGCGAATAAACTGATCGGACAGCAGATAGAAGTTGGGACAGGGTCGTCGACCGGCGGTACGATATCAGAAGTGATGGGCCTGAGACTCAGGACCAGAGTACAGGATTCCGCCATCACTGCAACATCTTTGTTCGGCTTATACATTGAAGATATAACTAACAGCGGTACTATTACTAGCACCTATGGACTGTATATCGGAGACGTTACGGCGGGGACTCAGACCAATGTAGGTTACTCCCTTTTTTCCCAGGATGCTAACAGCATCTCATATTTCGCGGGACGTGTAGGAATAGGTGTAGACCCACCTACGGCCCTTTTGCACCTTGGAGCGAATACAACTACTCGAGCCTCTCTAAAAACTACTCTTGGGGGAACTCTACTTACTACCCCGGAACCTGGTGCTATAGAGGCTATAAACTCGCATATATACTGGACTGACTCCACTGGGACACGTTTCCAGTTAGACCAGCAATCCGGGGGCGGCGGCTCTGTGGCTTTGAACGCTATTACTGCGGCTACCGGAACAAACAGCATAGATAATGTTGGGTACAATCAGGCATGGAACTGGAACAGTTTAACCTCTGGAACAGGTTTATCTCTAGGAACTACTAGCTTGACATCCGGGACATTGGCATCCATAGCAACAGCGAACAGCTCGCTCAATAGTACGAACGGCTTACTGTATGTCGCTAACAGCGGGACATCAACATCAGGTATACTGGCTAGATTTGTCGCTAATGGTAATATTAGTGGATCCGGGGTAACTATAAAAACCAATGGCACTAACGGATTTGGTACCGCAAGTCCCACTGCACTTACACACCTAGGCGGATCTCCGGAAATAGCCAACGGAGGTTTGAATGGTATGATGTTGCGTGTAGACTCTTCTGGCCTTACGGATAACTCCACAGCAGCCTCTGGCGTAGTTGGACATACTGCGGTATCCGCTTTCGGGACACCTGCCCTTTATGCTGCTAATACCTCGGTAACATACACTAATGCATCCACTCTTTATATCGGAGGGCCTGCTACAGCTGGCACAAATGTCACTATAACTAATCCGTTTGCCTTATTTATAGCGAATGGGTTAAACAATATGTCAGTAGATACTATAACCACTAATGCCCTGCAAAGGCCATTACAGTTAGTAGGTAATCTCACTACAGGTACAGTAGCAACAAACTTCGGGACTGAACTGTTTTTTAAAGCTACAGCCAACAGTGCTGGCATCCCTACCATGAGGGATCAAGCAAGCCTTGCTGCTTTTTGGACAAATGCTACGGACGCAAGCAGGACTTCTGCAGTATCTTTAAGAGGTGTGAATAATGCCGGATCGGTTGCGGAAATGTTTAGGGTAGAAGCTGCAACTGCCCCGGTATTAAAGATTGCTTCGGCAATGGGTACTGCTGGCACTACTACGTTTGCAAATGCGGGTATCACTCCAGGTGTAGCCTTCACAGTAGGTGGTGCTGCGCAGACTCTTACGTTAAGCAGTAGCGCTGCAAGCGGTACAGCACTTATCATTAATGCAAGCGACAATGCAGGTGGTATTGCGTACAACTCTGGTTTGACTTGGACTACCACTGCAGGAACTAAATATGCTAATAGACATTTAGGTAGTTTCTCCCCTACTTCTGGTAGCGCAGATTACGCGGATACTACGTATGAGTATACAGTTAATCAAACCGGCGGTGCTTCTGGTGTAACTAGGGGCCTGTATTTTGTCCCGACTATTACAGCTGCTGCGGACCATAGGATCATTGCCATCGAGACATCTGCTTCGGTAAAAGCAATTTACCAATCTTCAGCTAACCCTACCAATTATTTCGTAGGTAAAACTGCGTTCGGTTCCACTACTACTCCTACGGAGAAGGTGAATATTACTGGTAATCTATTAGTTGCCGGTCAATATGCTTCTACTAGGTTCGGGTTAACGGACGGGGGGACAATAGCTTTGGATTGGAATAATAGCAATGTTCAATCAGTTACTATAGCGGGCAACAGGACTTTTACTTTCGCTAATCCGAAAGAAGGTGGAAGGTACTTAATTCTTTTGAAACAAGACGCCACTGGTTCAAGAACTGTTACCTGGCCTACAATTACATGGGCGGGAGGTACTGCACCGACTTTAACAACCACGGGAAATAAAACGGATATCATTACGTTAATCTACGCAAACAGCACGTACTACGGAGAAATAAGTAAAAACTATTAAATGATGGCTAAATATAGATATTCAGAAGAACCCGCAGAAAAATTCGAAGGAATTGAATTTTTTGCTATATTTAATGAAGAGGCACAGATAGTAGGATATAGTCAATCTCATAGAGAACTTTCTGAAAATGTGGTAATAGATAGTCAACGTGCATTATATTTATTTGACGAATGTACAATTCTTAAAGGTACATTATTAGGGGGAATACTCAGAGGAGGAGAAATTAATGGAGGTTTAATATCTGGAGGTGAAATAAATGGAGGTAATATTGTAGGAGGACAATTTATTAATGGCGTATGGAACTCTGGTACACTATTGAACGGAATTATAAAAGGAGGCGAGTTTAACGGGCCAACTATCTACAACGGTGAATTTTGGGGTGGCGTATTCAATAAAGTAACTATATATGATGGTGTGTGGAATGGTGGAATTTATAATGAAACACCTTTACAGATCCGTACAAAAGAAATGTTTTGTTTTATACAATTTCCTCATGAATCGACTCCGTATGTATTAACTATGGGGTGTGAAACAGCGTTTCTTGATGAATTTGATGTTTTAGATATTAAGAATCGACATAAATTTAGTGATGAGATGTACGAAGAATATATTATGTACGAAAACATGTACAAACAAAAATATATAAAGTAAAATGGCTATAGCAACGCTTAGACCAAATGGTGCGGGTACAGCAATAGCTGGTGCTGTAAATTTAACAGCAGTTGGGGCCGCCAGTACCTATCTCTGTATCAGTGAATCATCAGCAAATGACGATACTGATTACGCACTGAAATCAGGGGATAATACTGCTGGAGAACACTACCCAATAACTAGTAACTCTATTGGAGGTTCTGATACAATTAGTTCTGTTAAGGTGTATTATCGAGTAAAGGCCGAAACTAATAAAATAGGAAACTCCGGATGGGCACCAGTAATACATATCGGCGGTACTACTACAGCAGGTACATACAACGTACCGAGTACTTCTGTCTACACAACATATAGTACCGATTGGACCACAAAACCCGGGGGAGGCAGTTGGACCAAATCTGATATTGATAGCTTACGGATTGGGGTAATAAATGATGATGGTAGTCCCGATAATAGTAGATGTACTCAAGTATATGTAGAGGTCACGTACACTGCAAGTGGTGGCAGTTCTTCAACTCCAGCACTATTACTGGCCGGAAATTAAACACTGTCGACCAATCATAGTTGAGTTACGTAAATGACTAGAAACTAATTTTAAAGACTAATACATCGACTAATGTCTGAAATAAATCGCCACACGGTAAGCAAAATTGTAATCCAAACACTAAGACGGTTGAATATACCGTTTATGTGTGGGGGTGTGCTTGTAGGCGATTGTTCTACCTGCGGTGATCCGACTATTTCTAACTTACTCGAGTTTGACGAAGCCACCAATACCATCACGTCGACGGTGAATGGGACCCCTGCATCTGTTGTAATTACGTTAAGCTCTGCTGATCTAATTACTGAGAACGATTTAACAATCGAAGGTGTTACATACCCGGCCGGTACTCCAATAAGTACCATACTATGGGCCCTGGCCTCTGCCGGTCCTACCGGGTACCTCAGGTCTGTTTTTAATGTATCTTCTGACACTATTGTAGGGAATAATCCATTCACAGATTATTACTACTTCGTGTCAGGAGATACAACCATCACCCTTCCTACGGCAATTATGAATACTGGTCGGTATTCATTCAAGAATGTAGGTCTCGGTATCATAACGATAAATCCAATACCTGGTCAATTAATTGACGGCAGTGATGCGCAGGAGATTTACTTTACGAATAATTCGATAGATATAATGTCGGATGGTACAAACTGGATGATAATATAATGGCTTACTCAGAAACGGTACAACTATCTGACACTGACAGAAATAGAATAGATCCTGCTACACAGCAAGATGTAGAAGCGTTAAACATGCTTCTACAGCTCCTAAAGCCCCTCGGTATAGTCAGCTCAGGCAGTGGAAGAATTCTGCTTGATGTGGGCAACATAGCGGCCGGGGCGTTGACATCGGTGGGTACCGTAACAACAGTTACCAACGTAACTACTGTTGGATCTGTTACTAATGCTGCTGCTGTGGGGGGTCTGAACGGGTTTGACCTCCAGTATAACGCAGCTCACTCTGCTTATGCGCATTGCGTATTAAGCAATATCACTTTCTAAATGGCCTATACTAATAACAACAAGAAAATACATAGTACTCCTATCTGGCTACCTACACAGCTCAGATCGGCTACTAGCGCTTTAGCTGGATTTGCGCAGACGAGAGACCTGAATGGTAGGTATGTGTTCTATACTGCAGGTGGTTTGTTTTTTAAATATGACACCTGGGCAGATTCAAGCATAAAGTTGGCGACTCCTCCAGTAGCCCCTGTAACTGCGACTAGTTTGGCTTATTCTCCGGCTAGAGGATATTATGGTAATGTCCTGTCCGCTACCTCTGGTAGCCTGACTATCGCCGGTTTAAACTCCTTACTACTTATTGACCAGGAGATAGAGATAGTCTCTGGAACTGGAATAGGTCAGACAAGGACTATTATCGCTGCAACCGATCCAGAGATTTTAGATACAGGGGTAGTCACAGCGGCTAATACCACCTTACTGACTGATACCACCAAAAGGTGGCGTATTAACGAGTATATTGGATACCAGGTTAGGCTGGTATACGGTACTGGTGTATCTCAAGTCAGAAAGGTGCTCTATAATAGTGAAAATACCCTATATTTTCAAGATACAAACTATCAGCAGCTGGAGGTATGGAACAATACGGCTTTTTCTGCTACTGCCCCCTATGCGTCCCCTGCGCCAACAGCGGGGGCGCAGACTAATTATTCCATAGAGCGGAGTGTGGTGACTTTAGATTCAAACTGGACCGTAACTCCAGACACCTCCTCTACCTACGTTATTAAAGGTGGGGGTATATTTATGTTATCCTCTACTGCGGCAGCACCTTTTAGCTCTTTTCAATACTACGACGTACTATCTGACACTTGGACTTCAAAAACAGCTCTTGGCGGAAACCTGTTGGCTGCCCTTGGGGTAGATTTCTCCATTGAAACTATAGGCAGAACCAGAGTCTATAAAACAGGTGTGGCTACCAGTGGTACATCACGTACCCTTACAGACAGCACCTTAAGTCTGGTCGATGATCGATACTCCAACTTTGAGATACGAATTATCTCTGGAACTGGGATCGGTCAAAGAGGCCGCATAGTAGCTAATCGGGCCTCCTACTTCGAGATCGAGAAGCCATGGGCAGTTGCTCCGGATAACACGTCTGTGTATGAAATAACCGGTGACTCCAATAAAATATGGTTGGCAGGGAATGGAGGATCATCTATCTACCAATACTCCGTAGATCAAGATAGCTGGAGCACTGGTCACACCATTGAATATGGGCAGGCACGAAATGCCTCCATTCAGTTTAACGGCCAAGAGGCCTATGGGATAACCAGTGGTGTTAGGAACGCTGCTGGTATAACATCCCTCAACCCAACGCCTACTGCTGCGGGTACTGGATATGCAGTTGGAGATATATTTAACATCACTACTGGTGGCACCGTTGGTAAAGGCCGCGTATCGGCCATCAGTTCCGGTGGCGTTGTCACTGCTGTCGAACTTTATTCCACAGGGATCAACTACACAACCGGTAGCGGAAAGGCCACAACCAACGTAACAGGCTCAGGAACCGGTCTAACGGTTAATATAACATCTGTCGGTGTAGTAGGTAGAATAACCTCTGCCTCTAATCACAACCTAGTAGTAGGCGATGTTGTCACTTTCTCCGGATTGACTGAGGCCGCCTGGAATAATAGTTACACAATTCTAGCAACAGACAGTGTTACTACTTTTGATGTACTTACGTCGGCTACTGCTAACATGGTGTTCTCTAACTCCAATACCACTACCCTGCTTGTAGACTCCACAAAGAATTTTGTAGTCAATGAGCATGTGGGGAAACTGGTTAAAATAGATACAGCAGGACCGTCCCCTACTACACAGTATCGTAGAATAACCTCGAATACCGCAACGACCATTACTGTGCCTACTATCGTAGCTGCTGTATCAGGTACTTCCAGGTACGTAATCATGCAGCCCGAGGCCTTTGGGCGGGAGCGTATGTATGAAGTAGAGGGGGAGACGGCGGGTGGCTTCGCAAGTAGTGGGACCCCTACGTCACTCACTGATAACACCAAGACATGGGCGGTTAATCAGTGGGCAAACTTCAGGTTTAGAGTTGTGGCCGGAACCGGGATTGGGGCCGAAGTAGTGATTACTACAAATACCAGTGATACACTTACGTATACAGCTCCAGGATTTACTCCGGATACCACCACTAAATATGTCGTCATGGGGTCTTACGGGACTGCTACGGCAGGTACCACCGCCTCCATCACCGACACTTCCAAAAACTGGATTGTCAATCAGTGGGCTGGTAAAAAAGTCATCATCACATCAGGAACAGGTCAGAGGCAGGAAGCATCGATTACCTCTAATACATCAAACGTTCTAAGCACCGGAACCATTACTGCACCGGACACAACAAGCACATATACTATTCTATCTGTGGCACCCAGGTCAGCAGGCACACAACTTATTTGGGCCAATAACCTAAGCGAACCATCTATAGCAGGAACTTTCTTAGTATCCCCTCGTGGAGGTGGTTCTAACACAATAGATAGATACGATATCGCCAGAGACAGATGGGATAATTCATCCTTATTTAGCCCACAGTCTGAAATTTTTAACACCGGATCATCTTATGCCTATGATGGTGTAGATACACTCTACATGTTGGCTAGCCCGCTACTGAACGAGTTCATATACATCCACGCTCTGAACCTGGTTACTATGGCGCTAGATGGTGCTTTTCAAACAACTGCGCTTCAAGGTACCCTTCATATAGGAAACATCATGGCGGTTGTGGCGTCACCAGACGGCGGTAAGTTTCTACTGATAGGAATCTGTTCATCCAGGCTGATGTATAAAGCCCTGATCAAATAATCTTTAGGATATATTTAACATCAAAGACCGGGGATTAATCGTAAATTTGTTTATTTTAAAGAGCAACCTATGGAACAACTATCAGAACATTTGACGCTCACGGCCGCGACCCAGTCATCGACTGCTAGTCGATACGGCATAGTAAATCGACCCAATGCACTTGAAATATCCCGTCTACAGGATCTCGGAAAGAACGTGTACGATCCTATGGTGGCGGAATTTGGATTGGTGTATTTGTCAAGTGTATTTCGCTGCCCCCAGCTGAATTCTAAGGTAGGTGGGTCTGCCACTTCAGGTCACTTACGGGGTGAATGTCTGGACGCAGATGGCGATTCCCCATCACCCCGCTATACTAGAGTCGACAATATAGAGCTTTTCCAGTGGATTAAAAGAAATCTACAATTCGACCAGCTAATTGCCGAATTTGTGGATAATGGAGCCCCAAGATGGTCACACGTGGGATATCGTACAAATAACAGGGGACAAGTACTGATAGCTAGTAAAGATCGATACGGCCGGACGGTATATTTGGTCTATACAGATAAACTGTTCAACCAAATTTATAAACGATCCAGATCATTTTCTTTTGGAACGGTGGACGCTTTTGAAGTACCAGAGATAGAAGAGATATTTGCGGATGAGACCCTTGGCACAGACTTTGACAATGAGGTATTAGGTAACAGAAATATGGAGGATATCGTAATTCCGCCAATTACTGCAGTACCTCCTCTAGTAGAAATGCCTACGTTGGATATTCCGGAAGTAAAAGTAATCACAGAACAAAATAATCCGGCCACAAATCCCACCGTACTTATTGCTGGTGACTTCAAAGTCACAATCACGTTAGAAAGAATCTAGCGATAGCGGAAAGGGAGTGGAAAAACAAAACACTTCGACATGCTATCACCAGAGGACATTAGTAAAATTGTCAACAAATTCGTTGATTTACTGTTTTCTCAAAGTCTAATCGTAATCATATTAATATTTTCTAGTTGTTACTTAGGGTATCTGCTTATGCAATCGGAAGCGCAAGTAGCGGATCTCCAGACGCAATTAGTCCAGTCTCTAATAAATAACCAGCAATTGGCCCGAGAGAACGCAGAGAATATTAAACAGAATGCAGCTACAAACGCCGCAAACTACGAGGAGAGGATAAAAGACTTGAAAGAAAAACAAAAGAACAACAAAAATGAGTAAGGCATTAAGGATTCTATGTATAATATCACTACTGTGGTCAGTGATCAGTACCTCCAGGTGTGTAGGACTTCAGTACAAGTTTATGAAGTCCCAACGTAACGTCGTAAATCTAGCCAAGGAGAGTAACAAGTTCCTTGTGGATTACAACACCCTTCTCGATACCCTTAAAATTATGGTAGCAGTGGACACCATAAAAGACGTAGAGGCCAAAATAGTCACCAGAACCGTAACTAGGACTGTATACATAAAAGTACCTGTTACCGAACAACTCCCGATTAAACCGGCCAAGGTAGTAAGAGATAGCATCCAGCCGCGAAGGGGTAGTTCAGAATATGGTACCTCTGAGGCAGACACGTATCTGGTTAAGTCCCATTAATGTGGCCGGAGTTCAAGAAATGGCTCGAAGGATACGAGGAAACAGCTATAATTCTTGTAATAGGGTTTTCCTCACTTTTGATGAGGACCTGGCGATACAGAATAAGAAATAAACATATTATACTTGCCAATATAGTTTACTGTTTTCTTGTATGTTTAGTCGTGGTACCATGGCTCAAAGTAGTACTTGATCTAAAAGACACTACAACCTACGTTTGCACATATTTTATGTGCCAGTCGGCTAAGACTGTAGTGGAGCACTTTCTGGCAACAGCCGTAAATAAACTCAAAATTAAACCATAACGCAGCTAATGGATCACTTCTCGGCAAAACTATTCTATTTACTACTCATCGCCCTTGTAATAATGGCGGGATCGGCACTTATATGGTACATAATTGCTAAAAAGGAAAATCCGCTCACTGACATACCTATGGACGAAGATCCTGATTACATAGACGAGGATTCCTCCGACTCTGACTGGGTGGACTATGGGAGCGCCGAAGATTCTTCCGAAGAGGTTGTCGAAGAAGTTGCTGAAACTGTAACCGATATGAATACACTTACACAGGACCCAAAAAATCCCAACCTACTAATAAATACGGCCGGAGATTCTAGAAAAGTAGCTATCCTTATTGGCACAAACGTGTGTGATCCAGAGATATACCAGGGAGACACTCTTAAGCTGAAAGGATGCGTTAATGACGCGCTCAATATCCGAAAATTGGCCGTTAAATACGGGTTTGGTAGAATATATTTTCTGACTGATGCCCATGCTACAATTGATAACTTTCTGAAAGCATGGAAGTCGGCCACCGAAACAATAGCGGACGGGGATACGCTGCTATTACAACGATCCGGTCACGGTATGTCCCTGGACATGAATGTGTTGGACCGTAAAAACGATACAGAAATCGGAGGAACCAATGAAGATGGTACTATATACTCGGGTGACCAAGGATCCGTACTTCATGACGGCGTAATCGTGGATGACGTATATTGGAGACTTCTATTAACTCTCCCTAGAGTAAAGGTCATCTACATAAATGACAGTTGCCATTCCGCAACCCAGTATAAGCTGATGAATTCCGTAAAAACCGGCAATGCCTATCGGAAAGCTCGTAGTGTCAGTCGTGATTACCTCCCAACAAAAAACAACGTCCTCGACCTGGCTCAACTGGATAAAAATGTACCGAAACCAGTCAATGAGGAGCTGAAATGCACTCTTATCTCGATTGCTGGCTGTCAAGAGTACGAATACAGTCAGGATGCGTATCTAGATCGAAAATACCAAGGGGCTGCAACTTGTTGTCTGATGAGCATTTATCAACATAATCCAGCTCCGACTCCGAAGCAGATTAAAGAGCAGTTGCCTATTCTGTTAAAGTCCAGAGGATTTACCCAACACCCACAAGTCAATATTGAAGG
>ERZ650304.1220-NODE-1220-length-10401-cov-5.688382_pt1 | contig 10401 bp, 15 predicted proteins | sample MGYA00376240_ERZ650304 | MGnify/ENA primary metagenome ERZ650304 (study PRJEB26733, sample SAMN07839271) | wastewater metagenome | biome: small river; feature: stream; material: water | place: USA: North Carolina | collected 2016-03-01 ...
ACTTACTATCAATTTCTCTTACACCTTTCAGTCTAAGTTCGACTATATCTTATTCGTAATTAACGAATCCTACCATTTCCAAAAATATCTTCACTGATATTAATGTACTCCCTTTCGGGATAGTCTGTGAACCTTCATCCTATTACTAGGAGCTTGGCTGCGGATTAACCATTGCACATATTTTTCTTTTTTACTATACCTGAGTAGTTAAGTCAGCCATTAATACATTACTGTAATAACTTAGTAGAAAAATCTTTAGGTAGTTCCCGTCAATTAAATAGGTTTATACAGAGCATCGTTAGTTTATATACCCTGTTTCCATCGCTTTTGCAAAAAACATTTCTGTCATAATAAATCCTGAATCGTCAATAATTAGATTTTTAATATGTAATTGCTTTTTGTTTATCTCATCCATTATAAACATTAAACTTTTTACATCGGTTGTACTAATGGTATTGCCATTTTCTTTGCAATACATATCACTAGACCCTTTAAATGGAAGAGGTTTGTTTAAACAGTTTATTACGAATGTTTCTTTGGGATTGAGGTCTTCAATCGCTGTACTTTTGCCAGAGCCTGTATCTCCGACAATCATTACTAATTTTGCCATAGTTTAATCTTTAGGTGAATATTTATACATTATTTGTTCTAGCAATTTTGCTTTGGTATAATAAGGTATTAAGCTATCTTCATTTTCAGGAGAGGGAATATCCTCAATAGCGCCAGCAATAGGGTCTATAAACAATGGAATCATTTTTGTATCTCCGCCATTTCTATTCTTTAGTAAACAAAAAACAATTACATACCCTCCAAGTCCGCCATGTGCGACCGCAGTAGTTTGTAAACCATTAAAGTTTTCAATATCAAATAAAAATGGTTTTACTAAACCAAATACTACATCAGCATCTCGATATGGTATTTTTGTTTCTCCAAAGTCTAATCTATTTGGTAATATTGCAAAAGCTCTTTTATTACTGCTTAGTTTACTAATTTGCTCTCTTTTATGCTGCAATAGGTCAGTAGAAAATTGTTGAATGCCGACAATAGTTGTGCTACAAATATTTCGTAATTTAATAGCAAGTCTACTCATTTTATCAATATTCTGTTTCGTTGTTAAACCAAATTCTTCTTCTAATAAAGCTAAATGGTCTATAACTAGCACACACATTGCGTTTGGATCATTTGGAATATATTTAACGATTTCTCCTTTGTGCCCTTTTTTTTCTGCCGCGGCGCTTATTTTTCTACGTTCTAATTTGCCATTAACTTCATAATAAGCTGTTAGTAATGTTTCGTAGATATTAGTTGGTGTAAGAGGCACATCTATAATAACAATATCTTTCAACATTTTCTTTACCATTTTATGCGCGTTAATCACAAGCGGCATGTCTTCATCACTTGGTTTCATACCAGGAATTCTACCTAGTATATAACTTGAAGGCACTGATTTTCCTGTTGTTAAGTAGATATAAAAACTTACCCATCTAGCAATTTTTTGTGCTTTGGATATTTCAAAAGAACAGTAATATATTCTAATAGGTACACCTTTCTTTTTTGCAAATATCCATGTGCTTAAAACATACATATAATCTATTAAAGTTGTTTTACCGACTCCTGAATCTGCGCCACATAAATAATACGTAGCTTTCTGTGTTCCGTAGATATATTTATTCACTGTGTTCAGCCCATTATTGATACCAGCATTATTACCTTTTCTACCATTTTGCACTTGATAAATGAAACTATTTGGATCTAGGCTTTCCCATGCTTCCCAAAGTTGTTCTTCATCCCCAAGTAAAGTGTGTTCCTGGTCCATCATTAATAGTTTCGTTTATATGTTTTTCTAAATTACCTTCTTGCGCTTTTGATATTATAGCTGCATAATCAGTTCGCCATTCTCCATCGCTCATATACCTACCAATTGCTTTTTTATACCCAATAGAACTTTTATAATACAAGGTAACTGCCATTACTAGCCCTTTATATTCAAATCCATCTTTAAGCGCTTTCTGAAATGCTTTCATCCCTTCTTCAGAAAACTTGTTGCCTGCGTATGTTGAATGCCCACTTGTTATTTTTCCAGGCACATTACATGTAAGTATAAATTGATTATAAAAATGACACCAATGAGAATAATTATAAGATTTGTATTGTAATGGATCAGGGATTGTATTATCCGAAATAGTAATACTACTATTTTCTTTTTGGGGAGCTAATATAGTTGGTTTTATTGAAGATTTCAAAGACTCGTGAAAAGATTTTAAAAACTCATATCGCCCCTTTATGTTCATTGCTATATACCTGTTTTCAATCAGCCATTTTGTTACTTCTTGTATATTCATAGGCTTTCAGTTGGTGGTGATAGAGTTACTAAATATTCTTTTATTCTTGAAGTTTCAAAATCTTTAATAGCAGATTTATACCACTTTTCATCAGCAGTTTTAACAGCTACCATTATAATGATTTTTGCTTTAAACTCTGGATTATCATAGCGCTTACGAACCATCCTACCTCTAGGATGTTTTCTTATCTAAGGTTGTAATTGACAAGACTAGAATTACTTCTAGGATCGGACTATATCTTTATGAATTCAAAATAAGTTTAAGTGTTTCCAACTTCGTTTGGCTGTAATTTCAGTAATTGTATTATTACTTACTTTAAATTGTTTGGCGATTTCACACTTTTTAAACCCTTGGGCTAAAAGACTGGGAATTTGTTTAACCTGTTGTTCAGTTAATATGGCAAAGTTACAAGCACTCCCAAGTTTCCAAGGTTTAATCCCAAGGCAATGAATTCTATGCTGCATATTTTGGTGTCCAGAACACCATTCAAGATTTTCAATACTATTATTTTTTTTATTTCCATCTTTATGGTTTACTTGTTTGTAGTTATTCGGATTAGAAATAAACATTTCTGCCACAAGTCTATGAATACTATATATGTGTCTTGAATTATTTAAAGCTGTTATAGCAATCCTACCATACCCTTTGGAATTTGTGTAATTAATAGATAATAGTTTTTCTTTAAACTTACTATTTGAATTATTTATTACACACCATTTTGTATGATTTAATCTTTTAATTTGCCCTTTATTTGATACAGCATAATATTTTGCCCAAGGAATTTCTGCCCATATTTCTTGATTCATATTTAAAGTTTATACAAAGGTATGTATTCTTACTGTGAATCATTTACTTTGAATTAATATTCTCTGTTTCGGGCTTAATCACCAATTAAGCCCTACTTCCTTTCGGAATAGTCTCTACACCTTCCTCAATTGAGGCTTGGCTCGGTATTGCCCTTATAGGGTTTCACCGAATTAAAAGAATTTATAGAGGACAGGTTATTGTTTATCCTCTGTACAAGTGCTCGTTCTGTGCTATCTAATTGAACAATTAAACATTGGTCAGGAGTTGTAAGATTTTTGCCTTCATTTAATACTCGTACTGCACCAAGAAGATTTGTATGACCTGTTTGAAAAGTTCGTAAAAAAGTATCTGTTGTATTGGAATGATATACATGTTTTCCACATAGTTTTTCAATTTGTTCAATGCTTCCACCAAATACAATTGTCCGTTTTTCTTCTGTGTGAATAGAGTCTAAGATTCTTTTAGCTAAACGCTCTTTAGAAGGTAAGTTGTAAATAAATTGTGCCCGTTTAGACATTGCCATTAGTTTTAACTTAATACCTTTTGACCCGAGTATCATAGCTCTTTGAAGCTGCGAAGAAAGTTTTTTATAATGTTCTTGCTCTGTACGTAATTCAGGACTAGATGCGATAGAAATATTTCTTACGTTATCATCGAGATTAAACTTTACTACTGTAATTTCAAAGTCAGAAATTAATTGCAAATCAACAGCTTCATCAGTTGTTACTGTATGAATAGCTGGAAGTAATTCTTGCAATAATTCTATACGTTCTTTATCGTCTTCGTGTTTAATCTTTGGATATGTTGCAGTAAGTCCAAGAACAGCTTTTCTTATAGCTTTTAATTTTAACAAATTAGGTAATGTTAACCGATGGCATTCGTCATAAATAATAAGGTCATAATTGTCTAAATTTTCTTTTGCAAGAGAAGCATAGCAAATAATTTTAATACCATTTTTACTTATATTCCATTTTTTAAATTCTTCTGGCCAATCAATATCCCGCATTTCTTCTGTAGGAGTAACCAACAATACTGATAACGCTCCAATATCATGTATTAAAAATTCATGCCTCATATATTCAATACAATCTAATGCTCCTTTTGATTTACCTACTCCTGTAGCCCAGCAAAATGTTCCAATATTAAAATTTTTTAACCATGCATCTAGTCCCTCTTTCTGAATACGTTTTTTATTCTCTAAAGCACTATCTTTATTTGTCATGGTATTAAACCTTTGTCTTTTAAAAATAACCGTCTTTTAAGCATTAATTCTCCAATTTCTGGACTTTCAATATAAAAAGTATCACATTTTTCAGCGGCTGCATAAAAACCTTCATTATAAGCATCTTCTACTATTGCAGTTATGGTCTCTAAAAGTTGCTCTGGCATCATTTGGCTAATAGCTTTCAAACGCTGCTTATAAGATAATCTTTGTTCTATCATATTAATAAGTATTTACAATGATTAATTTCTCCCGTGCTCGTGTTGCAGCAACATACTTTAATGCTTGTACTTCTGCTTTGTTAAAATTGGTTTCAATATCCCATTTGTGCATTATACAGTTAGTGTATGTTGATCCTTGACTTTTGTGTACTGTGATAGCATAATTATACTTTGTCCATGCAAAATGATTTTGTAGTTCATAGTATTGCCCCCATATTTTTCCACGAATTTTCTGATCTGTTGTTTTAAGCGCAGATTGTTTTAATATATTAAGTAAAGCACTAAAATCTTTTTCAGAAGATTCATGTAAAATATCTATTGTTCGTTTAGTTACAACATCGTTTATCATGCACGCTACATCACATTTATACACTTTAAACTTATAAGTTTCTTCTTTCCATTCTGCAATTTGTATAGTTAATGGAATGTGAAACTTATGGTTTTCTATTTGTTGTTTTGTAATAGCGTCGAATTTGTGCCAACCATATTCCATAGCTTCATCTGCGGTTAAAAATGTATAAGGGACTTGTTGTAATACATTAACTTTTATTTGATAGTCTGCATTATTCTCAAGTACATTAAGCACTTCTAACTCTTCGTTTGTAGGTATAACCATTACCCATGCGTTTAAAACAAAATCAAATGTCATAATTGGTTTATCTACAATTAACTGTTCACCAACAAGTATTTTTGGCAAATTTGATTTTTTATAAATTAATTCACGAATAATTTGGTTATACCTATCAACAGTGACATTTCTATATGCTAAAACTTTTGCGTAGTTAGAGTCTTTTGTAAATTCAGAAGTATCAAAATACTGTTTTAAACTACTTATTAATTGTTCAGGGGATTTCCATTCTAACCGTGCGTCTGTTTTATCATATACATTATTTAAAACATTTGTACGTATATCAGTAGCATATTTAATAATTGGGTTATCACTAGCTTGTCGCATTATTTCTGTTAGTTCGATCACTTTAATATTGTGTGATTTTTGTGTGCTAGGTAAAAATGGATCAGCTATTTTTTCATTAATAGGAGGTAATTGTGCCGCATCGCCAACAAAAATTACTTTAAATCCATACTTTTTACTATAGTCATGTACCACAGTAAATAATTCCTTATTTAACATACTGGCTTCATCGACAATTAATACATCTATTTTACGAATTTTAAGTTCTTTTTTTGAAGCAAAATCTGGTTTATACACAACATTTCCATTGTATTGAATTTCTTGCACTAAACCACAAAATGAATGAATTGTACCAAACTCAAAGAGTATTGGGTTTACATTGGTAGCTTTTAAAATACGTACAGCTTTATTAGTAGTAGCTGTCATTCCAAATTTACCTTTATACCCAAGCTCTTTGACTTTGTTTACAACATAATTAATAATTGTACTTTTTCCAGTTCCAGCCCAACCAGACAATAAACACATTTTTCCATCTGTATTATAAAGAATATATTCTATTAATGTGTCACTAGCAGACTGTTGCTGATTGTTTAGAATGAGGGGTGAAACTATTGTCTTTATCATGAGTGTTAAAATTATTTGGAAATAAAAGAGTTTTCTTTTCGTCTAATTCTTTTGCCTTTACTGTTTGCTGTAATTCCATTTCAATAACTTCAAACATCGCTGTGTATTTATCAAAATCTATTAAAATTCCATTTTTACTCGCATCCATTAAATGTCGTAAAAATATAGACATTGTGTATAGTAAATCACAGCATTTATTATTATCTATTTCAGCGACTACTTGTACTAAATTACTAATATCGTATAATTTATCGCTTGTTAATTCTTGTGTAAGCCAAGACTTATTTTGAGTGCTCATTAAGCCACAAACTTTATCTTGGTAACTTTTGAGCGCATTAATAAGAGATTCTTGTTCTTGGCGCAATGTATCATCAAGAAGTTCAGCTCTTTTGCTAGTATCAAGTTCCATTTCAAATAGTTTACCAAAGAATAATGTTCTTAAAATTCCTTCATAAACTGCATTTTTTACTTCTTGTTTAGCTGGAATAGCTTTTAAAATTCTGCTTTGTTTTTTCATGGTTGGTTGGGTTTTAAATGATTGTTTTATCGAATTTTTTTATAAATTTCATTGTACCAGAATACAGTTTTATCATTTTTTGTATCAAGTAAATTTTTAATTGCTACTATACTATGTACAACAGTTGTTCTATCTCGATGAATTATTTTGCCAATATCTTCTTGCCGCATTGTAGGAATATACTTTTTGACAAATAAACAGACTAATTGCCTTGCCGCAACATGATCTTCTTTGTTTCCTTTTTTAATAAGTTGTTGTCTAGTTATCCCTATTGTTTCAATGACTGCTTGAATAATATCTTCAATAATTTGTTCTGGTGTTCTTGGTGGTTTTACTACTCCTGGTATTGCATAGGCATTCATAGATTTATTTATTTTGTCCATACTTTAGAAACTCCAGTATCTGCTTTTAATATACCTGAAGGGATAACAACTTTAGCCGCATCGCACATGAGTTTATCGAATTGCTCTTTCCACATTTCAACAAGATCATCTGTACATGCGGTTACTCCAGCATCATGTATTTGAAGACGTAATTGAACTTTTTCTCTATAACCATTTTCTCGAATCCATCTGTAAGCCATTACAAGCGCTTGTTTCATAATATCTGCTGAACAACCTTGTATTGGTTGATTACCTGCTTGTCTTCCAATAGAGCCTAATGTTTTATCATATTCTATACCACTTAAATGAATATCAATATTATTTTTACTCAATTCCCAGGTTGGAAACCAGCGTTTTCTAAAGAATGGATATGGTGTTCTACAATACCCATTTTTAATACCAAAATTAGCTAAAGATGTTAAAGCCCTTTTGATTTCTGGGAATGCCTTAAAGTATTTATTCATTAATGTTGTGGCTTCTTCTAATGAAATTCTAAGCGTTCTTGAAAGTTTCATTTCTCCCATTCCATACACCATTCCAAAAGATACAGTTTTTACTTTATCTCTAAGTGGTTTATGTTTTTTACAAGAACACTTTTGCTTTAATTGTTTTCCGTTTATTACTTTATAGTAATTGCAATCCTCTTGTTGACTATCAAACCATTCTTTTCCAAATACAAGTTCAGCACATACAGAATGAATATCATAATCATTAATAATCGCATCATGCCATACTGGGTCATTAGAGAGAAATGCAATAATAATAATCTCTGCAGATACGTAGTCGCTAGCTACAAATGAATGCCCAGTATCAGCGTAAAAACATTCTATATATTGGTTTCCTACTCCTTTAACAGGAATATTTTGCATGTTAGGCTTTACGCTTGATAATCGTCCTGTAGAAACTATTTGATTGTAAGAAGTTCTTATTCGGCCATCTGGTTCAACATGTTCTAAAAAGTTAAGCCCATATTGAGAAAGCATTTTACATTTTTTCTTATACTCTTCCATATCATCAAATACAGGATGAACCGCATTTGCAATAGTCGTTGCATTTACAGCTTGTAATTTTGGTTCAACTGCAGTAAGTAAACTAAGACATTGACTAGGACTTGCCCAGTTTATCTGAATTTCTCCAGGTGGTATCAAGTATCCATGTTCAATGAGATATGGCCTGTAATTAGTTAATAGGTGCTCAGAGAATCGTTTATAATCTTTTTCCATCACTCCTTGCAACAATAAAATCTTATCAGTGTCAAGTTCAGGATGGTTTCGTATGTATGATTGTAAGATTTTTTTAGTGCCTCCTTCCAAATCAGAAAAGATCAATTGCAATAATTCTAGTTTTTGCGCAGGTGCATTTAAGTTCCATAATACTGTATCAGTATCAGATAAGTATTTTAATTGTTTTGCTCTTTGATTTAGTTTTGGATCTGTTAGTAGCCAATTATCTAAACGTGCTTTTGCGGCATCTACAAATGGTTGGGCATTGTTTGCATTTTCACGCCATTTTTCAGTATCTAGTAATACACCATAATAAGTCATTTCTCCAAGACAAAGAACTACGGTCATTTCAAGTTCTAAAACTTTTTGCAATTCCCACCGTTTTATTTGTTCCATTTGCTTATCTCTGATTGGACTAAGCACTTTAACGTCAGTAGCTGCGTAGAGAACTTTGTTTTCTGTAAGTATATTATCTCCAAATGTTGTTTGCTCTGTCTTATCTACATCGTAACCAAGATATTTCATAGTCAAATCTCCCATACCATAGTTAGTATTTTCAATACCTCCAGTAAGGATCTTTTCAACAACCATAGTATCATAAACATTGTCTATTTCTATACCATGAAATCTTAATACGATATATTCAAATTGAGCATTCTGAATAAGTTTTAATCTTGATGTGTCTTGTAAAAATTCTTTAATAAAGTCTATTTGATACTGTGCTAATTCGCTCCATTGCAATACCCATTGAATGTTATTGTATCCGAATTGAATAGTAATGATTTTTTTATTACACCAGTATGGAGTAACATTTGTTTCAATATCTAGTTCAAACTCAGTTAATTGTATTGCCCATGTTACAAAATCTTCCCATTTACCAAACTTGTATAGTTTATGTTGACTTTCTGGTGCATTTCCAATAATAAATATCATATAATATGGTTTAATGTTTTGTGTATTGTTGTAATTAAGTCTTCAATAGTACCATTATTATCAATTACATAATCAAATTCTGCATTATCAAGAGCTGTTTCTGATTCATGCTCTTTTACAAGAAATCTATTTTTGAAACTATCAGATTGTCTGTTAAATAAACCAAAAGACATTGGCCATTGTTCACTATTTAAATCACCATAAGTGCATTCAGGAGTTTTACAAAACTCTAAATAACGTTCATACTGTGCAGAGCTTCTATTAACTCTAATAGTAATACCGCCTCTTTTCTTTACAGCTTTCATCTCATTAGGAAATCTCATATCTGTAATAATCCAGTTAGGATGAGATAATTTTTCTTTTCCTTGTTTAGTTAATACACTTTGAAAATGTACATCACCATGTTCTTTTATATAGTCTTTCACTAACATAATCTTAATCATTAAATGGATTTTTTGGAAGTTCTTTCTATAAAACTATTCTTTCATTTTCATTAATCAACCAAGTGTTAAATGAATTACTAACTACTTTGTAATATCTATGAACATTACCACATTCTTCTCTACAACTTATATAACATAGATATTCCCCATCAAATTCAGGTATTACATTAGATTTATTCCAGCTTGAAACACTTTTATTCTCAATAGGCATTGGTACTTCTAATAACTTTAATTGAGTTAATTCTAATTCTTCAGGTCCACAATCACAATAATTAGTATGACCACAATAGCATTTTGTTTATTCTTCCATAACTTTTTTATTATTTAATCCTTTTATAAATGTGTAACCTGTAGCAGTTGGTTTAAATCTTCTTTTATCCCATCCTTCAAAAATAGTTTCTACTAATGGATTCCATTGGCTTTCCCACACATTACCTGTTGTATTTTTAAGATGATTATATATTTCTAAACAGTCTTCTGCATCTTGTTTATATTCTGTTTTCAATTGCACTTGCAATCTATCTATTAATTTACCCATGTTTTTATTTTTTTAATGTTTAAATAGGTTTTTTTACCTAATACTAATTGATTATACTTATGCCAAGACAAGTTAAATTGTTCTATAAAATCTGTAATACAAGAAAAACTTAATTCATCACCATTATCTAAATAGACCATAAGATTTATTGCTCTATTGTTATCTCCTCTTTTAGAAGCGTTTAGAAGTAGTTTTCCAAAAGGAGCTATCAATATTATTTACGGTAGAGGTAGAG
>ERZ650304.1221-NODE-1221-length-10398-cov-4.197622_pt1 | contig 10398 bp, 11 predicted proteins | sample MGYA00376240_ERZ650304 | MGnify/ENA primary metagenome ERZ650304 (study PRJEB26733, sample SAMN07839271) | wastewater metagenome | biome: small river; feature: stream; material: water | place: USA: North Carolina | collected 2016-03-01 ...
TGCATGGCTAAGGTGCGGGGAAAAAATACAGACTGTTGTCATTTCCCACCACTACCCCACGTTGCCCGTCTAGTCCAGAGTTTGCGGATATTGGCCATATTCGGGCTAAGTCCGGACACCTTGCCACTCCGGGCCTAGCGGTAATCTGGGAAACGGCCCGGCTTCATCAACATCGTTCGATCCTTGCCGGCCACATTCTTGAAGTACCTGACTTCGGCGTACAGCGGCCTTTCGCGTAGTTCTTGAGCCACCACCATCCAAACTTGGACGCCATCGGCGGCATCGTCGTCCGGGTCCAGCCCTCGCCGGGCGCATTCCTCGCGCGCCTCGATTTCGCGTTCCTGCTCTGGCGTGATGTCGTGGTGGCCGCTGTCAATAAGGTGGTCGCCAAAAGTAATTCCCATTGTTCTCTCCTTTGGTTGGAGCCCGAACAGCTGCACCCCGGGCCTTAATGTGGTGGTCCAATCGACTGCGCTAGGGGCGCGGAATCCACCGAGCCCGATCCCCGCTTGTCTCCCACCAATCTCTCCTGTTCATCTGGCGGACTGTTTGAAACTCCGGGCCTTACGCTCTCTTCACCGCCGGCGACACGATCGTCTCCACCGCGGCTACATGCCCCGACATCATGGGGTGGTTGGCGATGATCTCGACCGCAGTCTGCTGGCCAGTGGAGTGCGCGGTACCGGCGCCCAGCGTGATTCGTCGCGTGCCGCCGAGGACGCCCTTGTCCTTGAGGTCCCGGTAGAACCCCTCGGTATTGACGCCAACCTTGACCAGCCACTTCTTCAGCGTCTGCTCCTCGATGTAGATCCGGTGCTCCATCAGCTCATGGCGAATCAGGAGGCTCCGGCGTGGTTCGAGCAGCGTGTTCGACGCCTGGTTGGGGCCCGGCTTGAACGCCTTCGGGACTACCAAGGTATCCAGCAGATGCTGGTCCAGGAAGCTCACCAGCATAGAAATTGGGTTGCGGTGGCCGCTCAGTTCGCTGTGCAAGGAACGCTTCGCCTGCACCTGCTCGATCGCCCATCCAGTGATCCGGTCGACCGAAAAGTCCAGCAGCCCAGCATGCTTCACAATGGCGCCAGCTGCCATAACGCTGGCGATCGTCCGCACCCAGAACCGATGCTCCTTGTCCAGTCCCGTCCGCTGCCACACCTGGTCTGTCCATTTTGGAAGTGCCTCCTTGATGTAGTTCAGGGTTTGTGGCTGGATGAGGTTTCGGAGGTACAGGTCGGCGGCGTAGCCCGAGTTGGCATCCAGTTGCTGCTTAAGAAGATCGCCGCGCCGCTTATCCATAGAAGCGGGTGTATCCATGATGAACTCCAGCACCCGGTAGGCTGGAGCATCAGTACCATCCATAGAGCTAAGGATGTCCACGATAGAATTGTTTGATGCAAGCAGCAGTATTGTCTGCCATTCGGCGCGGACGTGCCTAAGCGTTCCGTCGGCTGTTCCACGATCCTTGTCCCTTCCGTTGGTGAACATCAGCACGAAGCGCCGGATGACTTCCGGGTCGCGGTTGTAGAGCTCGTCGTAGGTGCAGGCGATGTTGCCGAAGACGGCCAGCTTCAGCCCCTTGGCCACGCTGGTGTCGTCGTCGATGATCTGGGTGCCCTTCAGTCTGCCCCATACGGAGGCCGCTGCTTCGAGCGCTGTGGTCTTTCCAGTGCCTGACTTATCACTGACGAGGCTGACGATAGCACCTCCCTCTCCCGAGGAGTGAAATCGCATGAGAGGTGCAGCGAAGCTACTAAGTAGCGCAAAAGCCTGGACCTCGTGACCGAGGGCAAAGAGTTGATTAGCTGCCCCAGACCAAGCACCAATTGATCCATTTTTTCGAGGTCCAAGGAACTGGCTTCGGCTTTGAACCTCGTCAGATCCAATGACTGGCTTGACAGCGGTAGGTGTATAAAGGTTCGTTCCGTAGAGAAATTCGGTGTCGTCGTTCTTCCATCCGAACTGGTCATACCTGCGCTCCAATTTATTTGCTCCGTTCCACATATCGACCGACTCGCGCACGAACTTCTTGAACAGGTCCGGCGAGTGGACCATCACGCCGAGCCCCGCGATCTCGCTCAAGCCAGACGCCGAGAAGAACGTCTTGGCCGACATGATCAGCGACTGCTCCGGTTCGTGCGGCAGCTTCAGCTTCATCGAGAGACTGTAGCCGCCGGCCACCTCGCCGGTCTGCACGGCGTCGAGAAAGATCGGGTAGGCCGAGATCAGTTCTATTTTCGGGATCTGCCCGTTGGGGCTTTCCGTTTTGACGACGAGCCGCCCGCCGTCCCAGTGGTAGCCTTCGGGGAGGAGCGGTAGTGTTTTGTTCCCGTCCACCCCATCTGTTTCAGCAGCGTCTCGTAATGCGCCCAGGTGGGTGTCATCCGGCTTTGCCCGCACAGGCGCTCGTACGCGGCCCAGCTGAATCGGACTTGTGATTTTACCACGGAAGGGACAGCCGGCGCAGCCGCCCGGGTTGACGCTTTCGAACTTGGCGCAGGTGGTTGGGCCAAACTCTCGGCTGCGATCGAGGCGCGCCTGCGTCTCCGTTGCGGAGTATCCAGCGTATCCACTGGACCAGTGGTGGGCGTAGGCGTCGCCGTCTGTACAAGCTGCGAGCACTCCGAGAGCAGCATACCAATTTGGTTCAGGTACCATGCCCCGCTTGATTGCAAGCTCTGCAACCTGTCGACAACCTCTTGTAACCGGCTCGGTGTAGTGGGGCTCGTCGGCGTAGATGTTGGCTGCGGCTGATATAACGCTGGGCACATTACGAGGTGCCGCGGGTGCGCGATGCCGCAATGGCTGCAGTACGTTGTGGTTCCCATTGCTTTCCCCTTCCAAAAAAATCCTGAAGTCTTCGATGTCGTACGGGCCGACCAGTTCGCCGGCGCGGACTAGAGCGGCGTTCCCGCCCTTTCGGTTGTGGGTTCCGGGTGTTCTAAGAACAGATGCGAGATCACTAGTTCGACTGGCATCAGCCTGAAGACCCGCTTGCTGACACAGACGCTTGAGTCCAGCGGAATAGCGCTGCCATTCACGAGGTTCCAGCATCTCCGCCAGCGGCCAATACGCATGGATACCGTTACCCGAGCCAACGTAGAGGGGCACCGGGAGGCCATTAACGGCGGCGAAGGCAGCAACGGCTTCGACTGCATCGAAGGAATCTCGATATGGCTTGCCTTCGCCAGCATCCACGTCCAGCCAGAAGCATAGGGCGCCGAGAGCGTTGGATGCTTTCCGACTGTCCGGTGCTCCGAAGACTGAGCAAGCATGGTAGACGGTGCGGCCGAGAGCATCTTGGATTGCGATGAATTGAGCAAGCTCTGGTATGGATCCGAAGAACTTGTTCCAGACTTTTCCGTCATTGAACACCGTCGCGCATTTGTAGCCGTCCTCGGGGAGTATTCTTTCGAGAAACTGCAGCGCTGTGGTCATGGTAAAGTTTCTCGATGTAGCGAGGGCGAGCCAGGTTCGACAGGGTGGCTGGGACGGGGAAGCCGCGCTTGGCGGCGATCCCCCTTTCCAGGAGTTCGAGGCGCCGCCGCGCCTCCTCCCCCGCCGGCCCCCGCGGCTCGCGGCCGCGAACCCAGGTGGCGGTCGTAGCGTAGGGCCGACCGAACCACCAGCGCAAGTCGCCTTGCGTCATCCTCGCTTTCCGCAGGCAAGCGTTGAGCCGATCGCTGAACGACTTCATGTGGGCAGCCTGAATGCCGCGTCGAGCGCTGCCTGCACGCCGGCATCGGGCGCGGCCGGGGCCGGGTTCATGCCGAAGGTATTCTGGGGCGGTGCCTCCGGCGCGGGTGATTCGGCGTTGCGCTGCAGGAAGGGCGGGATGCCGTCGTCGGCGGACGGGGCAGCCGCGGCCTTCGGCGCGCGGGGCTTGCGGGCTTTGGTGGGTTCGGCCGCCACGGTAGTCTCGCCCGCGAACGGCGTGGTGGTGCCCGCCTGCTGGAAGGGCATGCCACTAGGTGCCGGTCCAGGGGTTTGGAAGGCTGCCGCCGGCGGAACCACGAAAGGGGCGGCACTCTGATTCGCGAACGGCTGGGGCGGAGGAGCCATAGGAGCCGCCACACCCGTATAAACGGGCGCCTGTGCGGGCTGCGGAGCCGGGGGCGGAAGTGCCGCGCCGTTCTGTTGTTGCGCGTAGGCCAGCTTCTGGGCGTCGGCAACCCCCGTCCACGGGCGGTCCGTCTTCCCAACCAGCTGCTCGGTGCCCTTGGAAGTCCAGACCTGCTCGGTCAGCGCCGCGGTCTGTTCATCCACGTAGCCCACCGGTGAGAACTTCAGGATCCCCTGGCTCTCGAACTCAATGCGCGTGAGCGCGTCCGGCAGGTCGACGCCATGGCCAGCGAGGGTATTGCAGTACTTGCTCCAGCCCTTCAGCGAAGCCGGCGGCACGCGCAGCAGGAACACCTGCGGGATCCCGGGAACCAGCACGGCGACCTTCTTGACGTCATTGCACGCCTTCGTGTCCGCGCCGGTGGCCTTGGACTTCGCCGAGCCCCAGAAATTATGCGGGCACAGCTGGCAGGAAGTGTTCTGCGGTTGGGCAGCCTGCGCGCTGGCGCCGACGCCATTGTCCGACCAGCAGATCGGCGGGTTGGAGTTGTCGCCACCGGGGACGAACGGCTTGGATGGGTCAAAGAAGATCTTGGATACCGACGGGTTGGCGTCGATCACGCAGACGTCGAGGTTGAGGGTCTGCCACGGCTTCTCGTTGCCGGCGTCGTCGACCAGCGTGAAGCGGTTGCCCGCGATCGAGATGTGAGCCGGCGAGCCAGCGTTGATGCCTCCGGTGGCGGCGCCGATGAGATCGCGCTTCTGTCGTGCGAGGATGTGGGCGGGGACTTGGTTCATTAAGCTCTCCTGAAGTTGGTCTTGTGGATGTACGTGACGTCCAGGCCGGGCGGCTTGGCGTTGTTCTGCTCGATCCAGTCCTTCACCGCTTCCTTGGTCACGGCGGAGGTCAGGAACACTTCGCGCTCACCCCAGTCCTGGGTGACGAACTCCATGAAGGCCTGGCGGTCCGCCATCTTCACCGCCATCACGGTGGTGCGGTACGCCGTGCCGAACTCGGTCTTGATCGATTCGCCACCGAGGTCAATGATCTGCTGGCTGACCGCGCTCTCGATCGCGGCCATGCCGTCGCGGTAAGGCTTCATGGTAGCCTCGAACTCCTTGGTCTTGAGTTCGACGTGGTCGCGAAGCCGGATGTATTGCTGGATCATCTCGCCGGTGTTCATATCTTCCCCTTTGCCAAGGCAAGGACCAGTCCCTGCAGCGTCTCGTTGCTCTCTAGCCTCCGGTAGATTTCTCTCTCCACCGGCGTAGCCGCCAGCTGAACAATCGTCGTTGCATGAACCTGTCCAGGTCGGTCGATCCGTTTGTTGGCCTGTAGGTAGGTTTCCGTTCGGTCAGTGGGTGCGTACCAGACGATGGTCGACGCCGCCGTGAGCGTGAGTCCATGGGACATCGTGCCCGGGTCTGCAACGAGGACCCGTGGATGTTCAGCTCCCATGAACGCAGTAAACACTTCGTTGCGCTTCGCGGCCGGTACTTCGCCATTGATGATCTCCACCGAGTAGTCTTTCTTCAACTCCTTATGTAGCATATGTACGACACTTGTAAAGGGAGCGAAGACGATGATTTTCTCGCGGCACTGTTCGATGATCTCGCGAAGCGCCTTTACCCGCGGCGCCGCCGACACCATATGGATCTCGCGGTTGGCGCCGTACACAGCGCCGCAGGCGATCTGCAGCAGCTTCAGGCGCAGTGCAGCCTCGTTGGCCGCGGTGATTGGCCCCTTGGCGGCCTGCAGTACCAGGTCGCGCTTCATCTCCTTGTAGGCCTTGTTCTGCTCCGGCGAGAGCTCGACGTCGCGCTGCTGCACGGTACAGGGCGGCAGGTCAATGCAGTCGGAGATGGCGAAGCGGACGGCGGGCTGCATCAGGCGGTGGGCGGCCTCGTGCGCGCCCTGCTTGGGCACCCATTTGAACTGGCTGACCTTGACCATGACGCGATCGTGGTAGGAGCCCCAGCCTTCACCGAAGCAGTTGTTGACCAGCTTGGCCATGCCGTAGGCGTCGGTCGGCCCGTTCGGCGTCGGCGTGCCGGTCATCAGCCAGAGGTAATCTTTCGTTGCCAGAAGCTTCCTAGCGAGGCGGTGGCGAGCGGTAGTTCGATTACGGTATGCACTGGCCTCATCGACGATCGCCATTCGGATGTCCGAGCGGGCAGCCAGGTCGCGTTCAAGAACCTCAACACCGTCGTAATTGACAATGTAGAAGTCGGCGTCGCTGGCGAGCAGTTCGCGCCTCTTGGCTGCAGAGCCGTGGAGCACAACGCATCGGCGACGTCCGAGGAAATTCTGGAAGATCGCATCTGCCCACACCCTCTCTAGCGTCGATAGGGGCGCGACAACAAGACACCGCACACCCACATTACAGCGCATGACAAAATCAGCAGCCCAGAGGCTGGCCAGAGTTTTGCCAGTGCCCATATCATTGAGGACAAAAGCCCGAGGATGGACAGCGAGAAAATTAGCAGTAACCCTCTGGGCGTTGAACGGTGTGTATCGTCCTGGCCAGTCATAGGCGATGTCCATGGGTTGGATGGTCTCGAAGCCGAGATGGCGGAGCATCTGAAGATTGTAGAGCGTGGCCGGCGTCGCAACGAAGCCATTGTGCAGGCGCACCGAGCCCGGCACTGACGAGGCGATCTCGTCGGCGCGGGGGGTGTCGTAGACAACGACGTTGCGTTGCGCGTCAAACCACATTAGCCGTAGATCCTGTAGAGCGCACCAGCGCCGCGCTGGTCAGCATGGACTCGTTGCTGGTACCCACGTTCCTTCAGCTTCCTGTTCATGCGGCTGATGGTGACGTGGATAGACTTGTCGGCAAATTCAGGGCCACCGTCAGGGCGGTGGCCATACATTGCTTCAATCAGTTGGTGGATGGTCAGGGACTTCCGTTTCCATATAGCGCTGTAAATACGCCGCTCCGAGGGGGTCAGGATGTCGAACACATTGTGTTCGATCGTGCCTTTCCCCCCACAGCACGGGCACTCGATCGTGGTCATAACCCCGCCGCCTTCAGCTGCGCAAAACAGTCCTCCAGGCTGGTGGTCCAGAACGCCACGCCGCCGGCGCGCAGCACCTGCCCCATCGTCAGCTCCTGGCGGACGGTAGGCCGCTTGCCCGGCACCTTGACCTCGATCGCGACGAACCTGCCCTTGATGCAGGCGAGGATGTCCACGGTCGAGGCGCCCATGCCCATCTGCACTGGCGCGAAGTAGTAGGCATCGAACTCGTTGGCCAGCATGTGGCGAATCTTCTGCTTGATCTCGCCTTCGGGCTTCATTGCTTGGTCATCCCCTGCACGAGCGGCGAGGACTGCCCCTCCACCGAGAACACCATGCCCAGCATGGCGTCATGGCGGATGTAGATGTTGGGCGCCATGAAGAACCCGGTCGAGCGGACGTTGGTGGCGAAGGCGTTGAAGTTGAAGCCTTCGCGCAGATCTTCCGGCACGATCCACTCGATGGTGCCTTGTGGGAGGCAGAAGATGACTTTCATCGTTTCCCCTTTGTGTTGTTCTCGCAGTCCAAAACGTCACACCAGTTGCAGAGCGGGTTTCTCCGCTTGGGGAAGTCCTCGACCTCTATGCAGTTCTTCACCGTGTTCATGGTCGATCGGATGTCCGCCAGTTTCTTCTCGGTGTCGGAGACGTCGTGCGCCTTGCCAACTTCGTTGTCCTGAAGCCAAACATAGTGGCCGCGCACGGTCTGAATGGTGGGCAGCCAGGCCTTCAGCAGTACCGCGTGCACCTCAAGCTCGGCCTTCTCCTCGCGCCGCTTGCCGGTCTTCCAGTCGAAGATGGCGGCCATCGGCTGGCGGATCACGATGGCGTCGATCTTGCCGCGTAGCCAAACGTCCTTGGCAAAGAAATCACAGGCATCGCCGGCTTCCGTGATGCCCAGCATCTTCTCCGCCGCGGCGTGCGCTTCGACCAAGGGCTTGGCGATCGCTTCAAACTTCTCCATGCCTGCCGGCCACGGGTGCGCGCTGTCGCCGTGCTTCAGCCGGACCTCGAAAGCGGTATGGACCTCGTTGCCCCACTTCATCGCCTCGGTCTGGACGAACTTCGGCAGATCCTTCTTGATGAAGCGCCGGTAAGCTTTTTGGGGACAGTTGGTCCAATCCCGAATGAAAGTATATGAGGCAACGGGGAATTTCATGTTACTCGGCCGCCTGCGCCAGCGTCTTGAGAAGTTCGACCGGGTTGGCCGGCAGGGCTGCCGCCACCATGCTGCGACCGTCGGCGCGCGGGCTGAACTCCTCCACCGCAAGCGTGGCGTAGCCCGCCATGTCACGCCAGCTGTCGAAGTGCATGGGGTTGCCGTACCAGATGCGGCACATTTTGACGATGCACATCTCCATCGCCTCCCGCTGCACCGCGGTCATGCTGGTGTAAGAGGGCGAGGCGCGGAAGACTGACTTGAGCGCCTGGCTGGCCGTGGCCAGCGTGGCGAAGTCGCCGTAGGTCTTCTCGCGGTCGTTGAGGGTATCGTTAATACCGGGTTCTGTGGTCACTTCTTCTTTCCCTTTCGCTTGGCCGCATCGGCCTTGTTGAACTCCTTCGCGACCTTGACGGGGATGCCCATCTTCTTCGCGAACTTCGGATCATGTGCTGCGGCTGCCATAGTTCTCTTTTGCTTGGCTGATTTGCTGGGCATCTCAAACCACCTTTCTTTTGGCCATGAGGCCATGCGTTTACGCAGCCCACTGTGGCCGATCCCCACGCGCCGAGCAGCATCCGCAGCGATCATTACTCCCCATGGGGTTTGAATGCGTTGCGTCGTGCGCCTGTTCTTTGCCTGCAACCCGAGCGGGATCCATATACAGTTAGATTTGCTGTAACCTTTATTGTTTTTCTTGCGTTCAAGGGTCAACCCTTCGCGGTACGTAGGCAGCATATCGTCAGCGAAAGCCTGAAAAGAATTAACCCAGCGCGCGCAAACGCGAATGCCGCGACCACCGTAGCGCTCCCACGACTTGTCGTTTTCGTTATTGCAACGGCTGAGCATCTTGCTCCACACGTTGTACAGTTTGCTGCCAGACATCCCGTGAGTAGTGAGCTGCTTAGTCGCCAGTTCGCTTTTCTTGCACCCGCACGATTTGTTTCTGCGTAGTTGGCTTCGCGTCCAGTTGGCACGCCGTCCGCAAACGCAACGAACCACCCAACGGCGATCGTTGGCCTTGGTGCGTGGACCTTCGTGAAGAATACTGAAAAACATTACATGGTGTCCGAAACAGAAACGTCCGCGCCGAGAGGGATACCCGGAAGCCAGTCCGGGCTTCGTGTCATTTCACTCTGCACTACGGACACAAACGCGTCAACTAGATTGTTAGGGCAACACCAGACCGCGGCATCATGCTCAAGTTGCGCCGGACGGATGTTTGTCCGCGCGAGAATGCGCAGCAAACTCTGCGACATGTCCACCCGGCTCATGAACTGCACGACGTTCTCGACCAGCTTGCCGCCATACAGTTTCGCCCAGCCCTTGCGGGTCTTGTAGCGCCAGTACTCTTCGCCGCTCTCTTCGTCGCGGTGGAAATGAAGCTCGGGGTACCAGATCGGGATGCCCTGGCAGCGGATGACGCCGGTGTCGACGGTCAGCGGCCCCTCGATCGTGACGGTCCCGACGTCGCCATCGGCGGTGAACAGGCCGGTCGCCACCAGCGTGTCCGCGGTGACGGTAGCGAACAGATTCGGCCCCTCGGTGCTCTCGATCCCGCCCGCGCCGACGACGAGCGTGGTGATGCTCGCCTCGTTCACGCCGGTCAGGTCCCCGCCGTTCATGGTCAGGTCGCTGTTCAGCTCGAGCGCGCCCAAGACCTCCAGGGTCTCGGCCACGACGTCGAGCAGCAACGGCGTCGTCGGGACCAGGATCGTCGACGACGTGATCCCGGTGCCGTTCGTGTTGATCTTCCAGATCGTGGCGTGGTCCGCCGGCGTGCCCGCGCTCGGGGCGTTCAGGTTCACGACCTCGATGTCGAGCTCGTCGGCCAGCACGAGGCCCGCGGTCGCGCTCGACTTGGGCACGTGCACGTAGTGCGTCTTGGAGGCGGTCAGCAGCACGGGGTCGGCAGGCGTGGCCTGGACCTGCATGCGCACGGCGCCCGTGCCATCGGTGTCGACCCAGACATCGGCGACCTTCGTGGTCGAGCCGTCGCTGAGTCGACCCTCCAGGTTGTTGGTGCCGTTGATCCAGACGCCGTTGCGCTCGACCCAGCTGCCGTAGAGCCCGCTGCCGCCGCTGTAGAGGTTGTACGCGCTGCTGCCGGTCGAGAGCAGGCTGCCCAGCCCGGTCGTGCCCCCCGCGGTAGCCGTCGCGCCG
>ERZ650304.1222-NODE-1222-length-10381-cov-5.051036_pt1 | contig 10381 bp, 7 predicted proteins | sample MGYA00376240_ERZ650304 | MGnify/ENA primary metagenome ERZ650304 (study PRJEB26733, sample SAMN07839271) | wastewater metagenome | biome: small river; feature: stream; material: water | place: USA: North Carolina | collected 2016-03-01 ...
CGCAACGCCACAGTTCGGACGGGTCAAGGTGCAGCATCCGTTGACGTGGCAGGAGGGATAGACCCGTCGCCGAGCAGGAGACCGCGGGCGCGTGCCTCGACTGGGCCCGCCGGACGCTCGCCGATCCCGCCGAGAGCAACGACGAGGCGTTCGCGCGGCTCGACGCGAGATCCGTGCCAATCGTCACGCAGCGCCCCACGCCGGCCTGCTGGGCCCGCGCCAGCACCGCGTCGACCGTCCGGATGACCGCATCCATTTTGGTCAGGGGCGGGAGATGGTACTCGAGCGCGGCTTGCTGTTGAGCGGTCGGCAGTCCGGAGAAATGGGGATTGTTCAGTTGATCGTAGGTGAGACCGATGTCGTCGGACCGCATGGCGCGCGAGAAAGCAATCGACGGGTTGTTCGGATCGAACGTCCCCTTGTTGCCTGTGGCGGATTTGATCTGACTACCACCCTTGACGATCAGCGCCTTAAATGGTCCATCGTGCCAATCCACTAAATAAGCCGCATCGTGGTTTTCAAGAGCTGTTGCCTGCAGATCGCGCCAACGTTCGCTACTCCAATCGCCCTCATAATCAAATAACCTCCCCCCAAACACGACATCAACAGGGTCAACTTGTTCCCCGCTCTGCCGATCAGTCCAGTCATCCCAATTCTTTGCCCACTCACGAATAAACTTTCGTGTTTCTCGGGTGTCCTCAGTCAAGTCAAGTAAACGTTCCGCCTTAACGTAGAAAGCGCGAGGCTCGGCATTACCTTTTTCGTAGACCCTTGCCACATCCTTTTCAGGCGTCATAAATATTGCATTTTCCCGGCTCTGACTGCTGTCGTAGACGTTGCGTTCTCCGCCCCGGCCTTCTCCTCGATACACCACCAGCGGCTTACCCTCGGCATCGACTACCTTGCTGTCACCGAACCATCCCTTGAACTCAGGCGTTTCAAGGTGGGCAGATTGCATGATTGCATCTTCCGGCAGTGCTTCCCCTGCATTGAATACGCGGTCGTAATACTTGCCAAATAGCTGGCTGGCATCCTGACCTGTGCGGGATTCCATGCTCTTGAAGAACGAATCCCAGAGCAGCCCCTTGTCGGCGGCTTCTTGGGGCGGTACGCCAATGTCCATCAGGCGTTCGGTAATGGTCTTGCCGACTTCGCTGACTTGGGGGATACCCTCATCCTGGCGGACTTGTTCGGCAGCATCGGCAAGGTTGCGGTAGTTCTCCTGCGTCTGCGCTTCGCGGGCCGGGTCTGCTTCCAGTTTCGGTTCCGGCAAATCACTCACTTGCACGGGCTGGTCATTCACAAGCTGGTCGATGGCCTGACGCATCCGATTGACATGCGCCTCAACATCCACGGGATCAACAGGCTTTCCGGGTACGGAATCGACATTCAGGTGCTGGGCTTCGCGCAGGGTCGCAATCGCGGCTTTCTGGCTGGGCGACATCTGCTGTGCCCATTCCGAAATACGGTTCCATGTCGCTTCACCTTGGGCGCGTTGCTCGGGACTCAGGTGGGCAAATGTCCCAAAGCCAAGCCCCATCAGCACGTCAAGGGTCAGGGCTTCACCGTCAAAGGCATGGAATTGATCCTTGGCCTCGGTGTCGGACAGGATGGCTTCGGATGCGCCGCGAGTGGCGATGCCTTGCAGGGCGTTGAATCCAGCGCCCCCAACCACGGTACGTTGCCACAGGTTCTTTCCGAGGATCGGCATCCACAAGCCAAGGGCTAGGCCAGCGGATTGAACACCACCTACGGCTTGAGCTTGGGCCGGATCAACCCCTTGCCGTACCAGATCCTCGGCAGTCCCGGCATAGGCCGATCCCAAAGCGATAGGAGGCGCGGCAATGGCGGTCGGCAGGGTAAAGAGCATGTCACCCACAACCTGCGCTGCCGTCCCGACCTCGTTGGGCTTTGGCGTCCAGTAATCGACTGCCCGTTGGAAAACATCCTCATGCTGTTTGAAGTAGCGATCCTCAAGGTCAGTGTCACCCTTGATGCGATCCAGCAGGACAAGGGGGGCGGAAGCCAAAAGACTTGTTGCCCTGCCCGCCACGGCTGCGCTACGCATTGCGAGCTGGGGAACCTTGCCGAAACCATCGAAGAATCCGGCAGGCACATCCTGCACGGGAGCCATGCTGCTTACCGCGTCAAGGTTCTCGTTCTCGTAGAGGTCGAAGCTCATCGCATCCCCGCCAATGCCTGGGCCTGCATCTGGTCATCCAGAGAAGGGGCGGGGTAATACTTCTTCCCTACCCTTCCGGGAGTCGGCTGGTTGAAGTCGATGATGACGGGCTTGTTGTTCCGATCCACCAGAATCCCATCCCCGGCCTTCAGGAGATACCGGCCTTCGCTGATCGGCTCCAGCGGCATATCTTCGAGTTTGCTCTTGGTCATGCCTTCGGCCAGTTGCTTGGTTCCGGCCAGCATATTCAGGCGGATGTCCATCTGATCCTTGAACTCGCTCCGGGTCATGCCATAGGGCATTACCGTTCCCTTGCCGTTGTACTTCTCAACGCCCCCGGTTGCGAGTTTGAATGCCTGATCCAGCCGGTCGCTGTTGATGACTCCCGAGGCATCGCCTTCCTTTGCGGCAAGGGCAGCATAGATGGATCGAGTGGCTTGGTAGTAGCCGTTCCGGGCCTGCGGATGTCCGGCAAAGGCATCGCGTTCAAGGCTGGTGAATTGGACATCGAAGTCCTTTTGTGGCGGCATCGGCCACAGCTTTCCATTCTCCGGCGTGCCATCGGCTTTCTTCTGCGGGGAATGGATCGACTGCCCTTGAATCAACAGGTCAGCCGCAGCCGGGTTCTTGGTGACTCTCAAACCCGCGATGGCACTGACAGGATCATCCGGGGCGATCTGCGCCATCAGTGCCGTGTATCCGGGCCGGTCGTTCGCTGTTGCCTTGGCGATGTTTCCGATCAGGTCACGCTTGGCTTGGGCCGGGGCATTGGCAAGGTAGCTCGTCAGGAGATTGGTTTCCTCCTTGGTCAATGGCTTCATCGGTGCCCCATACCGTGACTGCATGCTTCGCGCTACGTCAAACCGGGCCAACAAGCCCTTGGCCAAGTTGTCTGGATTGGTCAGGTCCAACGGCTTCGCGGCTTCATCGGTCGGAGCCACAAGACCCTGGCGAACGGCAAAGCTGGTCGGATCTTCCTTGAGCAACTTCTGCTGGTTGTCGTGAATCTCGCGCAGCTTGCCGATCATGTTCACGTCGAACTTGGTCGGGTCTTGACGGGCAGAGGCTTCCATCTGCGTCAGGAACTGTTCTTGTTGGGCCGGGGTTGCCAGCCGGAACTTGCGGGTCGTGTCTGCCGTGGCGACCATCTGTTTCACCAGTGGCTCGTAAGCGGTTCCCTTGGCCTGCGTAATCAGCGGACCCATCTGCTCCACGGTCGGCTCGAAACCTTGCAGGGTCAATGCATTCACGGCGCTGATGCTGGCTTGTAGCCTGCGGTCCTGTTGCGCCTGGGCACGCTCGGCACGGTTGGCAAGCAATTCAGACCGGCTCTGAATGCGTCCGATCAGGATGTTCTTGCGCTGGTCGTCCAGTTTCGGGTCAGCGGATACGGTTTTTTCCAGTACCCCCAAAGCCTTCCCGTTGTCCATGGCGGCAAGGTATTGGGTCTGGTAGTCATTCGTCAATTGCCGCTGTGTCCCGTCCTCCACCTTCTTTGCCAGTCGGTCAAGGGTCGGCTGATCCATCTGGTCCTTGTGGTCCTTGAACCAGCCTTCGGCATAGCTGTACTGATGATTCGCCAGGGCTTGGTCGATCACGCCTTCGTGCAGGTTGCCCATCTGCTCACGCATGACGGCTTCTTTGACTTCCGGTGCCCAGCCAAGGGTCTTGGCCCGTTGATCGACAAGAGCTTGCATGCGCGTGGTCGAAAGGGCTACAGCATCGGGCTTGTCCCAATTCTGCGAGACATTCGCGGCTTCGGTATGCGATGCTCCCTTGAATATCTGTTCCTCGTACACATCGCCCTCGCGGACGATATGACGCATCAGGTCATCCTGAAACTGTAGCCCTGCGACATCGGCCCGTTTGCGGAACAGGGCTTTCTGTTGCGGGGTTCCGAGGGTTTCCGAGATTTGATTGGCAGCATCATCGAATTGCTTGCTGTAGTCCTGAAGCAAGGGCTTCGTAACCGCATCCGATCCCTTGGCATGGACAAAGCCGCCTTCGCCCATCGTGAGCTGCTGCTGTCTCTGCCTCAGTTGATTGAAAGCATCTTCCGCCCGCATGGTGTCAGCACGGTCGATTTGCTGCTGTACCATTTCCCCGACTTGGAGGCTGGTCCGGGCAAGGGCTTCGCCAGGGGCAGCGGCGGACGCCATGCTTTCAGGCTGATAGCGGGCCACCCCCATGGAGGCTTGGGGAATGGGACGGGCTTGCTGGGAAAGGTCAGGCAGCTTCATCCGATCACCCTTGGCGTGGCAGTACGTACTTCAGCGGGCAATTGAGTTCCCACAGGTGGGCCATCGCCGCCGAATTTGGTAAAGAGACTGGCCGCAGAAGCCAGCCCTTGCATGGTGTATGCCTTCTGAGCATTGCGGCCTTCCTGCGCTCTGGCAATTCCTGAAGCCTCAGTTGCCATGGCATTGGTCAGCATTTGTCGGGATTCCTCTTGACCTTTGTACAGGGCCACAGCCGAGCGGTAAGCGGTTTCCCCGGCATTACGAGACAAGAGAGCCACGGCGCTGGGATCGGTCAATGAACCCCCTTGAGCCGCCAGCAAAGCCCGTGCTCGAGACTGGACAAGTTCGCCCTGCCGTCTTTCTTCCTGTGCCGCCAATTGGGATTCGGCCAAAGCCTGACCCGCATTGACGCGCATCTGTGCGGCTTCCCAATTCGCCGCCTGCTGCTGTTGGAGCGCGGCACGTTTGGCGCTGTTGCCAGCACTGACGTTACCGGCAATGGACAGGACGGCAAGACCCGCGCTTATAGGATCGAATGACATTGCCAGATCCTTCCGAATACATGATGAAAGCCAAGGTGCTTCAGCAGCGTTTCCGATCCGCAGATTTCGGGGTCGGCTTCGGCAATGATTGGCATGTAAGGCAAATCCTTAACAAGATCACGCATACCTTTGATTGCCTTGAGTAAATCGCGCTTATTGGCTTTCAGTTTCTCCCCTAGACTTGAGAACATCACATACCTCGTCTGGTCGGGATAAACGCCACCGATCCCGATCACTTCTCCGTCATCAGAGACTGCGGCAATGGCCCGCCCCGTGCGTTTAGGACTCGATCCGTCGAGCTTCACGAAATCATCGGCAGTGGCGTATCTGAGGTTCATACTTCCGCCTCCAGGATGGCAGCAAGGACTGTGGCCGGACGCGGGGAAGCGGCTTCGAGACAAAACCTGTGATCGACATCCCATGACCCAGGAAAAACAATCCGGTTCTCGTCGAACTCGGTGTAGATATGAGATTGGCTTACCGCTGTCCCATTGACGATGCTGGGCATGTCGTTCAGGTTGTCGAAGTCCTTGCCCCAACGGAGTCCGAAGGCATGGGCATCCGCGAGGAGGATGCCGATCTTGCGAATGGCCTTGGCCTGGGCAAGAGGCGTTCCCTCGGGGGTCTGAAGATCCAAGAGCTTCCCGGACTTGAACTGGCCGGTATAGGGAAGGCCCACGACATAGTTCGTCGTCGCAGCAATCGTGGCCTGCCCGGATCCGTTCAAGGTCGTGAGAACACCACCTCCTCGGGTCGTGTCAATATCGGCTCCACCGGACCATATTGCGACCTGGGCATTGGCAAGGTGCGTCGCCGTGACCGTGGTTGTCGAGACTCCGCTGTAACTCACGAATGCGTCCATCTGCTTGTTGAGCGTGCCCCCAACACAGTCCGACTCGAAAGCCCATTTCTCCAAGTAGCGCACGGTGCCGCTGTTGATGGTCCGCTTCACGCAGTAATAGACGTGATCCTCCTCGTCGCCATCGTCACCGGGAAGAATCGCCACATCTTCGACATCGCCATCCGTTTCCACTTCGACCCAGCACGTCACGTTTTCGTTGGCATCGAAGATCAGGACTGCGACCGTGCCGTCACTGCGGACACAATGAATCCGGGTATCGGGCTGTCTTTGAACCGCAACCCTTGTGATCCCCGGCTGTCCGATTTCAGGGCAGACCTGCACAAGACTGGAAGCCTTGTAGTCGATCATCACGCCACTGGTCGAGACATCCGCAGCCATGGCATAGACCCGCGTTCCGCCCCGTTGCACAAAGACGCCCTGACTATCCACAGGCACGGCACGGACTCCGGCAGAGCCTTGGGTACTGGCCCGCTTGGGATTGAAGTTGGAAGGCGTCAAAGGCTCATCCAGTGAGCTTGACCGGACGGAATACTCTGCGCCTTCACCGCCAAGAATCAACCTTTGGAGAGGCAATACCCAATTGATGGTATCGACCTGTGCCCCGCCTATGGTTCGGCTGATGGCAGCAGCATCCCCGGAAGCCGTGGCGTCGAAGTCGGTATAGGCATCCGAAGCGGATCCATTCACGGCATCCCGGCCTGCCCACCACAAACGCCCTTCATAAAGGGCGACCGCAGTCGGCCAGCCGCGATAGTCAGACCATTGGCCTTCTTCCCAATCCGTGGTCGCTGAAGTCGAGCCGAAGCTGTCCAGCACTTCCATCGTAACGACCGTGGTCGAGGTGTATCCCGTCACCCGGCAGAATCCACGGATCGAGCCTGACCCATAGCGCAGTTGGATGACCGGATTGCCAGCGGCATAGACCGTACACTTCAGCCGGTAATACACGGTCTGGTTGGTGAGCGTGTCGTTGTAGCTTTCCGTCGTGTCGGCAGTCCATGACTTGCCCGTGACATTGGTCCAGGCTGCGTTATCGAAGGACTGCTGAAGGACTACGGTATCGCCAGTCGCGGACAGTGCCGACAGGACAATGGAGAAGGCGCGGTTGTCTCCCGTCCCTGTGACCCGTATCGAATCCGTCACGTCATTTGCTGCCCCTACCGTCTTTTCCACGGTCTGCCCGGTCGAGGTCAGGGCAAACAAGGCTCCGACATGGGAGGAGTGAAAGAACGGTTCCGAAGCCGTCAAAGTCCCGTTCCCGTTCAGGACACTCGCCGCCATCGTCGTGGAAGAAGTGTTCAGGATCTTCATGGGGCCGTTGTCGGACTGGAACAGAACCACCGACCAGCTTGTGGTGCTTCTGCGTTCTATCCTTCTCTGCTGAAGGCCATCACAGGCCACAAACAGAACGTCAGCGGATTGGTCAAAGCGGATGTCGTCAAGGTTCGAGCTTGCCCATGGGGTCGTGATTTCCATCGCCCCGGCGCTTTCAATGGTGCAGGACGATACCAGCGTGTCATGCTGGGTATTGCTCATGAACCGGATATAGAAGTTCCCGGTCGGCGTGAAGGCAAGAGAGTGATACCCAGGCAACAGAGTGGCTTGCATGTACTCGGCACCGCCCGAGGTCGATCCGATCTTGAGCGTCACCGGACCGCGTTGAATGACGATGCGAAGGGCATGCTCCTTATTCAGATCAGCCCCGCCCACCGTGACTTGCTGGTCGCGGATGGCGTAATTCGTGCCGTTGCCGATCAGTTCAAGGTAAGGGCCGCCTGCCCATTGAGAAACGGCACCGGATTGGTCGTTCTTGGTCCATCCGCTGATGTAGTAATAAGCGTAGGCAGTGTGAGTACCGGACCCTGCCGAGGACGTATTGATCGAGGCACCTCCAGCAGTCGCAGAGACTTCAAAGGTATTCGCGCCTGCATTCAGGTTCTTGACGTAGTAGGTCGTCCCTGCCGTCAGACCCGTGGGCAAGGCTCCGGTAGTCTGGAATACCACCGGGTCATTGTTGGCCCAATTGTCGGCCCCGGCATAGGTCACGACGCCAGGGGAAGCATTACTGATCGTTACCGTGTCCGAATACTGGCTGAAACTGCCATTGGTGACTGCCGTTGAAACCGATGTCCGGGTCACAAGGGCGTCATCGACCCATACCCGCATCACGTTGTTGGTCAGTTCAACAAGGGCCTTGTCCGAGGTCGAGAAGATGAATTCAAGGTACTTGGCAACGGCATTGGACTTTGTAGCGCCGAGGTAGCCAAGGCCGGGACGGAGCGACATCGACCCGAGTACGCGAGGCATCCAATTGGTCTGCGTTTCGGCAGACATGGCGATGCGCTTGATGTCCTGACGGGCCAGCCCCTTGGGAGAAACGACCCCCCGGTTGAAGGCAATGAGGGGCAGCGTGGTATGCGCCATGGGCTACCCGATCAGGCTGTTTGGATTGCCTCCATCGCCCCGCTGCCGGTATCCGCGTGAGCGGCGGGCGCGGTTCCACCAATTCATTGCCGGGAACCGTGTCGGCTCGGAAATGGCATCCCGATTCCTGGCATCCAGCAATGCCTTGTCCAGCAATCCCCGCGAGGTTCCCGATCCCAACAGCGCCGTGTGACGGCTGTCATCGTTGGAAATCTGGAGGATGATGCGCGAGGCAAAGTATCGCTTCACGTACAAGGTGAAAGCAGGCGGCCAGATCGAGAAGTTCATGCCATAGTCCGCATCGTTGGATACGAACTTGACAAAGATCTGGTCGAGGTCGGCATACAGGATGCCGGACTCATCGGTATAGTTCAACAGGGGTGTGCGGAAGTATTCATCCTGACACACCGCCGAGGTCAGCAGCCAGTCCGATGACTTTGAAAAGCCGTGGCGCAGGCCGAAATCGGGCTGGATGGATGAGTCGTAATCCAGTCTTTGCGTGCGAATGGCAAACCGCCACTGCCCTTCTGTCAGGCAATGATCGACCCCGCCATCATTCCAGACATCATCCAGAAGGTAGCGGGATTCCTCATTGACTGACAGGGAGGTGATAGAACGGACCCCGCATTCCAGCAGGGCACCGTTGTATATCTTGAGGCGGTCGGTTGCCAAGTTACGCGCCTGCCTTCAGGCGGTTGGCAAGCCACTGGAAGGCTTCCGGCTTGGTCTGTGCGCCTTCATGCACCATGGCGGAATCAGCCTTGCGGATGACACAGAACTTCTTGTGCGGACCCTTCCATTCGACTGAGTAGTCATCGGACGGGATGGCAGGCGATTCACCGGCCAGCTTGTTGATGTCGTACACGTTGAGCAGGGCAACCTGGGCTTCATTGGTGCCGGTCTTGATGACCATCAATTCAGCCACCCATTCGCCATTGTCGGCACGGGCTTCGATGCGATCAAACGGCTTCAGTTGCTTGGCGACATGGGACCAATAGGCCGGGATCAGAAGATCATCCTGTTCCGTCCCTTCGTGGCAGTCGATCACATAGACCGTGCGAATGAACTCGGCTTCCTTCATGCGGTTGGGCATGATCGAAAGCAGGGGGCGTTCAAGTACCTTTTCGAGAACTGCGGACATGCTTTTTCTCCTCTGAAAAAACAAAGTCCGGGGAGCCGAAGCCCCCCGGATACGACCTTAGTTGAAGGTCGAGGTCATGGTGCCGCCCGTCGAGAGGGCTGCACCGCTGGTGGTAACAGCACCCAGCACGCCCATGTAGGCGATTTGAGTGGTCGAGCCAGCCGACGATGCCTGGGCACCGAACACGATGTCGCCCTGCTTCATGCCGATGTAATACGCCTCGGTGAAGAAGTTGGACCCCGTAAGGTCGGTGGTCAGGTTGGTCGAACTGTATTGCCAGACATTGCCGCCACCGCCAACGGTCGCGCTGCTGGAAGCAGTGAGGCGACCGCCGAGAGTAGAAGCGACAAGATTGGGCGGGTTGGCAACCGAGGAGGCTGCTGTGGTTCCACTGTAGGCCATGATGTGTCTCCTTGATTAGCCGTAAACAGAACCATCGGTCGTGAATACCGCCACGCCGGAGTTCTGCAAAAGTTTCGCACCCATGTATGCCGAGGCGCGGGCATAGGAGTAATCCTGTTCCTCGTTGTAGCCGACCGGCGTCTGCAAACCGCCCCGATCCATGGCCTGCCCGATGGCAGTCTTGTGGAACAGGAACGACTTTTCAGAAGTGGTGGCCTTGCCGGGAAGGTTCGGATGCTCCACGATCAGGGCATTGCGCCAGCGGTACACCATCGGCATGTCGCGCCAGCTTGGGGTATTCCCGGCATACGGCTTGATATCCACCAATTGGGCATTGGCGAATTCCGGGGCTTGCTCCAAGTAGGCGAGGAATGACGGCTGGCACAGGAACGTGATGTTCGAGTCCCACGGCACCGAGGCATTGGACAGCTTCACACGACCGTTCTGGAACAGGCTGACGGTCGGGGTAGCGGAGGTCGCGCCCACGGTCACGGTGCCGGTATTCAGTTCGGTGATGATCTGGCTGTCGATCTTGCGGTTCAGCACACCCATCGAGGTCATCTGCATGATCTGGCGCTGGTTGCCCTG
>ERZ650304.1223-NODE-1223-length-10374-cov-4.876442_pt1 | contig 10374 bp, 7 predicted proteins | sample MGYA00376240_ERZ650304 | MGnify/ENA primary metagenome ERZ650304 (study PRJEB26733, sample SAMN07839271) | wastewater metagenome | biome: small river; feature: stream; material: water | place: USA: North Carolina | collected 2016-03-01 ...
TGAAATAGAAGATTCGCTTGAGCGTGGTGAAATGTTAAATCCATCAATAGATTTTACAAATGCTTGTAACCTAAATTGTCCTTATTGTTATATTGAGGAGAAGAACTCTATTCGTAAAAAGAGAAAGGCTAATGAGATTTCGCTCATACAAACTCTTAAAACAATAGACCAACTTGCAAATTGTAAGTCAAAAACCATAAATATTGTTGGTGCAGGTGAGCCTACTGTTGATGAAAATTTCGAAGAAATAATTAAATACATTTTTGAAAAGGGGCTTACCACAGTACTTTTTACAAATGGTATTTTGCTATCAAATAATCCCAGATTAGTGAAATTTTTACACGAACATGATGTTAGTGTTATTTTGAAATACAATTCAAGTAGTAATGAAATTCAAGATTTAGTGGCGGGGAAAAAAGGGTATAGTGAAAAGAGGGATAAAGCACTTGATTTATTACTTAAAAATAAATTTAATATAGAATACCCAACAAGAATTGGAATAGATATTATGTCGTTTCATGGAAATATAAAGGAAATTCCTAGTATTCATAAGTGGTGCAGAGAGAATAATATTTATCCACTGGCTGGCGACTATATTCCCACTGGGCGGACAGAAAATGGTATTTTCCAAGGTGATAAAACTAAAAATAATTTTAATACTGAGGATTCATCCAAAATTATAAAACTATTACAGCCCATTTCAAGCGACGATAGAATATGGCTTTTAAATGAATTGTCCACAATCGATAAATTGTTTGGGATAAAAAGAGAAGGTTGCTTTGCCTATTTTGGCGGGTCAAATTGCACTCAAATTTTAGGATTATATATTGATATTGAGGGAAATATTTGGCCATGTATAGCTAGAAAGAAAAATATTAATGGACAACTATTAAATGGCCTGCTTGGAAATATAAAGAATGATAATTTAGAAGAAATTTGGAGTAAAAATATTTATCTTAAAGGAATTAGAGAGAAATTTGATGGGGGCTGTCCGTACAAACCTAAACTAATTTTCAATGACAATAAAACAGCATAATTTCACTTGGATTAAAAATTTATCCACAAAGTGGTACGTATTCGCCATTTTATTTGCAGATCTTTTTTTAATACCTGTCATTCACTTGCTTACAGCTGGGGAGTTTTCAAAAGATAAAGTAATTGAATATAATCAAAATGGTTGGCACCACTTTTTCGCACTATTAATATACATGCTTATTCATTTTCTTTACAATCAAAAAGAAGTAAAATTTAGGAAAGAGAATGAACAAGCTTTAACTGAACTTAAAAAACTCGATAACCTTCCTACACCATTAAGGGAATATGCCAAATTATTAAAAAGAAATTCCATAAGAAATATTAATAATTCAATCGGCACTTTATTAACTTCAGGATTAACTGATCAAGACCTTAATCAAAAAATTCAAATTTTACAATCTTTGTTAAGAGATTGTAAATTTAAAAATATTACAAGATTTTGGGCAACTTCTTTTGACTTGCCATCCTCACTGTATGATAAATTTGATTCATTTTTCGAAACACAAAAGGAATGCCTGCGACTTACATCAGATAAAAGAAGAGTAGTAATTCTTAATAAAGATCAGCTCAACGATGAAATTACCCAAAATTCCGAGAAGTTGAGGAAATTTATTGAATGGCATACAAATAACAATTTCGAATTAAAATTTTTACTGAACTATAATAAATCCTTTGAAAATAAAACTCAATCTATTGTTAAAACTGGGATTAAAAATAAAAATGTATTAACTGATTTTGCAATAATCGGCAAATCATGGATTTATGGGGAGTCCACTTTACTACTTGGGAAATCGACTGATGCTATTAACGCTATTGAAAAACTTACGAATTTAAGCAATGAAACTAAACAAGATATTGAAAATGCTATTAATGAAGTTAACTCCGAAGACCTTAATATTAGAACTCTAAAATTATACTCAAATGATGATTCTAATTTTGAGATATGGAAAGAGTACGAAACTCTTTATGATAACTTATGGAATAAATGGGACCAAAATCAATGGCCATTGATGAGTAAGGAACAGGCTTTGTCAGAAATTGAAAGGCATGAGAATTTAGTTAATACGAAGTCTGAAAGATTGGATTACTATGGTTCAAAATATCCATCGTTAAAAAGTTTAACTGGAAAGGATTTTTCCAATGAACTCATTAATCTGATTGCTGGGCTTAGTTCAAAAACTATACTGGCAACTGATTTAACAAGTTTAAAATCAGAAATGGAGTATGAAAAATGGATGACCCCACTTTTTAAATCATGGATGTCACAAAATATTGAACTTGTCACAAACTGTAATTGTAATATAACCCGTGTTTATGTCTTAAATAGGAAAATTTCAAATAGAACTCAAGCAAATGAAATTTATAACATTGTTTTTAAACCGCAAATTGATGCCGGCATAGCAGTGTTGTTTGTTAATGCTAATGACTTAATTGTAGAAAAGATTAAATTTCATGATTTTGTTTTGGTTGAAGACGAATTTTGTGTAAGTACTCGGTGGTATGAAGACTTTGAAACTCCTACTTATAGTATTGAAAATAATTTTGATAAAATTGACCATTTAATTTTTTATTCTAATATTTTTACTGAAATTTGCTCTAAAGCAATTAAAATAAATGAATTGGAACAGCATAGCGTTGTTCGATATTTAATGGATTTGAAATATTAAGAAATATATATTTTATGAAAAAATTAACATCAATTATTTTATCTATTTTACTTTTAAATGGATGCCAGGAGAAGGAACAAATTCCTAAAGTAGCAATTTTACAGGATAAACCTCAAGAATGGGCTGATGCATTAAAACTAGGGTTTATTGATGGATTGGAACAAAAAGGATATATAATTGGCACTGATATAATAATTGTGCCTAGGTCAGGGGCGAGCGACCCTGTTACTTTTAGCACAATTGCAGAAGGCTTTGTCAAAGGTGACTATCCAATTATCTATACTTTAGGAACCCAATCTACACAAGAAATTTTTAACTTAACTAAGGACAAAAATATAATTTTTGGTGCAGTTACTGACCCAGTAGCTGCTGGTTTTTTTAAGGATAACTTGAGCTCACCTATTGCCAACATAACGGGTACACAAGATTTATGGCCCTATCCAGCTCAGTTTGATTTAATTCAGGCATTACTACCAAATTTAAAAACGATTGGAATTATTTACAATCCATCTGAAGTAAATTCGCAAGTGTCTGTAGAATTTATTTCGAATGAATGTGCAAAAAGAAAAATTCAATTGGAAAAGCGAACAGTATCAAGTGAATCAGACATATTGCAAGCCACGTCAGCCTTGGTAAATCAAAAGGTAGATATATTATTTATTCCAGCTGATAATACTGCACAAACAGCAGCAACCTCTATTATTGCGATTTGTGATAAAAATAATATTCCTGTTTTTACTGGTATTAATGGAATTGTTGAATTAGGAGCAATTGCCACAGTTGGAACAAACTATTATGAATTAGGGAAAGTTAATGCACAGCAAGCTATTGAAATATTGTTTAATGAAAAAAAAGCAAAAGACATATCAGTTTCTATTGCAGAAAAAGGAGACATTTATATAAACCTACAAGCAACTCAAAAATTCGGAATTATAGTACCAGATTCAATTCTAAAAGTAGCTTTTAAAATTTATAAATAATTGGAAAGTTTAATTGAAACCTCTATTTTGGTTGGACTTTTATATAGTCTATTTACTATTGGACTATCGATTAGTTTTCGAGTACTCAATTATCCTGATTTAACATTAGAAGGAAGTGCAATTTTAGGAGCGGCGATTTGTTTAACTACTTTAAATTTAATTGACGATCCTTATCTGGGACTACTCCTTGGTTTTTTTGGTGGAAGTTTAGCAGGAGTATTCACAGGAATACTTCACCTGTATATTAAAGTCAGCAAACTTTTAAGTGGAATAATAACTAGCGCAATTTTATTTTCAATAAATATTAGAATTTTAGGTGGTAAATCAAATGTTCGTTTAACAAATGATAATTCAATCTTCACAATGCTTAACTCCGGGAATTCGACTGCAGTTTCAATTTTAATATTGCTTGCCCTTTTGATTTTTGTGCTGTTAGGACTCTATATTATTTTTAAAATGAGGATTGGATATTTACTTCGAATACTAGGTGATAATAAAAATTTCATTTATGCACTTTCAAAAAACCCTAATGTACTCACACTTATAGGCTTGGCTATTGCGAATGGTATTATAGGTTTGGGAGGTGCAGTTTTAGTTCAATATAAAGGGACATGTGATGTAAATATGAGTTATGGATTGCTAATAGGAAGCTTCGCGGCATTGATTGTAAGCGAAGCGTTAATTTCTTCGAAAAGGATTATAAAATATTTTATTTTTTGCATAGTAGGAACAATTATATACTCGTTTGTAATCGGTACTATATTATATAGTTGGAGATCGGATTGGGAAAAATATATTTTGGGTACCGATGTTCGACTCTTTACAGGAGCATTACTAATTCTTGTAACACTAATTTCAAATATTAGAAAAGGGAAAAAATATTCACTATTTAATTCGGATTGGTAATGTTAAAGGTGCAAGATATAACTAAATCATTTACTGCTGAAACTAAAGTATTAGACGGTGTTAATTTTACAGTTGAAAAAGGGGAAATAATATACCTGCTTGGTGGAAATGGGTCAGGTAAATCCACACTATTAAAAATATTGGCTGGGTTTTATAAACCAGATAAAGGCATTTTCACACTCCAGGATAAAAATCTCGCTCGACTACCTCCCCACAAAATTTCAAAATTCATTCATTATTTGCATCAATCTAAGGAAGATAATATTGCACCATCACTGACTTTACTTGAGGCTTTATTTATCGCAATATCTAATAATTCTAGTAATTTTTCTTGGTTTCAAACTAATTACTATAAAAAAAGTGCAGAAGAGATTCTTGAACCTATCGAATTAAATCTTAAAAATAAAATTAATCAACAACTTAAAAGTTTTTCCGGTGGTGAGAGCCAAGTAATTGTGTTTTTATTGACTCTAGAATTGATAAAAAATAGTAATTCATCAAACAATATTTTATTATTTGATGAATTTACGTCTCAATTAGATTTTAAGTTATCAGCGCAAATAATAAAATTTGCAATTGCCTTAATAAACAAATCTAACCTTACAGCAATTATTGTAACTCATAATATACAAGAAGCGTTAGATCACGCGGATCGGATACTTATTTTAAAAAATGGAACTATCACTAAAGCCCTAACCCGTGATAAACAATTATTTAATTCCAAAGAGGAAATCGAAAGCCTAATATTTTAACTTTTAACTTGTCATTCGAATCAGGAAATATTTGCTTGACAAATATAGGCGTGAATGTTATTCTCAAAAAAAGGTTTGATTCCCCCAGAACCTAACTTAGATTGGTATTATTCCCAGAAGCTTGACCAAGATGGATTTTGAGGTCATCAAATCTGTGTACTATGAAAAAGTGGATATTACCTTTTCCTTATACTTTAATTATCTTTATTGTATCATTTATAAACGGATTTTTATCTGATATTCATAAGCTGGATTACTCCATTAGCGAACAGTTTAACAATGTAACCTCCAGTGCTAGTATGATTATTATTTATGTATTATCTGTTTTATTAATAGTTATTGTCAACTTTATTAAAAGAATAATGTTGACTTCAACTATTGATGCCATCTGTTTTCCAAGCACCCTATTTCTCCTTGGCTTATTCTTAGGTGGATTTTGCAGTAGCTGGATTTATACCAGCTCGCCGCATATATTTGATATTTTAATGATCTTTGGAATTTTTCTCGGGATTTTCTTGGGGAATTTTCTCAAAGGTAAACAATGTATAAACTAAATCAAAAGAGCCATTTAAAGGGCTCTTTTTTTATAGATATTTAACTAGATTTATTTCTTCGAAATTGTTTGTTAATTATTTTGCAATTTATTTTTTTTGTTGTTTGAGCAAATGAATGATTTTTAATTATGTTCATTTAAAATTGGTTATTTACAAGTGCAGTTCATTTTTATAGTCTATATTAATAAAAAATTAAACCTAAATCTGAAATACATTTGTCTCAAAAATTTTCCTTAAAATTTACTGTAAATTTTGAATGTAATTTCAAATTGTTATTTTTATTTTTGGGTCATAAAACATTTGAAAGTATGGCACAACCTATCCCATTACCCACATCTCACTGGCTACACGACTTTCCTAACCTAAAACTTTCAGCATTAGAGTTCTATTCAGAAGTCGAAAACGCTCTGAACGCTAGAGTAATTCCACAATCGAAGTCTTCCCGGATTAGCCTAAACCAAACCGGCATATTCTCCTCAAAACGAGAGTATTTGCGGGTTGTAAGCGGAGACCAGACCTTTGACATTTGCGCGGCTCCCTACGGAACCGGCTTTTTCATTTCTTGGTGGTATGGCGAAAGAGTAGGCTTTTTGAAGTCACTTTTATACCGTATACCCATCATTGGACCTTTCTTCATGAGAGCCTCTGAAATTAAGACGTACTACCAAATGGACACAGAAGCTATGTTCCGGGAAGCGGTCAGATCATGTGTAAATGAAGCGATACAGAGAATTACCTCTTCTAAAGGCATCAGGGGGCTTTCAGACCTTGAATTACAGGCAATTGAAGGAAAGAAATAACCTGTAAATTAGCTCATGGGTTATTCACTTCAAGAAAGACTTACCATCCAATTCTATAACTGGGAAAGACGTGGAAGGGGTTGGTATGTCTTTGAAGACACGGTGCACCTCGAGCCAGAATTCGTTCCTTTTTTCGGCCATTTTTTGCCACAAACCTCTAAATTTGTTGATGATGGGCTTCGGAAGACAATTTTCCAGAAAGCTTTCGATCTTTTGAAAGACAAACCTAAGGAGCAAGAGGAAGAAACTGAATTATTGTATGACGAAATTAAGTCATATATCTTCGATGAGGAAACAACATTAACCGCTATTCGCATTGTTATTCCAAAAGCGCATAAGGTTAGTATTGAGCAGAATGAAGCACTATTATTAATGCTTTGCAACGCAGAATTACCTGTCAGCTTTGAGATAATCGGGACAAGTGACAAAATTCATATTCAGTTTGTTTGCAGTGATCAAGATTCAGCGATTCTAAAAAGCCAGTTAAAAGCATTTTTCCCAGAGGTAATAATTACAGAGAATATTCAGTATCTAAATGAAGTAGTTTCAAATGAAGGCTATACATACATAACAGATTTCGGGTTGAAGGAAGAATTCATGCGACCTCTTGAAATGGAGAACAAATTTAAGATTGACCCATTTACTGCCTTTTTCGGTATATTGGATAACCTGCAGGATTCCGAACAAATAACTCTACAAGTTCTTTTTACCAAAGTGGTTAATGCCTGGAGCGAAAGTATTTCACGGAGTGTAATGGATGACAGAGGCGATGCCTTTTTCGTAAATGCACCGGAGATGGTTAAACTTGCACAACAGAAAATATCTTCACCACTTTTTGCAGCAACAATCCGATTAATTACTCAAAGCCAGGATGAAGATTCAGCTTTGCAACTCCTAAAACATTCATCAGCATCAGTAATACATTCCTCCCAATCTCCATTTAATTCACTCATACCGCTTCAAACTGAATTGTATGATTTCGATACACGATTAAATGATATTCGACTTCGTGAATCACACAGAATAGGAATGATATTAAGTGGAAAGGAGCTTGGCAATTTTGTCCATATTCCAAACGAGTCAATAACATCTACAAAACTTGACCGGGATATTAAAAAAACGAATCCTGCACCGGTTATAAAGAGCAATGAATATATTGTTTTAGGAAAAAATGAACATCAGGGTAAAATATCGGATGTAAAGGAAGATATTCAGGAAAGACTTAAGCATACCCATATAATAGGTGGAACAGGCACCGGAAAATCCACTTTAATTCTGCAATTAATTAAACAGGATATTGAAGCTGAAAGGGGTGTTTGTGTTTTAGATCCACATGGGGATTTGATTGAAACAGTTATTTCATTAATTCCGCAAAACAGAATTCAGGACATTTTAATTATTGACCCCGCTGATTCTGAATTTCCGGTTGCATTTAATATTTTGGAAGCACATTCCGATATTGAAAAGGAAATACTTTCTTCTGATTTGGTAGGTGGCTTTAAGCGGTTATCTACTTCCTGGGGAGACCAAATGAATTCCGTACTTGCCAATGCAATCCTGGCATTTCTTGAAAGTAATCGAGGTGGAACATTAACAGATTTACGCCGCTTCCTCATTGAAAAAGATTTTAGGAATGATTTCCTAAAAACCGTCACAGACCCAAGTATTCAATATTATTGGCTAAAAGAGTATCCACTACTTAAATCCAATTCCATAGGCTCAATCCTAACCAGACTAGATACATTTCTGCGCCCAAAAGTTATCCGCAACATGGTAGCCCAAAAGAAAGGGATAAACTTTGAACAGTTAATTAATACGAATAAAATAATACTGGTTAAATTATCACAAGGATTAATTGGTGTTGAAAATAGCTATCTTCTTGGAACCTTTGTAGTGTCCAAAATCCATCAAGCTATCATGGCAAGGCAAGCTATGGAGAAGCAAGCTCGAAATCCTTTTTTCCTATACATTGACGAATTCCAAAACTTCATAACCCCTTCGATGGGAGGCATTCTTTCAGGTGCTCGCAAATATTCCCTAGGATTGGTCTTAGCGCATCAGGATTTAGCTCAATTGTTAAAAAATGATAGCGAACTTGCAAGTAGTGTTTTAGCTAACGCCGGAACTAGAATATGTTTTCGATTAAGTGACACAGATGCAAAAAGATTAGCAGAAGGGTTTAGCCACTTTGAATCAACCGATCTACAGAATTTAGGAGTTGGTGAAGCAATTGCCCGAATCGGTAGGCCCGATAACGATTTCAATTTGGAGACGATTCAATTTAATACCCAATCTTCAAATGAAAACTACCAAAAAGTTATTGACTCTTCTAGGCAACAATATGCATCAACCCGCAAGGAAGTGGAGGAATTATTGCTAAAATCATATGAAGGAATTGTTATCGAAACACCTGAAATAAAGCAATACTTGCCAAAGGTGAATGTGGATGATGAAAATCCTGAGGTTGTAAAATTACCGATGGAAGAACTTACCGATGAAAATGTAAAAGAGTCCATTGTTAAAAGGGAGGAGCAGAGCAAACACCGGTATTTACAAACCCTCGTAAAAAGAATGGCAGAATCTAGAGGCTTTGTCGCTACAATTGAACAGCCTTTGGTGTCCTCAAATGGGTATGTAGATGTGTCTCTAGAGAGAAATGGAGTTAAAATTGCAATTGAGATTTGTGTAACTACTCCTAAAGAGTGGGAGGTACATAATATATGTAAGTGCATAGAGGAAGGGTATTCAATAGTAATAGAGTGCACAGATGCACGGAAAAACCTTGATCGGATCCAAAAGGAAGTCAAACAAAAGCTGACAATTGAACAGCAGGAGCGAGTTAAATTTTTTGAACCGGAAGAACTATTCCAATTTCTAGATGAACTTATAATAGAAAAGAAGCCCTCAGAAACACGTATGAAAGGATATAGAGTTAAAGTTTCCTATGATTCTGTCTCAAATAACGAGCTTAAGGCAAAAAAAGAATCCATCACCAAAGCGGTTCTGGATTCTATTAAAAAAATAAAATAAGGTATAGATTTGGTTGACGCCAAGACTCAAATCAAAGGGTTTTGATAAATTTTGTTTTCAATTAATCTATAATCATGAATCAACAAAACAAAGGTTGTACCTCCTTCGTCGCCTTCTCCGGCATTAAACACGCTAAATCTTTCACCTTCAACCGTTGAATGAAATCCGGCGGCAATCAAGGCAGCCTCATAATCAGCAATTGAAGTGTTTCGATAATCCACAATGCGATTGGCATTCTGAATTATGATGCATTTTTCAAAAATTTCTCTCATATAGTTAATTTTTACCATCCAAATCTACAAAATTCTCAATAAAAGATTTACCCCAAGCAGGAACCGATTCACCATTCTCCCAGCTGGCAATCGTAGATGCACCCCTTTGTAAGAGTTCACCCATTTCTGTATGACTTAAGCCTTTAACATACCTATAGTATTTGATTTTGTTTCCAAACTTGGAAAGGTCAAACATGAATGGTATATAGCCTAAAAACTTAATGATTGCAGGATAATATTTGACATTTGGAGCACTTCTATCGGTTTCCCAATTGGTAATAGTATCAGAAGAAACTTGAAGGATTTTAGCCACGTCTTCCTGCCAAAGTTTAAGACTAAGCCGCCTAGCCCTAATATGGTCGCCAACTGACACGACCT
>ERZ650304.1224-NODE-1224-length-10373-cov-5.367901_pt1 | contig 10373 bp, 23 predicted proteins | sample MGYA00376240_ERZ650304 | MGnify/ENA primary metagenome ERZ650304 (study PRJEB26733, sample SAMN07839271) | wastewater metagenome | biome: small river; feature: stream; material: water | place: USA: North Carolina | collected 2016-03-01 ...
AGGACTTTGGAACCTAAATGCCACTAGCACTAGTTCTTCTGATCTGGAGTTGTCTACTGACTCCGTTCGCAGTCGCGGTGCTGTCAGAACGTGGCGGCCCTTACTGGTCGCCGGATAGCCAAGGGCGAAACGGGCTGGCTCCGCGATGTTACGCGGTGTCGTTTCTGATTGTCGGTAGCGTGCTAACGCTCTATGGTGTCGCAGCGGTGATGCAATGATTACGTGGTTACTGTTGGTCTATCTGCTGGGCTTTACGATCATGATCGTGGCTCAGTGGTTTACATCTTCTTGGGAGAACGGAGAACGACGTGTAGCCTTCTGGGTTTTCTATAGTGCCCTATGGCCGGTATTGGTTCTGGATGCACTGCTGCAATTCGCCGGAGTTAGGAAAGCCAAATGACACTACCGATTATCGGTGCGCTGCTGGGTGTCTGGTGCTATGCGCTAGCCAGGCAAAAGTCAGATGACGATTCGGACGCACTTGGTGTCTTGGTATTCGGCCTACTGGCCTCTATCTGCCTGTTCTTTGGCCTGATGAGCATCTTTCAGTGACACGATTTGTTCCGCTCTGAGTCGGTATGACTATCAACAGAACCACTCGGAGCAAGTCATGAACGTCATTCATCAGATTCTTTTCCAGCACGTTGGCGCGGACGCAGGTACGCCAAGAACACCGATAGCCGTTTGGGCCGGTCAAGTCGATTTGACCGAGCAAGTCAGCCGCTGCATCTCATACGAAAATGACATGCAAACGCAGGTCGATCTATACGAAGTGCGCCCCATAGCATTGCCCGATTGGCTACGCCCAGAAGAATGGATAGCGCAGCACGTCCAGTTCGGATATGCATGGTCGCGCGGTCTGCCGGCCGATGCACCAGAAGGTTGGGCGCGCCGACTGATGCAACTGGAACCAGTGCTGCAATACGCATGCTATCGACTGCTGGCGGTCAAGAACTTCCGATCGGAGTTTCGCAAGTCGCTGCGGGTTCAGTTGGAGAACTGGCTAAACGGCAAAAGCGAATACGACCGTCCGTTCAGCGATCGACAATTCGAGTCATTGGTGACGGTTCACGACAGCAAGGCATGCAAGCGGATTGACGACGAGGTGTACCATTCGCGCCGCTGCAATGATGGTGTAGTGCCAGTCACTGACGAGGTGGCCAGTGTCTAAGAGCATCACGATAGCGCTAGTTGGTTGTTCAAAGACCAAGCAGATTGTTCATCCGGGCGGTTACGCAGCTGCGAGAGACCTTTACACGAGCGACCTATTCCGGAAGCGAGTGGACCACGTAGAGAGCCGTGGTTTGCCGTGGTATGTCGTCTCAGCCAAGTCAGGATTACTTAAGCCGACAACGCTGCTGCGGATGTATGACAAGACCATGGCCGACCTAACGGAGATCGAACGAGCCGAATGGCATATTGGAGTAGCCAATCAGTTACTGACCGAACTGTTCTACGAATTTGCAGAGCCGAAGCTATCGACGCTCACGGTTGAGTTGCACGCTGGCGCGAAGTACTGCGAACCACTGGGGGCGATACTCGAGCTAATCGGTGTGAAGGTAATCACGCCAGTGGCTGGGATGGAGATAGGTCAGCAGCTGGCGTATTACAAATCGCTGTTGGTTTCTTAGTCATGTGACACGATTACGGCGGTTCCGAGTCGGTACATGCACAGGAGAACTGAGCATGACCGAAAAGAAAATCCCGACCGTCGATGAAGTCCTAGCTGGTGTTGCCAAGGTGCGCGACATCCTATCGCAGCTAACCGTTCACGCCGAATACGTCATTGACGATTACCCAATCGGCGGAACGAACCGCGGTAAATGCAAGCTGACAGTGGACGAGAAGAAACGCACATTCCGGATGACGCGCCAGACTATCGACAAGTTCGGCCGCTGGTGCAAGCCGAAGTCATCGGTCTACCACCCACTAACGATGATCTGTGTGGTTAGCGGTCCAGCTGTCGAGAAAGAGGCCGCATGGCTTCAAATCTGTACGCGCGGCGTCTATCTGGTGCCGGCCAATTGGGGAGAACCAATGGTCCTATTTGAGATGCCGTTTTGGTCAAAGCCGCGCAGACAGCCAACCGGCTACACCATGAACGGGGTGCCGCAAACGATTGAAGCGGACCCACCGGAGCATTGTGATGCATGGGACGTATGGGAACCGGCAATGATCGAAATGATGAATACTACGCTTGCGAAGTGGCGCGCAGCGGTAGAAGAGTTGGCGACGGCCAAATAATTGTTTTCTGGTGACACGCTGGCCGTGGTTTGGAGTCGGTTGAATATCACAACCAACTTTCAGGAATCAAACCGCCATGTGTTACTTTCGCACGCTGAACCGTCGTGTTGTTCACACCGAAGGCATCAAGCATTTCGCAGAATCCAATCGGTGCTGGTGGCTGATAGACGCCATCGTTTCGCATATTGGCTGCCTAAAGTTTAACCGCGCAGTTGCCGCCGACAGGCGAATCGGTGAATGCAACTTTTGGACGCTGAAAGTTACAGACCGCAGCGCAATTCTGTTCGTTGTGGCCGATAGCGGTTGCGAGCCATTCATCACACAAGTGATCGAGTTCACCGACCTGCCCGATGGAGAGTATCGGATTTGGGCTGAGAACGCGGGAGACTTCTGGGTTCTGCTTTTGCCAGAGGAACATTAAGCCATGTTCGTTACGCAACAGCAGCTGCAAGACCGAATCATGTTTGCCGTATGGCGCGCAGGCAAGGCCGAGCGGAAGTTCCCGATAGGGTTACACTCCATGCCAAAGAGGAAGTCACGCAGATTTGCGGGCGTAGGTTTCGTCAATCCGAACGGGAGTGATGACCCGAAGCCGTTCTTTGATTTGTATGTAGGGATCAACGGTGAGTTGTACGACGTGGTTAATGAGATGGTGCGCAAAGCGTGCGCTGAATTGAACCAAACATTTATCGATATGAGATGACACGCTACGACGTTCCCAGAGTCGGTTGAGTATCAGAAACCAATCGACCCTATTGGGAGCTAAGAGCCATGAGTACAGCAGTAGTAAACGAGAAGCCATTCGACCTATCACTTCACAACGGCATATTGACGATTCAGAACCCAGCAAGTGGAGAGCATCGAACCTTTCGCATTCGACGCCGAAGTGAAAAGTCAAAGTTTGCGCCGGGGCAACGCACTGTAGGGTTGTTGGTAGGTTCCTGTAATCAGACCGACTACCAAGAGTTCGCGTTTGTTGGTGACGACGGGCGCGTAATCCTGTGGCGTAAGCATCGGGAAAGCGCGTTCTATCAGTGGGTGGCCAAATGCTTGACCAAGCCAGAGCGATACATGGACAAGGTGGCGTTTAACTTTGAGGCACGTTGCCGACGTTGTAGTCGAGTTTTGAGCACGCCGGACAGTGTTTCCGTCGGGCTTGGACCTGAGTGCCGTGGTAAGGAAGGAATGTAGATATGAGTTCAGGTGATGCTAAGAAAATTCGGCTTATCGAGTTTGTTCAGCGTATTGGTCGCGAGGCAGATGCTGTTGCAGCCAGTGACGCACTCGAACTGGCTAGAGACCCAAAGAACGAAGAGAAGCAGGCTAAGGCCAGTGGCTCTGTACGAGTTTCCGACAGGCTTGATCGAATGGCTAAATTGATCATCGATCAGATTCACGCCAACTGGCCACAAGAGAGCAACTACACAGCGACCCTTGAGGAAGCTCTGAGACAAGCTTTGCATGTGATGGAAAAAGGCATGGAGGTTCGGATGGGAGACCAGTGGCCAGCACTCAAGCCGATTCCTCCGGAAGCGATCGCCGAAGCCAAGCGTGTGCTGAACATTGAAACCAAGTGATCAGCGGGTAGCATCGGAAGTCCTGAGCGCCGGGGCGGATCAAACCGAAGGCGGGTAGGTCAACCAGTCGCTTCGAGACCGGAAGCAGGCGCGTTACATACATTTTTTGAGAGCGGCCCGCTAAGTGTGTTCCACTGGCAATAAGGGCCAAAGGGTTAGCGGCTCGGAGTGGCAGCCATTGGGCTGGCTCCGAGCCGCAATTTTTGATTGGGCAAGGCGTGATATCCGCCACATGGTAAAGCTCCTGGAGCGAAGCGGTTCGAGTCCGCATTGTCCACTGACTGAGCGGCGTGGATTAGACACGCACATGGAGCGAGTTAAATCGCGATGAAGTGGTTGTGTGAGCACTAAAGCGGTTCGCCACCGATGCAGCTGCACAAGGGGCAGTGTAAGAGATTAAACGATGGCTACGTTGTGCAGACCACAAGCGGGTTTACCGCCTCAGTCTTTTCCGGTTTCAGTCTGTTTTCTATCAGGAGTAAGTATGCAAGCTGTAGCAACATCACTACGCGCATTTGGTAAGCGACTGGTTGTCCAGCGCGACGAGCCAGAAACAGTAAGTCCCGGTGGCATAGCGCTGCCAGAGACGAACGACAATCGGCCGGCAACTGGTACCGTTTTGAGTATCGGGCCGCTGGTGAACAAGGACGCTTCAAGATTTGAAGACACAATCAAGGAAGGCGCTCGAATCTATTTTCATCCGTATGCCGGCCAGGCAATTACACACGAAGGTGATGAGTTTCATGTCATTACTTCGGATGACGTGTTTGCGTTTGTCGATGCGTAGTCGGTTCTAACCGCAGTTCAGTTGTTCAATCGGTGCCCTTGCGCAAGTGGGGGCACTGTCGATAGAGAAGCCGAGCCATGAAGCCCCATGAAGTCGTCGAGCTATTTAGGAAGCGATTGCCGCTGGCGACGTTTGAATACATATCGGTTAATCATGGCCATGTGGGCTTTGTAGCGATTCAGTACGGTGTGGATCAATACATGGTCCACATTAGCGACGACCTAGCGAAATGGACCGTGAGTCTGATTACGCCGAACGTCGGTTGTGGATATACGAAGACGCCTGATGCCGACCGACTTCACCAAATATTGATGGGGTGGAAACGCGACGACGCCGGCAACATGCACCCACCACAAGCATCTAGCAGCAAGGACTAATAATGGGTTCCAAGATCGATAAACGCGTTGCCGCAAAGCTGGCTGAACAACGCAAGCAGTCGCTGTTACATGCCGAAATGCAAGTTCGTTTCGGTGACGGCAAGGGCGGCTACGAAGTCGTCGATCGACCGCAGACACCGGAGCAAGTTGAGCAGCAAACCAAACGAGCCAGGTTGAGGAACGCATTACGTTATGGACTGCGCCATTCATGAGCAACAACAGATTGTACTTATACGACCCCGAGTCCAACGAAGCCGTTATGCTGGCCAAATGGTACGGCAACGGTTGGACGATGCATGCCACTGACGACGACATTGACGACTTCCTTGAAGGTCGCGACATTCCAGCGGCTGTTGATTCGGACATGCCAACCAAATTGCAGCTAAGGACCGAAGCGGACCTGCCAGCCGACGCAATACGCAAGCCGAGCGAGTCGGACCATGGACGATGAAACTATCCGCCAGCAGCTGCGATTGATCATCCGCGCAATGAAAGATCCAGATAACTGGGTAATCTCAATGCTCTACCTGGACCGTAAGGGAAAGGCCACTGAAAGGAAGGTCAGTCCGATTCGGTTTACAGACGACGGGGAATCATTCATGGCCCTGTGTCTTTGCAGGGAGGAACCGCGGCGATTCGTCATTGATCGATGCTCGGAAGTGAAGTTGATTCGCGCCGAAGACGTTCTTATGCCGGAACCGATCGTGGAAAAAAACGGCAATCTCTAAGAATGGGTGACACGCGAGCGGAGTTCCGGAGTCGGTAAGGGAGCCCAACAACCTTTCCGATTAGGAACCGAATCATGCTGAACGCCCAAGGCTGTACTAAAGTCACCGAAGATTCCAAGGTACTCAGTAACTTTGAGCTACCAATCAACGCACCCAACGGTGATCAGCATTATCTAGTTTGCACGCTCACCCTGAGCTACGGGAACTGTAAGTGCGGCCACTGTGTCGCGCCACTGGTGACGATCAGTAATCCCGTCAGCGGTCAAGTCATGCTGGCAGATGTATGGCATGCGGCCGACGAACAGGAAGTTGCCAGTCTGTTTGAGATGGCACAGAAGATCGCCCAAGAAGAATTACTGGGGTGGTTTGAATAATGGCGCGTTCAGTAATCGTTCCGTGCGTCCACCTAAATGGAACCAGTAAGCAGTCATTGATGGACGCTCTTGAGGAAGCGTACACAGCTGTCGGTGACGCGATGGACAAACTACGCAGGACTGCGCCCAACGGACGCGATTACTACGTATACGACAACGCAGCATACGGGCGCGCGGCCGATGAGCACGGAGCGCGCATGGCTAAGCTGCAAGACATCCGAGACGAGATAGAAGCCATAGTCGGCGGCATTGAACACGGGCACAAGGAAGCGATAGTAACCGAATGAACGAACTATCAATACGTGGTGCGGCAGAAGACAAGAAACCAGTCGACTTTTATGAACTGCTCGGCGTACCAAGAACCGCCAGTAAAGCCGAGATCCAAAAAGCATTTCGGGCCAAGGCTTCTCAGTATCATCCGGACCACGGTGGGGACGCAGAGAAGATCGTAGAGCTATGTCTCGCCAGGGACGTTCTGTTGGATGACGAGTCGCGCGCACGGTACGACCAGTTCGGTTTAGACGAGATGGACAACGTTCATCGTCATGTGCGCGATCTGGTGTCAGTGGTGATGTGCTCGGACCAGTATCTATCGGACCCGGTACGCGCGATGTGTGATCATGCCGACACAGTCCGAACGAAGTTCCGCGAAGCTGCAATGATCAAACGCAAGGCCGTTGAACTGAGCACGAAGCGCAGACGAGAGTTTGTAGCGGCCAATGAATCGACATCGAATCCATCGAGTCGGGATTACATCCTGAAGTGCATGGATGAGCAGATAGCAGAACTGGGGCGCGGAGTTGTTTTCGACAATCATCAAGTCGAGGTTTGCACTCAAGTAATCGCATTCTTTAATGGGCTGGTTAGCAGTCCAAGACTATTAGGAAGGTACAAGTGGTAAATGATTTGGTAGTGGACGTGTTCTGTGGCGGTGGCGGGACAAGCCTTGGCATCGAATGGGCAATCGGACGGTCACCAGACATTGCCATCAACCACGACGATGCGGCTATCGAGATGCACGCGGCCAATCATCCAAAGACGTTGCATGTGCGAGAGGATGTGTGGAAAGCCGACCTACGAAAGCTAACGCGCGGCCGACATGTTGGGCTGATTACATCTTCGCCCAGCTGTACACACTTTTCCCGCGCGAAAGGCGGAAAGCCGCTGGATAAGAACATTCGGTCTTTGGCTTGGATTGTGTGTAAATGGGCTGAAGAGGTCAAGCCAGCGATCATCGTAAATGAGAACGTCCATGAGATGACCGGCTGGGGCCCGTTGGTGCCGCGTTACGCTTGCAGGGAATGCGATTGGAAGGGAACCGAGGGGCAAGCGAAGTTGGCCAGGGTGAATATCCGTTGTCCACGATGCAATGCGCCCAGGCTCAGGCAGCTTACTGATCAGTTTCCAGACCCTGACCGAAAAGGCTTGACCTTCAAACGCTGGGTAGGCCGACTGCGGAATCTTGGCTACGCGGTGGAATGGAAGGTACTCAACGCGGCGGACTACGGCGCACCGACGCACCGCAAACGATTGTTCGTTATCGCCAGGCGTGACGGCTTGCCGATCATATGGCCCGAACCAACCCACTGTGATCCAAAGAAACTCGAAGACATGCCGCTGTTTGGTCGACTAGAGCCGTGGCGCACAGCTGCCGAATGCATCGACTGGGATCTACCATGCCCATCAATCTTTGAACGCAAGCGACCGCTTAAAGAAGCCACGCTTCGGAGGATTGCTTTAGGCATTAAGCGATACGTCATTGAAGCGGAAGAACCATTTATTGTCCCGGTGACTCACAGCACCAGCAGTGAGCGCAGGTGTCACCCACTTAGTAAGCCATTGCCGACGATTACCACAGCCAAGGGCGGTGAGTTTGCGCTATGCCGTCCAGTGCTGGAAAAGGCGTCTGCCTATATAGCGAAACACTTCGGTGGCATGGTCGGAGTTGATATCCGCACACCACTGCCGACGACAACCACGAAGGGTTGCCAGAACCAATTGGTGACCGCGGCGCTGGTGCATGCCAGTGAAACCAGTCGGCCAGAGTCGCTAGCCAAAGCTCAGCGGGTGATAGCTTACTTGATTAAATATTTTGGTACCGGAATCGGCCAAAGCGTTGATGAACCGCTATCGACGATTACAACCAAGCATCGGCACGCGCTGGTGATGGTGACAGTGGCCGGTGAACCCTATGTGATCGTAGACATCGGCATGAGGATGTTAACACCAAGAGAACTGGCAACTGCTCAGGGTTTTCCGAGTGACTACATACTGACCGGAACCAAGACTAGCCAGGTTGCGAGAATCGGCAATAGTGTCTGTCCGCATGTGGCCAAGGCCATCGTCGAATCGAACTACTCGTCGGTCTTAGTCTGATGGCCTACAAACGCGCCGAGTTAGTTCTACACGACAGCGGAACCGCTAAGGTAATCGCATGGTGCGAGCTACCGGAAGAAGAGACTCAGCGTATGGCCGGAGTGATCGACGATTACTTTAAGTACGTGGCCAAGGTAACGCATCTTCCCGAAGGCGCACGATTCAAAGTGCGATTCGATTACATGGCAAACTTAATTCCCAAGCGGCCGAGAGTATGACAAGCAGTCCAGAAATTGCAGCCGCATTCAACAGCGCCGGTATCGATCCAGTTGCGTGGACGGTAGCCGTACGGCGCATGATGCTCCAACTATCGAAGGGCAATATACGGACAGCGCACAGAGTGCTCGAGGACTTCGTAGCCAACCATGAAGTGACAAATCTGGAAGGGCCAATAGACCCTGAATATTGCCAGTGGCTCGAGGAAACAGATGGTCAGCTGGTAGTGTGCGCCCGGTGCCAGAATCAACCAGTAGATGACGCGCCGGTAATCGTGCGTCTGCCAACAGTTCAGCAAAAGGAACCAGTGAACATGGACGCGGATCTAACGAAGGTGCTTGAAGCCATCGACTTGCTATCTAACCAGAAAACGAAGTGCCTTTCTGTCGTCGATCGGAAGATAGAAGAACTGGAAGCGGAGCTTGAACGGTACCGATCGGTGCGAGCAATGCTAGGTGGTGCGCAGCCAGAAGAACCCAAGGTTCGCCCGAGCGATTACAGGCGCAAGAATTGGAGCGGGGACGTAGAGCGGATTCGTGAGTATCTGGCCAAGCATGGACCGGCTAAGCCTTCGGTCATTGCAGAGAAGCTGGGAATAACCTCAGTAGGCGTGGGAATTGCCATCAAAACGGTCGAAGGGATCTTCCGCAAAGACGGAGACGGCCGAGTAATTTTGGTGGCCTAGAAAAATAAAGTGACACGCTAAGACCGGCTTGGAGTCGGGTAAGGCATCAGACAAGTCTTACCCAAGGGAACCCAAGCCATGAAGACCTACACAGTCACCTACTGGATGACCCACAGCCTGATTCAGAAAGACGGTTTGGTAGAGACCAAAGTACAGGTCTGCCGCAGGGTCACTCAAAAGAACGTGACCGATCCAACCGCCAAGGGATTGTTGGGCCCGTTCGCTCACCAGTTCTGCAATTTCGAATCGATAGTGGAAGACTCGCCAGTTGTCCCACAGGTGACCTGGGAGATGGTCACCACCAGCGGCATGTTCTCGGCTGACTAGTTCAAATCGGCCAAGAATGTCCGATTTGGCTTTCTTTCGTAGGAGTATCACCCATGGTGCTAATGACGCTAACCGACGACGTAAGGAACGAACTGCGCCGCATGGCAACCCACGTAGAGTGCTTCAACGCGATGCTCCATGACATGCTGATTGAAGCCTCTTGTTTGGCATCGTTACCAGTTAATGAGTACGACCGGATTCATGGCTGGTACCGCAATTGGATAGTTGATAACGAACTGCCGCTGATTCATGCCAAGGTGGACGGTGGGCGCTCGCAGTGCATGGCAATCACTGCCTACAACCGTCCGCATCGAGCGTACAAGGTGATGTATCACAACGGCAAGTCGGTGTTGGCTGCCTGGGTTAAAGAAGAAAACATCGAACTGAGCTAAGTCATGTCCAAGCTATCGGTGAACTCCCGCAGGTGCTGCCACAAAGGTTGTGAAGCATCAATAAGTGTGACAGAGTTGCCGGCCGATTGGTACAAGTGCAGCTATGGATTCATGTCATGGGCATGCCCCGAACACGCCGAACAGTGGCGACAGTTCGACCAGCGGAACAGTGAACACGAGAAACGCAGCGGCGCTGCCTACGATGAAGCGATAGCAAAATTCGAAGCTGCTTGGCAGGATCTGTACGAAGCTAGATATCCACCGCCAATTTCGCCACCGTCGCAACCATC
>ERZ650304.1226-NODE-1226-length-10357-cov-4.032615_pt1 | contig 10357 bp, 14 predicted proteins | sample MGYA00376240_ERZ650304 | MGnify/ENA primary metagenome ERZ650304 (study PRJEB26733, sample SAMN07839271) | wastewater metagenome | biome: small river; feature: stream; material: water | place: USA: North Carolina | collected 2016-03-01 ...
ATAATGAGCTAATTATAATATGAAGCTCTACATTATATATTTGGTAAGAATTGGACCTTTATCCAAGAGCTACGTATTAATAGAGAGATGGTCGATTTTATAATGTGGAGTTATAAAGTAATTTTTGAAATAATTATTAAATTATTATCAAATTTAGTTGACTTAGAGACGTTGAAGACTTATTCTTATTTAGAAGTCGAGACAATCACATGGCAAAAAGATTAATCAAACAAGAACACAGAGACCAACTAAAAAAACTACTTCCACTTCTATCAAATAATAGCTGTGGATGCCCAAAAGAAGCACATTGGGAAATGCTAAGAACAGCTATGTTTTCTCCTTATAAGGATGATGCAACTGGAGCTGTAAGATTTGGTGGGGAAGAAATTGCAAGAGCTTATGGGACAATTCTAGATTCAAACTTCAAAGCCGGAGAAAAACTAAGACACTTTCTTTCGTTGTTACCAGCAAATTCGGCCGAGCAAATTCTAATTAATGGAAAAGAATGGTGCAAGGCTCAATATGAACAAGTTGATGGTTGTACTGAAGAATTTAACCCTTTTACTGGTGAATTGAAACTAGGAAAGAAATACATCAAAGTTGGGGATGGAGTTCAAAGACGAGTACTTTTTACTTGGTCAAAAGAGATTCAAACCGTTATTGATGCAGAGCTAGTTGATAAAACTCCTTCTAAAGAAAAAGTTTATATCTCAAATGGCAATAAAAGAAATGCTAGCCAAGAGAAACAACTAGTAGAAGCTACAATTGATGAATGTCTAAGTGCAGTTGACATTTTAGAATCACCAGCTTCTATGTATATGGCAAGTTACTTAAACAGCCTCCCAACAAACAGCTTTACCAAGTTGGTAGATAACTCAGATGAAGCTTTTAAAGCAATTTCCAATATAGAATCACCAATTGTTAGAGACCAACAATCTAGAATTCTTAATGCAGTTTTAGAATCACCAAAGCCAATTTACAGACCATCTAAGAATGGTAATACTGACCGTTTATTTGGTTGTGGTGCTAATTTAACCAACTTAAAGAAAGAAGTAAGATTGGCCTTAACAAAGGACTGGGTTGAGTTTGACCTTCAATCAAGTCAATTAGCAATTGTAGCCAAGATTTGGGACATCAAACCACTTCATGACTTTCTATCTGGAGAAAAATCAATATGGAGTGAGATGTTTTCTTACTTTGGGATTGACTCAGCTTCAGATGAAGTTAAAAAAGCAGTTAAAAAGGCATTAAAAGAAAGAGTTTATGGAGTTGTATATGGAGAGTCAAAGGACAGAATCATTGATGGTAAGGTAGTTAATGGAAAAGTAGAAGATGAGGGTCTTACTGTAGAACTAGCCAAAGTAGGAATTACTGAAGGTGGAGTTAAGTTTGTAAATCATCCATTAATTAAAGAAGTTCTAAAAGCCCGTCAAATCTATATGAGAACCATTCTAAAAGCCGGCCAAGTTGAAGATGCTTATGGAGTTACTCATGAAGTAAATAAAGACAACATTCTTTCTATAATGAGTCGAGTTGCTCAATCTTATGAACAGATCCTGATTTACGGAGTATTTGAAATGACCAATGAAAATAATGGTGAGTGGAGCATCCAGATCTTGCAACATGATGGTGTGTCTATTTCATTTCATAACAAGAACCGTAAGAATTACTGGATTAAGAAGATTTGTGAGTACATTGATAATGTAGCTCTAGGTTGGGATATTCCTACTAAACTCATTTATGAAGAAAATAAAGTAGAAATTGAAAAAGAAATTATTGAAGTGGTCGAATATAAGAAAGAAGTAAATGAGTTTGGAGAAGAGTTTTTAGTACCTCCAACTTCAGTTTTAAGCAAGTTTGATGAGGATTTTAGAAGATACAACAGCCATTTATTTGGAGGTGTAGTATGAAAAACTTTCAACTTCTAAATGAGATGAAGATCCAAAAGCAAGTAGAACTTGAGGATTTCGTTATTGAAAATCAAAACAATTTATATCCCAGCTCTGGAATCTATGTAATCTATTGTCTAGCCAATCAAAAACACTATATCGGAAAGTCTAAAAATATTCTTTCACGATTGAAATCTCATAGATCGGCCCTAATAAAGGGCACTCATAATAATAAAGGTCTTCAAAGAGCCTTTATTAAATATGGAAGTGAATCATTTTTATGCTGTAGTCTACAAAAAGTAGAAGAAGAGAATTTATCGAATGCAGAAGGGTATTTCATTAAATACTTTAACTCTGTGAAAACTGGATTTAACAGGAAGAAAGAAGGAATTAACTAACATGGAAACAGTATTCGTAGTCATCATATTTTTGCTAGCAACAGATATTATTTTAACCAAGTTCTATAAACCATCAGCTGTACTTTACTTTTATCTCCACAAAGTGGTCAGTAATTTCATAGTAAATACTGGCTTTTATAAAAGGTACAAAGAGCTGGAAAAAGAATCAGAAGCTAAATAAACCACAATAAATAAGTAGTTTTTATAAGCCAGGATGAAAATCCTGGCTTTTTCTTTTCAAAAAGCAACTTTTACTATCTGATTGTCCCATGAACTTATTTTTAACTTCATGCTGCAAATATAAAATGTATAATGAAATAGAACCAATTGGCCTTTTATGCTTACTGGAATATCACAATAGAGTCATTGAATATATGGTTTTTAAAGGAAATATTAAGAACCTGGAATTTAAGCTCTGTTCTGATAAATGCCGATTTATAATTGGTTCAATAGAAAGTCAAGGAGAATAAATGTCATTTCAAGCTCTATATTCAGATCCACTAGCAATTCCACCTAAACAATTAGGTGGAGCTACAGAACAATGCTTTTTAACAGGTTCGGAAGTTGTTTTTGCTTCGATGCAAGGTGCAGGAAACATTGCCAATGTTACATTATTTGCTTGGGACCCAGATCAAAGTGTATGGTTTGTATTTCCAGTAGATCCAGTTATTGTTGACCCAGGTGTGCAAAATGGACGTATTATGAAGAGATATGTCACCGGAAGAAGTTCTAATGGTGTGTACCTTTGTTTCGTCACCGATGCAGATGATGTGGGTGATTCAGTAACAATATCTGTAAGATTAACCAATAGTGTATAATCATGAGTACTAACACTATCTTTAGCCTCATCGAAGAAGAATTATCAGCTATGCCAGGTCCAGCTGGAGGTGTACTTTCAGGCACTTATCCTAATCCAGGATTAGCAACCTCAGTTTCAACTCGATTACCACCAACTCCATCTGGTGCAGGAAAGATGATTTATGATACTGGGGCTGCATATTCTGCTTTAACAGCCGGAACTACAAGCCAAGTTTTAATTGGTGGCTCAATCCCAAGTTTTGGTAATGTTCCGGTAGCAGCTATACCATCTGCAATTCCTGCTGCTAGCATTGGTACTGGAACGGTAGACAACACTGAGTTTGGTTATTTAGATGGTGTAACCTCAGCAATTCAAACTCAACTAGATTCTAAGCAAGCAACTTTAACTTTGCCCTTATCAATTGCTAATGGTGGAACGGGAAGCTCTACTGGAGATTTAGTAGCTACAACTAGCTTAACAACTCCTTTATTAACTAGTACTTCTACTTTAGCTCTTACTACTGCAGCAGGAAGTGGTTCTGGAGCTGGAAGTGCCTTTACGATTACTTCTGGTGTTGGTGGAGCTACTGGTGTTGGAGGATCAGCATTTGTTACTGCTGGTGCTGGAGGATCAACATCTGGTAATGGAGGCAATGCAAGATTAGTTGGTGGGTCTGCAACTGCAGGAAATTCTAATGGTGGTGCTGCACAAGTTATTGGTGGCAATGCAAAAGGAAGCAATCAAGGTGGAAGTGCTAATCTTCAAGCAGGAAGTGCAGATCTTACTGGCACTGGAGGATCTTGTCTTGTGGCTGGTGGTTCTGGTGGTACTACTAGTGGAAATGGTGGTGTAGTTACGGTTTCAGGTGGATCTGCAAGATCTGGAACAAATGCACAAGGTGGAGCTCTTAATATTACTGGTGGTGCTAGTGATGGCTCAGGAACTGGTGGTGGAACTGCTATATCTGCTGGTGGTGGAGGAGCTACTGGTGCTGGTGGACTTTTAAGTTTAGCTGGAGGAACTGGTGGTTCTACCAGTGGAACTGGTGGTCAGGCTACTTTAGCTGGTGGTGGAGCTGGTCTTTCTACAAATGCACAAGGTGGAGCTGTGTTGGTATCAGGAGGAACTTCACAAGGAAGTGGAAATGGTTCAACTGCAACTCTACGTGGTGGATTAGCACAAGGAACTGGAAATGGTGGTTCTACAACAGTTGTTGGAGGAGCTGGTGGAGGAAATGGTAATGGGGGAGCTATAATAATAGATGGAGGAGCTAAAGCTGGTTCTGGTACAAATGGAGCAGTTACTATAGGTACAACTAGAGCTTCTGCCATTACTATTGGAACAGCTGGTGGAACTATTTCTTTAGGTGATGGAACTGTTACACAAGCAACTTCTGTAACTACTGGTGTTACTTTAAATGCTAGCAGTGGAGTTATAACAACTTTTAGTCAAAGTGCTGCTGCAGGAGCAATTTCTACTTTTACTGTAACTAATAGCTGTGTTCTTGCAGCAAGTGTTGTTTTGATATCAATTGGTAATTATGCAGGTACATATGGAACAAATGGAATTCCACTAGCTACGATAAGCTCAACTAGTGCTGGCTCTTTTAATATTACTATTGTTAATGCTCATGCAACAAATGCTCTTTCTGGAGCTCTCACTTTAAACTTCGGAGTAATCTAATGAACTACTTAACTAAACTATCATTATTATCATTATTATTTGGATGTTCTCCTGTTTCAACTTCCCCTCCCATTAATTATCCACCTCCAATTTTAAATCCTTTACCACCACAAAAGTGTCGTATACAACTTCATAGTAAAGGATTTTATGATACTAAATTCCAGGTAGAATGTGATGTTGGAAAACTAAATGGAAAAACTGCTTGTTTGCCAAGTGGAATGTGGGAAGAAGTTGGTGCAGCATGGGCCACACCAGAATGTGACAGATTATTTGATTGGAGCAAGAGAAACAATAATCCTTGTCTAGATGGAAGAAATAATTTCGTACTTTCTTCTAATCCACATGCAGGAATTCCACAAACATGTGGAGATTTTAAAGGTGTGATTTATCAAATCTCTCCAACTGACCGAACTTTACAATATGATAAAGCAAATGGTTGTCAGGTCTTTGGTGGTTTTGTACTAGATTTAACTGTATCTCGATATAGTGAATTTATTCCTTACCCTCCAGTTATTCTAACCGAGAAAGATTTTATAGACCCAGCTAGTGAACAAGGATGTATCAGATAAAATATTAAAAGGAGAAAACATGAGAAAATTACTAAAATATTTACCATTACTTTCATTAGTTGCTTGTGCAACTGGACCTCAATATCAAGGTGGACCTGTTTCAAAAGCAGATCCTTACAAGACTCCATGCACAGTATTTGATATTAAAATTGCCTCTATCTATACTGATGGTTGGCAAAAACAAGCTGGAGATTGTATTACTAAAGAACAATTTAAAAATACTGACCCTCTAAAACCATTTATTTGTACAGGTGCAGTTAAAGAATCAGGAGCTAATGTTAGTTTTGCCCTTGATATGCTAACTCCAGGAAGTTATAGCTACAGATTCTCATCTGTCCAAGCAATGGATGGAAATGGAGAGTTTGGTAGTGGTCATGTTGTACCAGGACCAGTTGTTAGTACTCCTTATGTTTCAGGTTCAGTTAAAAGCAAGTCTAGATTGATACTATCTGGAAAAGTACCAAGTGCTTTCTTCCAGCTTGAAGTTCTAGCTCCGAAGGATGCTATTTTAGGTCCTCTTTGCTGGCAAATTCCTTACATCAACGTAGAATAGAAATAAAAACCTTCTTAAATGAAATAGAAGTCCATTTTTATTACCTTTTCGATGTGCAGCTTGTAAGAAATACCTGATATAAAATATTTACGATTCTAAGAAGCCCAGTAATTTTCATTGCTGGGCTTTTCTTTTTTAAGCCGGCAAAAAGGAAGTTTTGGTAAGTAAGAAACATCTGTAAAATTCCTTTTATGAATGACATCGGCAACTTAGTAATCAGTTTATTCAAGATTTATGGAGTCTGGGCTGGACTTGGACTACTTTTTCTTTATGGCTTATTTTATAAGGCCATACCAATGATGATAGATGTAGTCAAAAATTTCATTGATGTAGTTAAAGGATTGGGGGATAAGATGGAAGCAGCTTCAGAAAAAACTTCTAAAGATCTTGCAGATATTATGACTGAATTTAGAGAGGACAGGAAACTTAGCCGTGAGGCTCATAAAATGGAGATTGAAGGGCTTTTAAATAATAATGAACGTATGATTAATCAATTCATTAGTATGACAAAGGGAAATTCGATATCTATAAAGAATAATTAATATGATTTATCTTCTCTCAACTACATTTGATAGCTCTGACTATGATAAAGTGGTGGTTTATAAATTCCACTTTACTGTTATCATCATATTTCTATTGTCTATACCCTTATTTAAGTACTTTGTAGGTCCTTGGATAATCAATAGTGTGGAGCTAATAGGAGAGAAGATCATTTCTAACTTCTTTGAAAAGTTGTTTAGTCAAATAGAAATCCTAAAAAAAGAGATGAAAGAACTAAAGAAAGACGACAATGATTTTAATGAAAACTAGACTGTATAAAGCCTTTGAAGACCTTAAACTAGCAGCTGTAATACTATTTCTTTTAGTATTTGTAGTTTGCAATTCCAAATGTGATTCTGATGAGATAGTTGTTTACCATAAGAAGCCAGTTATTGAGGCAGTTTACAAAGAAAAAGGTTCAATTGAAGTTTCTTCAAAGCCCGATTTAGAACCAGTTATTGAGCCAGTTAAACTTGGAAAAAAACAGCCACAGATACTATTAATTAGAGAATGTCACCCAGCTTGCATTTCACCAAGTACGTGCAATTCTGATACTGGCCGTTGTCAAGCTGTGGCATCAGATAAAAAATGGAGTCCCAAGCAGGAACATTCGACCGTATTTTTTGTAAATATTTTAAGGACCGGAACATTCGATCCTAGATATGATGAATATAATGGACCCTAAACAAGAACATTCGGCCGTATTTTATGTTGACAGCAATAAATCTGGGACTTATTCACCAGGTGATGATTATCTAATGATAAACAGGTAAATACATGGTCCACTCTAATATTCAAGCCATAATAAAAAAGTATAAGGATTTACATGATAATTTGACTGAACGAGTTATGCAAGCTGAGGCCATTGTTATGTTAGATCAGCTTGATAAAGGGTTTAAAGATCAAAGATCTCCTTATGGTCCGTCATGGCCTAAAAAGAAGGATGGAACCATATTTGACCCAAATCATGATTTACAGAACTCCTTTAATTCGGACCACACAGATCATTCGTCCACTATTAAGTCAGAATTTATTTCTGCCATTTATCATCAATATGGAACTGATAATTTGCCAGAAAGAAAAATGATTCCAGAAGAAGGCAGAGGATTTGGTTTTTGGAAGGCTCCAATGTTAAATGCTGCTCGTAAGGTTGTAAAAGACACTATGAATGGCACTTATATACCATTAGTAAGTTCCAGATCTAAATCTAGTGCAAGAGCTTCTATAAAAGCTGCTAAAACTGCAACTAGACTTGCAACTTCTGCTTCTAATAAAAAGAAAAGGGCAGATAAACGATTTGCAAACAGCTTTTTAAAGAGACTTAACAAAAGAACTAGAGATAAACGTTCAGAGCATGAGAAAATACAACATATCCACGATCTAATAGGAGATCTCAAATGATAGACAGAATTATAAATTTAATAGTTACTGAATTTAACCAAATACGTAAAGAGAATGGCACACCAACCATACAAACTGAGATTGTATACGGAAAAAGGTCAGTTGATTCGAATGGTGTAACTCCTCGTGTAGTATGGTCTTTTAACGGCTATAATATTACCCCTACACGACATATAGGAACAAACCCACATCAAGCTCATTCAATGGAATTTCAAGTTGTAGCCCATTGTTATGCTAAATCAACTGAAGATTTACTATTTCTAATAAATGATGTAATAGTAGCAACCAGAGTTGTGGTTTGTGAGCCATCAATTAGAGGTGCAAGTGGTGATTTCTTAGATCCTGGAGAAGTTGCTCAAAATGGTGTTGCAAGCAGATTATCAATGAACTTAGATATCAATATCTTCGATCCTGGTCTGAGATATATAACTGTAACCACTATAAACGAGGCATCATCTTTTATAGGTATTCAGCCACAAAGTTAGTTAATGTCTATTTGTATTATTATATTAAAATGAAAAAAGAGGAAAAATGTTAAAAACCATAGAACAACTTAAAAAAGAGTTACTTCCCCAGCCAAAAGATCCTAAAAAAGGTTGGCAAAGGGGTGAAGAACTAGGTGTAAGCAAGGATTGGCTGTTTAACTCAGCCAAACAGCTTCATAACTGGGCTGTTGGTGAGGAAATGACCGAAGAACAATTTAAGCAAGGCTTAGAAAAAGCTGCTCAACATTACGTCAGATAAGGAGAAAATGTAATGCTACCTGGAATAATTTCAACTACAATAGTTGATGGATCAATTGGACTAGTAACAGATAATACTGGTCTACATGTAATTATGGGCACTGCCCCAATTGGACCAATCAATTCAATTCAATCATTATCTAATGTGAGCCAAGCTAAAACTACTTTTGGAAGTGGTAAATTAGTTGATGCTTGTGCTGTATCTTTCGATATAGTTTCAAGTCCAGTTCTTGCAATGAGAATCTCGGCTTCAGTTGCTGGTTCTTTTTCTGACATCACAGTGGACCTTGTAGGATCTTCAGATGGAGCTCTCTCTTTATCTGGTTCTACACCACTTGATGATTATCAAATCATCATTCAAATGGTCAGAGCTGGAAAAGTAGGAACTGCACCTTATCCAACCTTTATTTACTCACTTGATGGTGGAAATACTTTTAGTCCTGAAACAGCAGTTCCAGGTAGTGGAGTATTCACTGTTACAAATACTGGTCTAATCTTTACTTTTACCAATGGAGCTGTAGGATTTAAGGCTGAAGACCAATTTAATGCTTATGCAGTTGGTGCCACTTTTAATAACACCGATCTAAGTAATGGTCTAACTGCACTTTTGGGTGATTCTCGACAATGGGAATTTGTTCACATTGTAGGTCCAATGTCATCCACTTTAGCAAGTACCGTTGCCACCTATATGAATACTGCAGAAACTAATAAAAGATATGTACATGCAGTTTGTGAAGCTAGAGACATTAGTTTACTTGCTACTCTCGTAAGTGGAGTTATTACATTCCCTCTTACAATTACTGCCCCTGCCTTTCTAAGAATTGATATTTCTAGTGATGGAGGCTCTACTTTTCCTATTACTAGGAATTTTGCACCTGCAACTGCAACTTATGCAACAAGAGCAGATTTAATTGCTGCTATGAATATAACTTCCTTTACAGGTGGTTATTTCTCAGTTGGAGCTGGTACTGTTGCCAATACTATCGTTATTTCAATCCCAGCAAATGGTGGCCTAACTTCACTAAAAGTAGATGCTGCCTCAACTGCTCTAATTGGATACACTTCTGGTCAACTTTCGACTGGTGAGTCAGAAAATGACTGGATTAACTCACTTGTGGCCGATTTTGCTAACTTCGTAAGTACAAGAGTTGAAATGTGTGCTGGAGATGAAGCTTTGTTTTCTCAAGCAACAACTCAGTATAATCGAAGAAACTGTGGACCTTTAGTTGCTGCTAGAACTGCACTTGTTCCAGTATCAGAAGACCTTGGAAACGTTCAAAGAGGGCCTCTACCTGATATTCTAAATAGATTACCAAATGGTCAATCTGGTCTTTATCATGACGAATATGTAACCACAAGCCTTGATCAAGCTAGATTTAGTACTTTGAGAACTATTCCTGGAATTCAAGGATTCTATATTACAAACGGCCGATTAATGGCACCAAATGGATCTGACTTCACTTTCGTTCAGTATAGACGGGTAATGGACAAGGCAACTCGTCTTTTAAATGCTGGAGCTACTAAATTCATCAATGCAACTGTCAGAACTAATGCTGATGGCACCATTTATGAGGTAGATGCTAGGAAAATCGAAAAGAACATCTATGCTTATATGTTTGGAAATATGAGAACCGACTGTTCTGATATCAAGGTTGTAGTTGATAGAACTAACAATCTCTACTCAACTCTAACTCTAAATATAACTGCAAACGTAAGACCCTTTGGATATGCCAAATTCATCAATCTAACCATTGGATTTGCCCCAGTTCAATTGGTAACTGT
>ERZ650304.1227-NODE-1227-length-10350-cov-29.390287_pt1 | contig 10350 bp, 10 predicted proteins | sample MGYA00376240_ERZ650304 | MGnify/ENA primary metagenome ERZ650304 (study PRJEB26733, sample SAMN07839271) | wastewater metagenome | biome: small river; feature: stream; material: water | place: USA: North Carolina | collected 2016-03-01 ...
GGAGCCCGATCCAGGACCGCCTGATCACTGACTGGATGGACACGCTGCAGGATTATCCGCTGGACGAGGTGCAGCGCGGCATTGTGGCTTGCCTCGATGCAAAACCCGGGAAGATGCCGAATGAGCGGGACGTGCTGTTTCAGGTTCATAAGATCCGCGCCAAGTTTCTGCTGGCCCAGCCAAAGCCGCAGGCGCCGCAGGATCCGGATCGCCGCCCGGCCACGGCCGAGGAGGCCCGGAAGATCATGGAAGACTACGGCTTCGCCCCGAAGCGCATGGGAGATTGAAATGTCTAACAAAACCAAAATCGAATGGACCGACGCGACCGTCAATTTCTGGTGGGGCTGCACCAAGGTTGGCCCCGGCTGCGACCACTGCTATGCCGAGACGCTGGACGCGCGCTTTGGTCCCTCACACTGGGGCACCGGCACCCCCCGCCGCCAGATCGCATCCGCCGCAAACACGCTGGCCAAACTGAACCGCCAGGGCGGCAAGCGCGTCTTCATCCAGAGCATGTCCGACCTCTTCGATAACGAGGTGCCGGGGGAATGGTTCGACGCAGCGTGGATGCACATCCACAACTCCACCGAATGCCGCATTCAGATCGTGACCAAGCGGATCAGCCGGGTCGAGAAGGCAATTTCAGAAAGCGGCCCACCTATCTGGCCCCAACACGCAGGCCTGATGATCACCGTGGTCAACCAGGCCGAGGCCGACCGCGACATTCCCCGCCTGCTGGCGTTGAAGGCGAAGCTCGGAATCCCGTGGGTGGGCCTTAGCATCGAACCGCTTCTAGGACCGATCAAATTGTTCAATCTGCATCCGGATGGGTTTGTCACGGTGGACGCCCTCGATGGTCGCACGCTGTCCCGCGAAGGTGACTATGACGAAGACGGCCCCCGCCTCGACTGGGTGATCGTCGGAGGCGAGTCCGGCCCGAAGGCCCGCCCTATGCACCCCGACTGGGCACGCTCCCTGCGGGATCAGTGTCAGGCTGCCGGGGTGCCATTTTTCTTCAAGCAGTGGGGGGAATGGGTTTCGGTCTACGACCGGGATCGTGATGACCCGGATTGGCGCAACGTGCCGAAGCCGGGCGACTGGGACCGCAAACGGTGGCTGAATCTTGCAGGCGGTCAAGGCTTCCACGGTGACAGCCTCAACATGATGCGCCGCGTCGGCAAGACCCGCGCCGGTCGCCTTCTGGACGGTCGCGAATGGAACGACATGCCGGGGGGCCTGTCATGATCAGCATTGCCGAGGTTTTCGCGCCGAAGCGCATGCAGGGAGACGCCACATGACCGAAGAGTGGGGCCCATTGATCAGGCACGACGGAAAGGGCTGCCCGGTCACCGGCATGTTCTGCGAGGTGCATACCGCCTCCAGGGTGGTGACCTGTGGTATTGTCATGGATAACGGCGGGCCTTGTTCGCTCTGGGTCTGGACTGGTCTTTGCATCCTCTGCCTGCCGCACCGCGTCGTCGCCTATCGTGTCCGCAAACCCCGCGCCCTGCTCGATCTCATCGACATGGTCGAGAATCTGCCAACCCCAAGCAAAATCAAGGAGACCGAAGATGTCTGACGCTTTTCAGCGCCTCTACAACGCCACGCCATTTTATCCCAACGACAGGACTGATCAGCTGGGCGAGTTTGGTCGCCAAATGGTTTTGAAGGCTGCCCTTGGAGCGAGTCGAAACATTGGCGAACTCGCCAATGCGCAGGAAGTCATGGACGTTGTCGGCGGTATGATGGTCGGGCTGGTCCAGTTTGCCCAGTCATCCCTTGAGCGCGGAGACCCGGCCGACCGAGCCATTCGCGAAATGCTGGTCATGAATGCAGCTTGGGCTGTTGATCTGGTGCGGTCTTCTGAGGGGCTAGATTCCCTGCCAACAGCATGAGGAACCCAGTGATTGCAACACCTCACCCGAAGGGCAAGCGCCCACCGTTCCGCTTCCTCTCGGTCTGCAGCGGGATCGAGGCAGCCAGCCAGGCGCTGAACCCCTTGGGCTTCAAAGCCGTGGCCTTTTCCGAGGTCGACAAATTCGCCTCTGCCGTGCTGAAGCACCGGCACCCAGATGTCCCGAATTGGGGCGACATGACCAAATTTCAGGAGTGGCCAGATGCAGACCTCGATGCTCTTTTCGGCGGAACCCCCTGCCAATCCTTCTCGGTCGCGGGCTTGCGAGAAGGCTTGGCTGACCCTCGCGGCAACCTCATGCTCACTTTTGGCGCTGTCGCGGCTCGATATCGCCCCCGCTGGATTGGCTGGGAAAACGTCCCCGGTGTCCTTTCGAGCAACAACGGACGAGACTTTGCAAGCTTTCTGGGCCTCATCACGGGCCAACAGATCGAGCCGCCCGCCGACGGATGGAGCAACGCAGGAATCATCCCCGGCATTGCCGACGCCTACGGGGTCGCCTACCGAGTGCTTGACGCTCAGTTTGTCCGAACACGCGGCAAGCCAAGGGCTGTCCCCCAGCGCCGACGCCGTGTGTTCGTTATCGGATATCTTGGAGACTGGCGACGTGCCGCAGCGGTATTATTTGACCGCGAAAGCCTGCGCCGGGATCCTCCGCCGCGCCGCGAAGCGGGGCAAGGACTTGCCCGAGGCATTGAAATCGGCCCTGGAGGCGGTAGCTTTGCAACCGTAAGCCCGACGCTTGACGCTAGATGCAAGGACGGGCCGATCCGTAACCAGATTGCACCGGCCGCAATGGTCGCCAACTCGGGCGACATCGGCTATTGCCTGACCGCCAGCGCCCAGCAGAGCCTTGACGCCGAGACCGAGACCTTGATCGCCGTCGCCCATGCCCTGCGGGGCGAGGGCTTCGACGCCAGCGAGGACGGGACCGGCAAGGGGACGCCGATCATTCCGGTGGCCTACCCGCTGCCAGTCGCTGGCACGTTATCATCCAATGGTGACGGACCCGGAAAGCATGGCTTCGGCATGGGCCAGCAAGATTGGGAAAACGGCTATGCCGTGCCAGTGGTTTTCGACAGCAAGGACATGACATTGGGTCATAATGGCGCGACACCGACGCTAACGACGAATGGTGAGGATGGCCATGCAGGCGGGCGGCTCGCCGTTGCCACCCCTTGGGCCGTGCGCCGCCTGACCCCAGTCGAGTGCGAGCGCCTGCAAGGCATGGCCGACGACGTGACGAATGTTCCTTGGCGTGGTAAAGAAACATCACCCGATGGGCCGCGCTACAAGGCCATCGGAAATAGCTGGGCTTTGAATTGCATTGAATGGATTGGCGAAAGGCTGATCGAAGTCGATGGATGGGAAGGCTGATGGGCGCCGTTCGCAGGTTTACGACCAGACACCGATGGACCGATGCAGAGGGCCAATACCTCGTGGCGTCCTATTCATCAAAGCCATGGTCGGAAATGGAGGCCTATCTCGGGCTTTCCAGAAGGACGATATGCTGCAAGGCAAACCTCATGGGGCTACAGCGGCATCGTGAACCGCAAAGGTCGGTTGCCGAGGCGCGTGAGGCAAAGCGCGCTGGCATGGCCCGAAAGCGCGAAGCAGACCGAGACGGAGCCCGCGCCTATTCCAAAGCCTACTGGGCAGAGAACAGAGACCGCCTCAACGCGAAAACGCGCCAAGCAACGCAGGACAGGCTTTTTTGGGGTCGGGCGCTCCGGCTTCGCGGAGTTACGCCGTTTGATCTCTGGAAGCTCTGGAAAGCGCAACGCGGGCGTTGCGCCTTGTCCGGTCGTAAGATGGACCAAACTGCTGAGGTCGATCATAAGCTGCCGAAAGTCAGGGGCGGGACAGACGATTTGTCGAATCTGCAGTGGACGACAAAGGCGGCAAACCGAGCCAAACGCGATATGACTGACACGGAGTTCCGCGATCTCTGCCGCGACTGCATCGAGTGGATAGGTGAGCGTATGCTGATCGTGGATGCTTGGGACTGAGGATGGCAGATCTTCCGAACAGCGCGGCGATGGTTGGGGCGATGACGTCTTGGTGCAGGGTGGCCGAGCGTGGCCAGCAATACATCTACCACCTTGGCAGCCTGGCGCGCGACCGGCGGGTGAGCGGGATCCTCAACATCGTCGCCGACACCGCCATGCTTCTGGCTGAGACCCGATTCCTGCGCCTGCAGCAAGAACGCATGGCTTTCAGCAGCCCGGAAGATGACCGGTGGGCATACCTCGCCACCAGAAGCGGCACCGGATATGCACCCAGGGCCGTGATCAGCCTGCGGATCTCATCCTTCGAGTGGCGCGCCCTTCGGGCTGTGCGCGATCGCGAGGCGGGAATGAGCGTCACCCGAGCCATTCGGGACGCCATGGTTTATCCAAGCCTCACCAGCCCGGATATCGCCCGGTCAATGATTGCACTTCTGCAGGAGCGGCAACTGATCCAATCCGTGACAGGAACCGGAAGGAATTGGGAATTGAGCCCGGCTGGGCTGGAAGCTTTGACGTGAAAGGATATGCCCCATGCCAACCAAGCCGCCTAAATTCAAGACCTGCGACGGCAAGAGGATCCACACAAAGGCCGGATCGGCCAGACACAAGATGCGCCGGATGCAGGCGGCCGGAAAAGCCAGCCCTGATGCTCACGTCTACCCCTGCGACAAGTGCAAGGGTTGGCACTGGGGCCACCCTGGCGGCGGGCGGCGGGCGGCGCGCACGATTGGAGCGGTCGAGCGCGCGATGTCTGAGGATGAGGCAAAGCGCGACCGTGCAGCAAAGGGCCAGGCATGACCGGCAGATCGCGCGCCGATCTGGTCCTGATCGGGCAGCAACCGGATGAACCCGGCCGGGCGCTGAAGTACGACCCGAAATACTGCGACGCCATCCGGATGATGGCGCAGGCCGGCGAGTTTCCCGAGACCTGGTGCGCCACCATCGGGATCCACAAGGTCACGCTCTATCGCTGGGCCGACGATCACCCCGAATTCGAGGAAGCGGTGATGATCGCTTGGGTTCTGCTGCAAAGCTTCTGGACGAAGTACGCGGTCACGAACCTAACGAACACCGATCTCAGGGGCAACGTGCTGATCCGGATGCTGCAGCGCCGATTCCCCGGGCTCTATGGCGGCGACACCCAGATCGAGGGGACGCTGGAGCATTTCATGGCCCGGAACGCGAAGCCCGCCGCGGCGCCCGAGGCTGTGCGGGCCCCCGGCGATCAGCCTATCATGCAGAACCGCGAGGCCATGCTGGCGCGCATCGCCGAACTTGAGCAGCGAGTGAAGCACCGAGAGGCAAAGTGAACGCAGTTTCGGATCTGGACGTCTACGCCCTGATGGCGGCGCGGGAAGAGTTGGACCGGCTGGATGCCCGGAACAACTTCCTTGCCTTCTACCAGCGCATGACCGGATTCAGCCCGCCGAAGCACCTGAAGGTCATCGCAAAGCTCTGCCAGGCGATGGAGGATGACAAGATAGACCGATCCATGGTCTTCGCCCCGCCGCGGCACATCAAGACCCTCTCCTGCTCAAAACTCTTCCCCGCCTACATCATGGGCCGCCACCCCACCACCCCGATCATGTCCGTCGTCCACACGCAGGCCTATGCGGGCAAGGTCGGGCGCGCCGTGCGAAATTACCTGCGGTCCCCTCAATGGCCGTTTGACGACGTGCGCCTGTCCGATGACAGCCAGGCGCGCGAGTATTGGACGACCCCGCAGGGCGGCGAGTACAACGGATTCGGCGCGACGGCCGGCAACCAACACGGGTCACCGGCGGAATGGCTCTTCATGGATGACATCGTGAAGGGCCGTGAGGTCGCAATGTCACCGACCCAGCGGGACACGATCTGGGAGAACTACGAGACTGACATGCTGTCCCGCCTGCAGGGGCGCCGGAAGCAGATGATGGTTTTCTGCATGACGGGCGACACGTCGGTTCTAATGGCCGACGGCACGTCGATTCCGCTACGCAACATCGCTCCGGGCGACCGCATCGCGACCTATGACGGCGGCACCATCGGCAGATCCACGGTGATAAATGCGGCCAATCAAGGTCCTGATGCCGTGCTTGTTATCAGGATGACTTCTGGTAGGGTGGTGCGAGCAAATGCAAGGCACCCGTTCCTTGTGAAAACGAAAGGCGGCGAAGAATGGCGGCGAACGGATACGCTCAAGCCGGGCGACCAAATCCTGTCGGTCATTGGGGTAAGTGGCGTGGCGTCACCTGTTCCACAGATGGCTGCGACCGACCGGCGAAATGCCGAGGCATGTGTCCAAAACACTACGACAAATTCAAGGCAACCAACCTGCCGAAGCCACCCTCAAGGCTGGGAGACGGCAACCGAAAGCGCCAGATCAAATATAGATACGGCATCACCCCAGAAGGCTATGACCGGATGCTCGCCGAGCAAGGTGGCGTCTGTGCGGTCTGCGGCAGAGGCCCCGGAGAGTGCGTCAGATCACAATCCAAGAGAGCGGCATATCTCTGCATCGACCATTGCCACACCACCGGGAAGGTCAGAGGCTTGCTCTGCCATGACTGCAACCTCGCCATCGGACATGCTGGAACCGAAGGGCGATTGCTCGCCGCCATCGCCTACTTACGTTCTCGCTCCTGACACCATCGCGGAGATCACCGGCGGCGGGACCGAGGATGTTTACGACATCCAGGTGGACCGCACCGAGAACTTCATCGCAAACGGGTTGGTGAGCCACAACACTCGCTGGCACCAGGACGACCCTGCAGGCCGGATCCTGCCCGAGAACTTCGACGGCCGCACCGGCTGGTACAAGGACCGCACCACCGGCGAGGCATGGTTTGTCCTCTGCCTGCCCGCCATCTGTGAGCATGACAACGACCCGGTCGGCCGCAAGCCGGGGGAATGGCTGTGGCCCGAAGCTTTCGGAGAGAAGCAGCTGGGCGGCATGCGCAAGCGCGGCGGCTACTTCTGGTCCGCCCTCTACCAGCAGCGCCCGAGCCCCATTGAAGGCCTGATGTTCCGCGAAGAGCATCTGCTGCGCTACGACCCGAAGACCATGAGCATCGTCGGGATGCAGATTTACATTTCATCCGACTATGCGACCAAGGCCGAGGCGGGCGCGACCGACCCAGACCGGACGGCGCACGGGGTTTGGGGCGTTGACCAGGATCTGAACCTTTACCTTCTCGACGGCTGGCTGGGCAAGAAGACCGCCGACATCTGGGCGGCCGAGTGGCTGCGCCTGTGCAAGAAGTGGAAGCCCTTGATGGCCTTTGAGGAAGCCGGGCAGATTATGAACTCGGTGGGCCCCTTTCTGGTCAAGATGATGGAGCGCGAGCGGGTGTTTGTGGCCCGCCAGCAATTCACCTCTTCGACCAACAAGGAGCAGCGCGCCCAGGCTCTGCTTGGCATGGCGTCAATGGGCAAGCTTTATCTGCCAAAGAAAGAGGGCCTGACCGGTGACCTCCTGCAATTCGTGGAGATCTTCGAGAAGGAAATCCTGCAATTCCCCGGCGGAAAGCATGATGATACAGTGGACCAGGCAACGCTGATGGCGCGAGCCCTTGACCGCTTGGTGGCCGGAACGCCACCGAAGAACCCAAGAAATGCCGCCGGGGAAAGCCTGGATGAACTTCACGCAAGGAACGAAGCTGACAAGGAGCGCAAAAGGAGAGGGTGATGCCAGAAAGAGCGATTCGCATTGAGGGCGGTGTTGCTTATGTGCCGCTGACCAAGGGTTACGAGGCTATCCTCGACGTCGAGGACGTGCCGCTGGTCGAAGGTTTCTGTTGGCGTGCCTCTGTGGCGCGTCGCGCAGATGGGTCGGTGCGGACAGTTTACGCATTGCGATGGGGTCAAGGCTCCAACGGCAAAAGGTGCCTTGTTTATCTTCACCGCGTCCTGATGTCTGCACCGACGGAACTTGAGGTTGATCACCGCGACGGCAACGGCTTGAATAACCGCAAGCGGGGCGAAGCCGGTAATCTGCGGGTGGCGACCAGATCACAAAACCAGCACAATCAGCACATCAGGCCCGGAAATACCTCAGGTTTTAAGGGGGTTACGTTTTTTAAGCGCACCGGGAGGTGGCGGGCCCAGATCACGACGGACAAAGCGTTCAAGCACATCGGTTACTTCAAATGCCGCACATCTGCCGCCATAGCGTATATGAAGGCTAGCAAAGCCCTACATGGTGAGTTTGGGAGATCGACGTGAAACAGCCCAACATCGTTCCGGAACACACCGTTGCGCCCGGCGCGGAGACCGTGCCGCATGAATTTCTGACCGGCGGCAGCCCGCTTGATCGTGAACCAGAGACCGCCGAAGAGGCTGAAGCCAAGGGGCCCAGCGCCGCATGGTCCTTCTGGAACACGCAGATTGCCGCCGCTCTGACCCATGAAAAGCTGTTCCGGGCCGAGGGCGAGGCAGCCGAGCGCATGTATTTCGGGCGGCAGGAAAAGACCTATACCGACGGCGAAAGCGAAAACGCCCTCATCAAGATCGACGAGAAGACGGCACTGATCCATGCCAACGTTGATGTGCTCAAGCCGTTGATTTACAGCGACACGCCTCAACCGGTGGTGCGTCGGCGGTTCAACGGTGATTTCAAGACCGACGAGACCGACCTGATGGCGACCGAGGCCGTGCAGCGCTTGGCGACCTATCTGCTCGACATCGAAGACTTTGACGGCGCCATGATTGGGGCCCGCGATGACTGGCTGATTTCTGGCCGGGGGTCCGTCACGGTCGTCTACAAGGAAAAAAACAAGGATTCGGTCGATCCCGTAACGGGAGACACCGTAAAGGTGCGCGTTGATCAGCGCGTGCTGCCGCGACATCGCGAGTGGCGCACCATGCTTTTCTGCCCGAACACGTCATGGGAAGACCTGCCCTGGCTTGCCATTGAGCATTCGCTGACCCGGTCGACGATCGAGAAGCGTTTCGGCAAGGATAAAGCGCAAAAGATGTCCTTCAATCGGCCCGGCTTGGGAAATTCCACCGCCCCAGCTGAAGATGACGACAAGCTGGCGTCCTCCGTTGGTAGCGTTGCGCCGACGACCGACACGCTGGCCACCGCAATCAGCCCGTTCGACACCGCGCCGGTCATGGAAATCTGGGACCGCGAGTCGATGAAGGTCATCTGGTGGTCATCGTGCTATCCTGATGACGTGCTGGACGAGATTTCCGATCCTCTGGGGCTGGCAGACTTCTTTCCCTGCCCGCGCCCGCTTTTGGCCACAACCAAGGGGCGCCGCCTGACGCCCCGGCCTGACATCCGCTACTACGAGCAGCGCGCGGAAGAGTGCAAAATCGCGACCGAGAAGATGACCGAGATCCTGAACGTCATCGCGGTCGCGGGCCTGATTCCAGCTTCGGCAACCGACGAATTCAAGAAGCTTTTCGAGGGCAAGAACCAGCTGATCCCCGTGGTTTCGTGGATTGCGATGCTGCAAAATGGCAATGTGGGCGAGTTGGTGCAATGGTTGCCCCTGGCCCCCATGATCCAGGCCCTGCAGGCGCTGCAACAAATGCGCGAGCAAGCCAAGAACGCCATGTTCGAGGCCAGCGGCGTGTCCGACGTCATGCGCGCCGCGACCGACCCGAACGAGACGGCTGCCGCGCAGAACCTCAAGGGGCGCTATTCTGGCCTGCGCCTGTCGGAACGCCAGCGGCGCATGGCCCTTTTCGCCCTCGACATGCTGCGAATGATGATCGACGTGGCCACCGGCCTGTTCACCACCGAGTTGATTGCCGAAATCTGCGGCATGGACCTGCCCCTGACCGAGGCCGAGCGCCTGGCCGAGATCGAGCGGCGCGACCAGCTGATGCAGGCCTTTCAGGCGCAGGTGGCCCTCCACCAGACGGGCATGCAAATTTCCCAAGCCCAGCAAGAACAAGCGGCCATGGCCGAGCAAGGGCAAGCCGCCCCGCCGCCCGAGGCCCCTCTTGATCCCGGCCCGCCGCCGGAAGAGCCGAAGTTTGACAAGAAGGTGCCCGAAACGTCGTGGGAACTGGTGCATGAGCGCATCAAGAGCGACCTCAAGCGCAAGATCACGATTTCCATTGAGACGGAATCGACCATTCTGGCCGACGAGGCGAGCGACAAAGAGGCCCGGGTGGAATTCATCCAGGCATTCGCCTCTTTCGTGCAGACTCTCCTGCCCCTTGTCGGCACCGGCCAGATGCCTATGGCAACGATGAAGGAAATGCTTCTGTTTGGCGTTCGCGGTTTCCCCAAGAGCCGGTCCCTGGAGACGCTGATTGCCGATTTGCCGGACGAACTGCCAACCCCCGAGACCAAGGAAGACGCTTCCATCACTGTTGCCAAAATCCGGGCCGAGGTGGATAAGATGCTGCAGGAGTCCGACCAGGCCTTTGAACTGAAGATGAAGGGCGTCGACCTCATCGCTGAGGCCGCCCACGGTTCGCTCAAGGACA
>ERZ650304.1229-NODE-1229-length-10340-cov-9.821293_pt1 | contig 10340 bp, 10 predicted proteins | sample MGYA00376240_ERZ650304 | MGnify/ENA primary metagenome ERZ650304 (study PRJEB26733, sample SAMN07839271) | wastewater metagenome | biome: small river; feature: stream; material: water | place: USA: North Carolina | collected 2016-03-01 ...
TTGCGGCATACTCGCAAATTTTCCACATGATATTTCCAAACGCCTGGTTGGTCAGACGCATTGTTTGAAGCATTTTTAAAATGTCCTCGTATCGCTTACGTCGCACCAACCACTTGACAATGCCGGCATAGTCAAGTGATTTAACCCCAAATGCATTTTGGTAGTGAGGTAACTTGAACCCTTTGCGCAACATTTTTTTTGAATGTCAAGGGGTCTGTTGAATGACCCCTATGCTTACGGAACGCCGGAAGCATATGGAGCACTAGCCGCGTATGGATTTCGTCAACCATTTTGGGGACCTCCATACCCGTTAGAGATTGACAGTTACGCTTTCATGGGCTCAAACACAGTCACGGTGCGGAAACGCCCCTGGGCGTATTGGTTACGCAGAGTTAGACGTAAATGTGAGCGTTTGAAGAGAGCGCGTCGTCAAAATAAAAAGAAATAAGAAAGCATTAATGAGGGGTTTTTTTGGTCCTCAAGGTTCTCTTTCCATGGGTCTTCCAAGCACTCCAGTCAGACGGACCAAGAAATCCAATGAAATTAGCTTTGGGACGACTGGGGAAACTGTTACAATTCCCCAAACGGTCAATGTGGTGTCGACAACTAACCTTTTACCCCAAGAAATTGATCCCGTCACCAAGAAACGACGCTATACAATTCCCTTGCCGGCTCTGGCTGACTTTTTGCCAGGCGCTCAGTACACACCCAAGGCCTTTGCGTCAGTCATTTGTCGCCTGAGGGAAGGAGACAAGCCGTTTACAGTGCTCTATTTCAAGTCTGGCAAGTGCTTGGTGGTGCGCCAGCAGTGCCCGGAACATGCTCGGTGAGACTTGACCGCCTTGCCCGGTCAACCGGGCAAGGCCCAAGTCGAAAAACTAACATTTCCCATTCTCTTTTTTTTCCCCAGGTACGTAGTTCACGTTATTCGACTGATGCTCCACAATGCGCCCGTCTTGGTCCGTCAACCAGACGGAAGCATACGTCAGGACACGCTGGGGAAATATCTGACACTCACCGACTGGCGGGTGGAAAATATAGTCGTTTCAGGGAACTTGGGCATGCGGATCAATCTGGCGCAGTTGGCCGCAAGTGCTCCTGGAAAAATCAAATATGCCCCAGGCAATTTTCCTGGGGCAGAGTTTGAGATGCGCATCAGGGACGTGAAGGAGTGCCAGTGCACCAAGGCGACAAAGTGTGGTACGAGACTTGATCGCCTTGCCCCCGGTCAACCGGGGGCAAGGCTCAAGTCGAACAAAAACTCATGTCTTTTCCCCCTCTCTTCCCAGGGTGCAAGGTGACAGTCGTCTGTTTTGACAGCGGCAAGCTCAACATTGCCGGTCTGAGGGATGTCGTGGACGGAAACGCCATCTTTTACACACTTCGATCACTCATTACAGACTTTCGAGATGACCAGAGCATTGTTCCAAAGGAGCAGCGCTATGAGGCGCGCATCGAAAGGTTCGCGCATTATCTTGCGCAAAATGCCGAACAACGCAAGGAGGGCACCTTGACACTGAAAAAACGCAAGGTGACAACAAAAGAAGAAGAGGATAAAGAGGAAGAAGAAGAATACCTCGAAGAGATTCAAATGGACACGCTGGATGACGACATTCGAGTGCTCCAGGCCCTGGATGACCATGACGGGATAGAGGATATTTCCGTTATTACCACGCGCGTGACGCACTTGATGCGCGCGTGCGAAAAGGGCCAAGTGAACAATGTTCGTATTTTACTGGAAAATGGCCTGGAGAACCCCTGGGATCAAGATGAACAAGGACTAACAGCCTTGGACCGTATAAAACGTCTGGAGGATGCCGATGAGCACATAATCGCGCTCCTGGAAGCACACATGAAAAAACAAAGAAATTAAACTTTTTTTTCTTTCTTCACTTTGCTTGAACGTCTGCGTACTGCTTGGGGACTGGAATGTACTCCATCTCAATGTGCACAGCTGTGCGGTTGCGACGGTTGAGCATGCGCGAGTTGTGCTCAATCTGCTTGTCCTGAGACGTGGTCGCAACATCTCCAACGTAGCGCGAGACATCGTCCCAGCGTCCCCCGTGCGGGCGAAAGGATGCCTTAATGTCCTTGGCGCTGACAAAGGACTTGCGGATCATCTCAATGGTGTTCTTCATCTCAGTGTAGAGAGCCGTTCCCACACTTTCGGGGATGGGGACCATGTTGGTTCCCTTGAGAACCTTGTTGCCCAGCGTGAACCCGCCATACTTTTCAGGGTTCTTGCGCAACAAGTTGGCACCTGCACCATCATGGTAGAGCAAGCAAATGCTCTTGCCACTCGGGTCCTTGAACCAGTTGAACTCCTTGGCCAAAACCGTGTCGTCGCAGCGCTCCCAAATTTGAAGCATGTCCTTGAGCATCAAACTGACCGGGTTGTGAATGTCCAAGTTAAGCGGCTGAAAGCTGGGTGAGTGCTCCAAACACAAGGCAGCGCGATCATTGCTCGTCAACGTTCCAGGGACCTGTACCTTTTCAAAGTCAACAAAGACGGGGTGGTTGGGCTCCGAAATGTACCCAATGGCCTTCCAGCCGGTAATGACAATTTGGTCCAAGTCTCCTGAGCGCTCCTCAGGCTTGGGGTCGTGGCGGTTGGCAATTGCGCGAACCTCTTGCAAAAACTGGTGGTTGCTGTCGGCAATGCTGCTCTGGCAAAGGGCAGGACGCTTGGATGCCTCAAGGGGTGACGCGTTCATCTCAAAGATGAGAATGCGCTTTTGAACACCAACAACTTGGTCCGACTTGATATGACTGGAAAAGAAGAAGAAGAAATGTCAGCAAAAATTCATCGACTTGAGCCCGGCCCCAAGAGTGATAATGGTCATGCGTTAGCATGACAATTATCGCGAAGAATCGATAAAGTCTTAAAAAATAATCCCATGATATTGGTCACGCTTACGCGTGACCAATATCACTCTAGTCCGGGCGGTCAAGTCTTTTTTACCCTTTCTCCACCAGGGATGACAAATCAGGCCCTTGTCCAGGCACGGGTGCCGCGGCGGCAATTGTTCCCGCCGGCAAATTGCTCGTCTCCTCGTAGCTCCCTTCATCACCATAGCCATCGTCAACCTCGTATGAATTTTGATCAGCCATTTTCACGAAACGTCCTAAGCGACTTGTGAAACTCTTTTAAATGTCCGTCGGAAACGATGTTTGACTTATAGACTTGACTGGTTAAAAAAAAAGGCATTTATTTTTTCGACTTTTTAAGTACGAGGTCGTCATCGTCGTCGCTGCTAACCTCTATTTTCACCTTGGGGTCCGCCGAAACTCCCGCGCGGCGCATTTCAACCTGCGCAAATTGCTCGAGACCCCCAGTGCGCAAATCCACAATGCTTAGGGTGACAGTTTCCGTGCCGTCAGCAGCCACATACACGGACGGTTTCACCTTTTGAAACCATATTAAAAACATGTTAAGTTGTTGCTGGACTTCCTGACGGTGAGCAGTGCCTGCGTGAACATTCAGCGCGACTGAGCCGTTTTTTGTGTACACCCGGCCTGGTTGCGCGCTAAATCCAGCGACATTACCAGCCTTGAAGCGAGTGACTGCATACTTGAGGAACATCTCAACCACTTTTGGGTCCGAGTTGCTATCCGCTTTCAAACAATCGATAATGTGCTCTAGTCCGATTCTGCGAGTTCTGAAAACATTGACCGAAATGTAAGCACTCTGCAAAACACCATAATAAACGCCATTGAGCGTCTGTTCAAGCACTTCAGCAGAGTTTTCTGGCACAAAAACTTTTGTTTTTGTCTTTCCCTCGTCAAATATGAGCTGATTCTGCCATGTCTTCTCAGCGTCCCTGAAAAGCTTTTCAATTGTGTAAATACCAATAGCGGCTGCGTACATGCACACAAAGTTGTACACGTGACGATACTTGCTCAGTAAAAAGTCCTTTTGGGCACGCGGTTCAATCTCATCAGCTCCCTTTTCTTCAACTTTGAAACGAATGGGAGAAAGAGAGCGCTTCTTGTAGTGCTGTTCTTCTTCTTCTTCTTCAATCACATCAACATCCAAAAGAACGTCTGGATTGTCTGGATCGCGAACAGTGTACGTTTTAATCATTTTCGTTTTTTTTTTTAACTTTTTTGTTTTACTTCTTATTCTTCTTTAAAAAGTCCAAAAAGTCTGGAAGGCCATCATTGACACGCTGAACACCCTTGGTCAAGTCAACGCGAGGCTCAGGGGCAACCAAGGGGACCAACTTGGGTTTCACGGAAGCACCCAGGGGGACCAACTTGGGCCTCTGGTCTCCCAGGGGGACCAACTTGGGACGTTGAACACTAACCTTGTCTCCAAGGGGTTCTTGTTGAAAGGAAACCAAAGGTTCGTCGTCATCATCAACCAGCTTGGGTCTTGCTGGAGCACCGATTGGAACCAACTTGGGCCTTTGGTCTCCCAAAGGAACCAGTTTGGGTTTCTGAGTAGCAATTTGGTCTCCCAGAGGAACCAGCTTGGGACGTTGGGCACCAACCTTGTCTCCAAGGGGTTCTTGCTGAAAGGAAACCAAAGGTTCGTCATCATCATCGACCAGCTTGGGTTTTGCTGGAGCACCCAAGGGTACCAACTTGGGCCTCTGGTTTGCCAGGGGTTTTACCGGGGCGCCCAAGGGCTCCAACTTGGGCCTTGGGGGTAAATCCTGCAACTTTTTGCGCAAACGGGCACCACGCAAACCTTGGAGTTGTTGCTGCTGCTGCGCAGCAGCGGATGGCTCCATGAAAATGGCACGTCCCGCCACAGCGTGGTACTTGTCCTGAAAGCGCTTGTTAACGGCCCCGTAATAGTAGTCACTGTAGTACGCTTCATCTTCCCCATCTTCAAGTTGCACCACCCTTTCCTCCTTCTTTTTCGTCTGACACACCCCGCACCCAATACCACGGTAAAAGTGATTAACAATGTTAATGACACCCTTTCCAAGCGCCTTGCGAGCAATACCAGTGTACAGCTTTTGTTCCTCAATGGCCGAATGAACGGGTGCGTTTTGCAGTGACGCGAAAATGGGCTCTTCCGAGTCGTCCTGTTCCACACGCGAAGGAGAAGCAACCGAAGCTGCAATGCGTGCTGAAATGGTCCTGTCGACAGCCGCCTGGTTCGCGCGCAGTCCCTGCCGAATCTGGCGCAAAATGGTTTCAGATGCGCGAGCAATGGCCGTCTCTCCTGATGCCTGGCGGGCCTTGTCGGTGCACCCAAACGTTTCCATCACATTGGACACGCCTCCTGGAACTGATTCGCGCAGAATTTGGCGAATTTCCTGATCCAGTGGACCGTCGACCTTTGTCTTGAGCACAATGTCGTGTTGATTGCAGTTGGAGAGGAGTTTGCTAAGAGCACAAAAGAGTCGGGAAACGCGTTAGCGTTTTCTGACTTTTTGTGCGTAATTTTACCTAAAAAAAACTCACCTTGTGATTTGGACCAATCTCTCTTTGCACTTGCGATCAAACCAGTTGACCAGCTGCGTCTGCTTGTCCGTCCTGAGCGCTGTGGGGGGCTCAATGTTTTCCTTACCAGCCGAAACCTGCAACCACTGATCACCAATAAAGGCCCGAATTTTCCCGCAGGTGGCCAGCTGATCTCCCGTGAGTCCCCGAATGTCCTTGCGCGTTACGTCGACAAAGCGCACACGCTTCGGGTCAGACACCAGGTCCCTTTGGCTGCGAAAAAAGGTGTCCGTCACCACCTGCTGAAGGCGCTCGTACCAATTGTCAGTCACGGCAACACTCAGCGGGATACAAACATCCTTGCTGAGCTTCAAGTTGAGCTGAATGGGCTCAAAGGCATTTTCACCAGACGTTTCCGTGCTCGGCAAGTGTTTGACAACGCTCTCGTAGTAATCACCAATGGACATGCCACACTTTTTGGCAATGCTATTGTTCCAGTCTTGAACCACCCAGTACTGATACTCCATCTCTGAGTTTTTTTTCTAAAGCGTCAAGGGGAAACTTTCTTTAATACTTAATGCACTCTGAAATTGACTCTTAAGCGCTTGGAGTCGGCTGCTCCAGATTCGAGCAAAAAATCAACCACTTTTTGGTGTCCAGTTGTGTTTTTAATTTTTGTATTTGGAAAGACTCGGGGCAATGTCATTGAATACAATGAGCATTTGGGACTCAAGTAAACATGCCGGCAAGTGTACCAATAACAAGCACACTGGTGGTAATTGCCAATCGTCGTTTAACGCTTCCACGAGTGGGCGAAGGCCCCGTCAGCCATGTAAAGTATGTTGTCATCCACAAGAGAATGCCTCCGCCCAACCCGTAACAAAAGGCCCATGCTGGATGGGTGACAATGGACGCTGCCTGTTCCACAGACATGTTGACGAGCGCTGGAAGGGTGCTCAAGACGAGTGCCAGCAACCATACAAATGACAAGAAACTGTAGGAGAATAACCACTTGTACCAACGTGTTTTGGAAATGTTGGGTATCAAGGCATGCACCAGACCACAGTAAATGATGCACGAGTCCAACAGACGGTTCACCCAGCTCAGGGCGGAAACACCCCAGGGACCAGCAGGGCTCTTGTCGGACCAGTAGACGCTGAAAAAGCCGTCGAGTACTGTAAGGTAAACAATGGTCCAATAAAGAACCGCCACAATGACCCGCCTCTTTGTCTTGTCCTTGACAATGTCCTGAGCCTTGATCAAGTGATCTCTAAAGTCTGAAAGGTTGCTCACACGAATGTGTGAGTTTTCCACCATGCCTCCTGCACCATTTAAGAGTGGTTCTTGCTGCTCTGTCACGACGCCTGGTGACACGTAGGACTCGTTGGAGTGCCAAACGCGTGTACATTGCTGCACGAAAACCATGCTAAGAAAGGTAATGACGGCTCCGGAGACAGCTAGTGCATAATATGAAAAGACCTGCGACGCGTGCGGCAAGACATTGGTGAGCAACTTGACCACCAAGGAGCCCGCCGTGATTCCGTACAACCAGTTGAAGCGCTCCAAGAGTGACTCATTGTCGTCTAGTTTTCGCTTTGCAAGCCTCCAAATGAAAAACCCCAAAGTTACACAAACGGGTGCGCTTAACACGTAGAGGGCCTTTTGACCAGCCGTGAAAACCTCCATTGCTGTTTTGTTTTTGGGTATTTGCAAACACTGGAGGTTTAAAAATAATACAAGATTGTATTTGTTAGCTCCAAGTTATGTGCAATCCCTTATGGTGTCTGTGTTGTTTTTGGTCATGTTTGGAAACGTGTTGTGGTTGCGCAGCGTACATTTCTTCATCACAAGATGAAAAATTGAATGAAAATGACTTGAAGCGTTTGAAAATGGTTGAAGAGATTCGAGAGGAACGAAAAAATAAAAAGGTCAATTAATGAATTTCATTTAACTCTCTAAACTCCTTTTTGTGAGTCTTTTCCAGTTCCTCCAGGGGCGGTGGTGTCATTCCCAAAATTTCCAGGGGTCTCTCCTGGCTGTCCACCTTGAATGTCACTTGGACCTGAATCTGCACCGTCCTTATGCTGCTGTTGCTGCTCATGTTTGTGTTTTTTGTTGTTACCCCTTGCAAATGCACTAAAAATATCCTTGCGAGACTCGCGAATAATGTTTGTCAGTTGCTCGCGATGCCTCTCGTATGAAGGAAAATCGCGCACCAAATCCACTCCGTACATGGTTTCAAGTTCCTTCAGCGGATCAAAGTCATTAAACTGGGGTTGCGCAAAGGTCCAGACGAGCAGCGCAAAAACGCTCGTGTAATTGTACGCGTCAAACCCGTGAATGTAAACGTGCTTCTTGGGGTCCTTTAAAAGTATGCCAGACACTTGCCGGGCGGCCTCAATTAGCTTGTTGGAATCAACGAGGTCCTTGCGTGTGTCGGCAGTTCTTGGCAGTTCCAGTGGTATGTGCAACACCTGTGCCCGTGTCTTGTTCTGATACCACAAGGCTTTTGGGTGTGGCTGGCGAATGTTTACAATCACATTGACCTTGTAATGTAGCGCCAGTTCGTTCAAATGTGCAGTGTTTGGTGCACATCCAAACCCCAGCCGACCTGGAATGAGTTCAATGTACTTTTCAAACTCTTCAATACGGATACTACCCCTTTTCATTTTAGCTTTATTAATGTCCTCCAATACACCCAACACATCCCCGGCACGCAAACAAAGCCTCGAGAGACAGCAAACCACCGTGCCATGTCCGACATTGACTACAGACAAGACAATCGCAACCATTCATGGCTACGAGCCTGTACCTCATCCATAACACAACAGCGACAAGAAAGATGGAAAAGTAAATCAGGCCCTCCATAATGAAAGTAACCAAGTATTAAAACAAAAAAACTCTTAAACAAAAAAATGTCATCCAATGTAGCCTTGGCTGAGCTACAAGCCGCTCGAAACCAGTTGCCCATTCGTGCTGGAGGTTCAAAGTCGTCTGAAGATGATAATTCTTTCAGGCGTTCCAGTCGAATCAAGGCAGAGTCCTTTTGGAGCGCTACATCAGTCACGGTTATACTGTTTTTGTTTTTGATTTTGGCAGTTTTTTTTGTTCTTGGAATCGGGATCCCTTCGTGGATTGTCGCATCACGAGGATCACCTCAACCACTTCCGAGTGAAAATGGAACAGTGCCTTGCACCTGTCGTGATGGCTTGCCAGGCCAACCCGGACAACAAGGACCCCCGGGAGAACCTGGCGAGTCCATCACTGGTCCCACAGGTGAACCGGGGCCAACTGGACCGCCTGGAGAATGTCTGGCGAACCCAGCATGTGGCCAAGGGCCCAGGGGTGAAACTGGACCGACTGGACCAACTGGACCACAGGGACGACAGGGAGTCAGAGGTGATCCGGGACCTCAAGGAGTTGCCGGACCTTCTGGGCCGTCTGGTGCAACTGGACCAAGTGGTCCCAGCGGACCTCAGGGAGCTCAAGGAAACCCTGGTTTGAATGGAACATGTGACTGTTTTAATCTCCCCAATGTCACCGTGAACAACACACTCATCACTGGAACATTGGAACTTGATGGTGTGCTGTCATGTGGTATCAACGCCTCCATCTCTGCCAATTGTCGAGATGCTTGCCCAAACTACAGCAATTGCTCACTTACTGCGCGTGCACTCGCCCTAACGGGCGGAAGTCCCACGCAGTTGACAGTGGGGCAGCTGTGCGATGCAGGGGATTCAATTGTCCAGTTTGGAAACTATCTTGATTTCAATGGAACTTGTACATGGCAAATTGCTCAGTTTGGGTACTTTTCACAAATTGCATACCTCGATTCCCAAGTCATCACCTATCTGCGCTCCTTCAATGGTAGCGTATACATCCAAGCGCTTGGTAGTGCTGGCTCTCAAGTAGTCATTGGGTCCCAAGGAAGTATGCAGGTGCAATCAAATGGAAACATGGCGTTCCAAATCAATCAGGGGAGCGCTTCCATGTCGCTAACGGGTGTCGCACTTAACAATGTGTTGAATGTCAATTTCTTGGGGGGTATTAACTTTGGCACAGCACCGTTTCGGGTGACAACTCAAACGTTTATTGTCACTTTGGGTGGATCAAACTTTTGGATGAATACGCAGAATTTTACCTTTTTCATGAACTCGAGTCAGCCTCTTGTTCAAGACAATACAACCAATTCAATTGGCATCTGGTACGACCACGTTTACTACAATGGTGCCGGTATCATTTCCAACTCCCCTGGGGGTGTTCTACCCATTGGCCCATTCATCAACGTCTTTGGAGGCATCATTACAACTGAACCAGAGACTGTTCTTTCTCTGGTGCCGACTGGTAATATGACAATTAACATGCAGACGGGAACCTGCATCTCTAACAATGTCACCAACGTGCACCGTTTTTGTGGCAACTTGACCATGGTGGATGGTGACTTGCAAGTGACGACCATTAACGGGTCCCCCTATGTGTCTGATGAACGCTTAAAACGCAACATTCGTCCCCTTGCTTCCTACAAACAGTCCATTACACGCGTTGAAGCGCTTCAAGTTGTTGACTACCAATGGGAAGAGTCGTTTGCAACGCGACATGATCTGGACGCGTCGCGCACTCAAACGGGTTTTATCGCACAACAAGTGCAACCCATTTTGCCTCAAGCAGTGACTGTCGTCGATGACACGTTTCACTTGAACAAGGCTGAATTGGTTCCCGATGTCGTTGCAACTGTTCAATATCTACTACGAAAAGTGAAACGGTTGGAAAAACAACTCAAGCGAATAAAAAAAGTGCAACATTGAGAACCACTGGGAACACATGAGATGATAGTTTGCTTTCATAACCATCTTTAACCAACTCCAAGTTTTCTCAAGACTCAAAAACGGGCCACTGTCGAAAATGGTCAGATCCAATCCAGGTACCCGGATTGGATCTGACCA
>ERZ650304.1230-NODE-1230-length-10331-cov-4.965356_pt1 | contig 10331 bp, 8 predicted proteins | sample MGYA00376240_ERZ650304 | MGnify/ENA primary metagenome ERZ650304 (study PRJEB26733, sample SAMN07839271) | wastewater metagenome | biome: small river; feature: stream; material: water | place: USA: North Carolina | collected 2016-03-01 ...
AGACACTCTTTCCCTACACGACGCTCTTCCGATCTGGTCATTTGCGAGCCCGAGGGAAGAGCCTTTCCAGACATCTGGACTGGGTAGTCGGCAGGTAGTCAAAGGCGGTAGTCACCGCGAGGGTAGTCACATGGCCACGATGGGGTATCGCGAGTACGCGCGCCATCGGGGCGTCACGCTGCGCGCGGTCCAGAAGGCCATCGAGGCGCAGCGGATCAAGCTGGTGCAGGTCGACGGGAAGCCGAAGATCGACAGCGACCAGGCGGACCGCGACTGGGTCGAGAACACCGACCCGGCCAAGCAGTCTCTGCTCTACAGCGCGGGGCCTGAAGAGGATGTTTCACCGAGGGCCGTAGGCGGGATGGCGTCCGCGGCGGGGGCGGGCACTGTGGACGCAGTGCCCGCCAGCTCGGCGATCGACAGCGAACCGAAGCCGGCTGCAGACGAGGACCTGCCGGCCTACCGCCGCGAGCGCGCCGAACGCGAGGCGATCAACAAGCAGCGCGACCAGCTGGCCCTGGACAAGGAACGCGGGCGCCTGGTCGACCGCGACGACGTGGCGCGCCTGCGGTTCACCGAGTTCCGTGCGCTGCGCGACGACCTAGGCAATGTCGGCGCGCGGGTCAAAGCTGCGCTGGCTGCGGAGAACGATGAGCTGCGCTGCGAACGCCTGGTGACCGACGAGATCGACCGCGTGCTGGTCGCCTTCGCCGACAAGGTGCTGACGCGTGGCGTGATGGCCGACGGCGACGAGGATGAAGACGAGGTCGATTGACACGGTCCGCAAGGCGATCGCCGACGCTTTGCGGCCCGATGAGAAGGTCTGGGTCGACAAGTGGGCAGAGGACAACCGCGTGCTGCCGGCCGACACGCCCGAGCCCGGTCCCTTCCGCAACACGCGCACCCCGTACCTGGTCGACATCCAGCGCACGATGTCGCCTCTGTCGCCGTGGCGCGAGGGCTGGTGGATGAAGCCGCACCAGGTGGGCGGCTCTGTTTCTGGCGAGAACCTGATCGGCGCCTGGATCTGCACGGCGGCCGGCTCGATCCTGGTGGTGTTCCCCACGCTGGACGATGGCAAACAGTGGGAGCTGACCCGCTTCGAGCCTATGCGTGCGAACACGCGGGCGCTGCGTCGGCGCATCCGGCCTGCCGACGAGAAGGGCAGCGACAACACCAAGCTGCGCAAGAAGTTCCCCGGCGGCGTGATGCGCCTGATCGGGGCCAACCGGACCGGGGCCATGAAGTCGGCCACGATCCGCTACATCAAGTTCGAGGAACCTGACGAGTACCCCAGGGCAACGGAGGACCAGGGGAACACGATCGATCTGATCCGCAAGCGGACTGAGAACTTCGGCCGCAAGGCAAAGATCTACGGCGATGGAACGCCCACGATCGACGGCGCAAGCAACATCCAGGACCAGGTTCGCCGAGGCGACCAGCGCAAGTGGCACCTGCACTGCCCGGACTGCGGCCACCACCAGGTGCTGACCCGCACGCAGCTGAAGTGGGTCGACGGTGACCCGGACAGCGTGCGCTATTGCTGCATCGAGTGTGGGGCGCTCAACGACGAGCACGCCTGGAAGGCCAAGAACTACGCGCCGCGGCCTGACGGCATGACCGAGCCCGAGGCCAAGGCGTCGGGCCGCGCCTACTGGGAAGCGACGGCCACCGGTGAGCCTTGGGTGGCCAGCTGGTGCAGCTTCAGCGCGCTGGCCGCACCGGAAGGCTGGCGCCCGTGGCCGAAGTTCGGGCGCGACTGGCTGGCTGCGCAGGGGGACGAAGAGAAGCTCAAGGTCTTCGTCAACAACTACGACGGGGAGCCCTACACCCAGAAGCTCGGCACCGAAATCGGCGCCGAGCAGCTGCAGCAGCGGGCCGAGCAGTACGCCCTGATGACATGCCCGCACGGTGGCCTGGTGGTGCACGCGGGCGTCGACACGCAGGACAACCGCCTGGCGGTGGTGATTCGGGCCTACGGCCGTGGCGAGGAAAGCTGGGGCCTGTTCCACGGCGAGATCTACGGCAACCCGTCGTCGCCCGAGACCTGGGGGAAGTTGCGCGAGCTGCTGCTGGCGCCGATCAAGCACGAGAGCGGCCAGGTGATGCGCGTCGACTCGGCGGCGATCGACGCCGGCGGCCACCACGGCGAGGACGTGTACGCCTTCTGTCGCGACGCCCAGCTGCGCGGCAAGCACTGGTTTGCGATCCGCGGCGCGAAGGCCTACGACGCGCCCAAGCTGGGCCGCCCGAAGAAGATCGACTTCACGTGGCGCGGCCAGGCTGTTCCTGGCGGTGCCGAGCTGCGCTTCGTCGGCACGCAGTCGATCAAGAACCTGATCGACGGACGCTTGAAGCTGAGCAAGCCCGGGGGCGGGTACTACCACTACCCGCTGGGCTTCGAGGCGGACTACTACAAGCAGCTGCGCGCCGAGCGTCGCGTCTGGCGTCGCGACAACCAAGGGAACAAGGCGCTGTGGTGGGAAAAGACCTCGGAGCGAAACGAGGCGTGGGACTGTGAGGTGTACGCCTATGCCGCGTACCTCTATTCGATGTCGGGCCGCCATCAAGAGGCGGTCTTCCGTGAGAGAGAGAAGCTGTTCGGCAGCGTGCGCCAGCTGGATCTGCTGAACGCCGACCTGCCGCTTGCAGACGGTCCAGCCGAACCGGTCCAGACGTCCGGACCGGTCGAGATCGTTGACCAGGGCGAGGCCGAAGCCGAGCGCATCCGCGCACCGCTTGGCAGCCCACCCGTGAAGAAAACGCCGAAGCCACCGAAGCCGCCCCGCCGCGGCTTTGTGCAGCGCTGGGGCTGAACTGGAGAAACTCATGCGAGTTGTGATGCTGGAGAACGTCTTCGGCGGGGTAGGCCTTGGCCTGCTCGCGAAGAACGGGGCGTACAGACTGGCCGATGCGCTGGCCCAGGACCTGATCACGCGCGGTGTCGCCCGCCGCGAGACCGCGGTCGGCTCCGCCGGCACCGGGCCGGCGCTGTGGTCGGCTGATGGCCGCACCCTGATCGGGCCCGACGGCGTCAACCGCCCCATGGTCGTGGCCGATGCGAGCGGGCGGCCGATCGACCCCTCTGGGCGTGCCGCCGCCCGGCTGCCCTATGCCGACATCGGCGGCAGCACGATCTGGTTCGCGCTGCAGGAAGGGTCGAGCAACAAGGTCTACGACATGACCGGCCAGCTGATCGGCTCGATCCAGGGAGGCAGCTCGGGCCCGCGCTGGGGCCAGGCGCCTGGTCTGAGCTTCAACGGCTCGAACAACCGCGTGGCCGTGACCGATGGGCAGCAGGCCGGCTTCACCCATTCGTCGCGCTTCGTCTGCGACCTGTCCACCCTGGCCAGCCGCGGCGACATGATCGTCGTCTGGTTCGTGGCCAGCCACCCCGCCACGCTGCCGGCCGACTGCTACTGCGTCGGCTGGGGCATGAGCGCCGACCCGGCCGGCAAGGGCGGCTGGGCGGTGGGCCTGAAGGCCACGTCGGGCAAGCCGAACTTCTACCTGCGCGCCAAGGGCGGCAGCTCGGTCGTCACCACCACGATCGGCACCACGGGTGCCCGCGGCGCGAACAGCGACAACACGCGCACCGCAATGGCCTTCGAGATCGCCGCATCCGACGTGGCCGGCCTGCTCGAGGTGCGGGCCTACCAGCTAACGCTCGGCACCGACGGCGGCAACGCCCAGTCCAACGTCGGCCTGGACACGCCGGCCATGGTCCCCAGCGGCACCGCGATCGTGGGTGCCGACACCACCTTGCCGCTCACGCTCGGCGCCTGGCCCAGCGTCGACGCCAACACCTACACCGGCTTCGTCGGCCCGAACATGTCCCTGATCAACGTCGGCTTGCAGCGCCGACCGCTCGACCAGGGTCTGGGCATGCGGATCTGCCGTGATCTGCGCAACAACATCCAGGCCTTCCCGGCCGCTGCGAGGTAAGCATGACCTTCCGCATCACCTACGTGGCCTGCGTGTCACCGCTGGGCAACCAGCCTGTGCAGCAGATCATGGCGCTCAAGCCTGTGGCGCACGTCGAGTCGGGCGACTTCGTCTACAACGACAGCCAGGCGGTCTACACGTTCAACGGTGTCACGTTGAACCCGACGATCTTCTGGGACTTCGTGGCCACGCCCAACGGCGCACCGGCCAACGCCTTCACCGCCCAGTACTGCTACGACCGCTACCACTACCACTTCGGGCGTGCCGGCCTGCGCAACTACCGCGACTTCTGGGAGGCGCACGACGCCGGCCAGTTCCTGGTCTACAAGCAGTCCGACGACCACGACAACGGCTACAACAACCAGGACCACAGCCTGGCCATCTTCAAGGCCGGCTTCCCGCTGTCGACCAACGCCGCCTACGGCCAGATCGTCGACGACGCCAACTTCACCCAGGCCCAGGCCCTGCAGTGCTGGCGCCTTGGCCAGGCCGGGGGCCTGCTGCTGGAGCAGGCCTACAGCGACAACCCCGCACGCGGCGCGCCGAACGGCGACATTCCGTCCGCGATGGTCGGCACGGCCACCGCTGCCGACTACGCCGTCAAGTACTTCTACCGTGACTTCGGCGACGACGGCAAGCTGGGCGGCAACTGCATCCGCTGCCTGTTCCCTGACGGCATCAGCTACAAGAGCCCGGCCGCGGCCACTGACAACGCCGCCAAGCAGTTCTGGGGCCCGGCGCAAGAGGCATGGATGCTGGCCAGCATCCAGGACGCCGTCAACAAGGGCTTCGGCATGGTCGTCGTCTTCTCGACGAAGGACCTGTTCAACCTGGACAACGGCGACGGCCCGTGGTCCTATGCCACCGCCCGCGACCGCGTCCTGCAGGCTATCCACAACAACAACTGGCCGGTCGTCTGGATGTGCGGCGACAAGCACGTCGCCCATGCCGGTGCGGCCAAGGTGGCCAACGGTCAGGCCTACGACTGTCTCAGCGTTTGCCCGTGCCCATTCGGCCAGGGCACGGGCAACCTGACCCAGTACAAAGAGTCGATCTGGTACACCAACCGCAGCGACACCTGCGTGATCGGCATGGTCGAGGTCGACGCCGCTGCCCGCACGGTCACGCTGTCGATCCTCGATGCCTGGTCGCTCGACGTGCTCTTCAGCGCCGTGGTGCCCTTCGGGCAGCGCATGCCCAGCCGCATCACGACCAACGTGCAGCAGAACTTCCTGCCCGCCCAGTCGCCCATCCGCGTCACGCCGTCGATCGGGGCCAGCCCCTACAACTACCAGAACACCACCGGCCGGCCGCAGGTCGTGATCGTCAAGGGCGGCACCGTCTCGCTGATCGAGTACTCCAGCGACAACACCACCTTCGATGACACCGGCGCCAGCAAGGGCCAGTTCATCGTGCTGCCCGGCCACTGGCTGCGGACCACCTACTCGGTGGTGCCCACGCTCTTCGCTGTCTACCCCTACGGCTTCACGCCCGCGCCGTGATGTTCGAGGCCACCTTCACCGCTGGCGACAGCTTCAGCGAGCTGCGCAGCTGGCCGGCCTACCCGGCCAGCGCCGGCTGGGTGCTCAAGCTGCGCCTCGTGCCGCGCTCGAACGCCGGCGCGGTCATCGATCTGACCGCAGCGGCCGAGGGTGACGACCACCGCTTTACCGCGCTGGCATCGGTCACCGGTGGCTGGTCTGCCGGCAGCTACGGCTGGGCCGAGTGGGTCGAGCGTGGCGCTGAGGTCTACACCACCGCCACCGGCCAGGCCGTCATCGCGCCAGATCCGCGCGCCGCCAGCGCGGGCAGCGACACCCGCAGCCTGGCCCAGAAGACCCTCGACGACCTGCTGTCCGCCAAGGCCCAGTGGGACGCCAGCGCCGGCCGCCAGCGCCGCTACAAGATCGGTGAGCGCGAGATGGAGTTCGCCAGCGAGTCCGAGATCGTGGACAAGATCCGCTTCTGGGAAGGGCGGGTCACGCTGGAGAAAGTCAACGCCGACCTGGCTGCCGGCAAGCCACGCAAGAACCGCATCTTGACGCGCTTCACGCGCCCCAGCTGACATGGCCGACACCAAGATCCCCGGCGCCACGTACCCCACCGGCGCCGGCAGCGCCATCCTGAACGCGTGGAAGGCCCAGCGCGAGTCCGGCCGAGCTGGTGGCACACCAGGCGGGCAGTGGGAGCGCTCGGGCGCGGCGAACGCGGTGCTCACCGGCGGACGCGGCGGCCGTGCCTTGCGTGGCTACATGGCGGCCAGCAACGACCGCCTGGTGGCCGACCTGATGTCGCTCACCGGCTTCCAGTCCGGCAACGCCGAGCTGCGGGCGGCGCTGCGGATCATGCGCATTCGGTCGCGGCAGCTGGCCAACGACAACGAGTACGTCAAGCGCTTCCTGCAGCTGGTGCGCAACAACGTCACCGGGCCGCGCGGCTTCGATCTGCAGATGAAGATCAAAAAGTCGCGCGGCGGCCAGTTCGACGAAGACGCCAACGGCACCATCGAAGACGCCTACGAGCGCATGAGCAAGAAGGGCACCTTCAGTGCCTGCGGCAAGCTCAGCCGCGGTGCCTTTGAGCGTGCCGCCATCACCTGCATGGCGCGCGATGGCGAGGTGATCATCGAGAAGCTCTACGGCCGCGAGTTCAACGAGTTTGGCCTCACCTGGCAGCTCGTCGACCCCGACCTGCTCGACGAGACCCTGAACATCGGCATCAACGGCGCCTACCCAGGGTCCGGACGTCTGGACGAAGGCAACAGCGTCCGCATGGGCGTGGAGATCAACCGGTATCGCCGCCCAGTGGCGTACTGGTTCCTGCAGGCCCACCCGGGTGACGACGTCATCAACGTTCCCGTCCTTCGGCATCGCCGCGTCGAGGCCGATCGCATCATCCACTGCTTCCTGGCCGAAGAGCAGCGGCCAGATGCTGTCCGGGGCGTGCCCTGGATCTACGCTGCCCTGCGTCGCATGGCCATGCTGGGCGGCTACGAAGAGGCGGCCCTGGTCTCCTCGCGCCAGGGCGCCAGCAAGATGGGCTTTTACAAGCGCCCGGCGAACGAGCCCACGCCGATGGACCACTCGGCCGACGGCACGCCCGTGGCCACCGAGGAAGACGCCGAAGGCAACCTCATCGAGGAAGCCGAGCCTGGCGTCTTCGGCGTGCTGCCCCCTGGCTGGGACTTCACCACCTACGACCCGGCCTACCCGAACGACAAGATGGAGGGCTTCGTCAAGGCGATGCTTCGCGCCTTCTCGTCCGGCGTCGGCCTCAACTACAACACGATGGCCAGCGACCTCGAAGGGGTCAGCCTGTCCGCCATGCGCCACGGCGCCAACCAGGACCGCGACACCTACGAGGCCCTGCAGCAGGTGATGCGCGAGAACATCTGCGGCCCGCAGTTCGAGACCTGGCTGCGCTTCGGTCTCGACTTCGGCCGCATCGGCCGCCTGCCGCCCGAGGCCTACGACCGCGTCAACAAGCCGCGGCTGATCGCCCGCCCGTTCCGCTCGCCGGATCCCCAGAAAGACGTGGCCGCCCAGGCCCAGGCCGTCGCGCTTGGCACCCGCAGCCGCACGCGCATCTGTGCCGAGCAGGGCGAAGACTTCGTCGAGATCGTGAACGAGCTCGCCGAGGAAGAGCGCCTGGCCCGCGAAATGGGCGTGACGTTGAACACCGCCGCGGCCGCCGCCCACAAGAACCCCGCCACCGACACCGCTGGCAACCCGCCCAAGCCCGGCGCCGAAGACGCGACCGAGCCTGACGACGACGACGAAGCCGAGACCGAAGGGAACGCCAATGACTCCGCTGCAAAGTAACCGCTACTGGGCGCGCGCCGACGCACCAGGCCGCACCGAGCTGCTCGCCGCACTGGGTGCGCTCAAGGTTGGCGAGCGCCTGCGCCTGGCTGACGTCACCCGGGCCATCGTCATCGCCGACGACGAAGCCACCCCCGAGACCGGCGAGCGCGCCACCGCGCCTGGCCTGGTCGAGTACACCACCGGCGCCATCCGCGCCGACCAGGTCGACGAAGAGACCCGCGAGGTCGACGTCGCCTTCTCAAGCGAAACCCCATACGCCCGCTGGTGGGGTATCGAGGTGCTGGGCCATGCGCCCGGCGAGTGCGACCTCGAATGGGCGAATTCCGGCCGTGCGCCGGTCCTGGCGGACCACGACACGTGCCAACAAGTTGGCGTGATCCTCAACGCCCAAATCGGCCGCGACCGGAGAGGTCGTTCTCGCTGGCGCTTCGGTAAGAGCGCCCGCGCCGAGCAGGAGCTGAGGGACGTCAAAGACGGCGTGCGCGTAAACGTAAGCGTGGGCTACGACATCGTCGAACTTGAGCTGGTGAAGCAAGAGGGCGACGAGAGAACGTACCGCGCGGTGAAGTGGCGCCCGCTGGAAGAAAGCACGGTCTCCATCCCTGCCGACATGTCTGTCGGCATCGGCCGGTCGATCGTGGAAGAGCTCCCACCCCCGAAACCCCGAAAGGAAAGAACCATGGACAAGACCGACGACCCGGTCGACCTGGAAAAGGTGCGCGCCGAGGCGCGCGAAGCGGCCGTCAAGGCCGAGCAAGAGCGTACCCAGGCCATCCTGGCCCTGGCCACGCGCCACCACATGCGCGAGCTGGGCGAGAAGGCCATCAAGGACGGCGTCGCGCTCGAACTGTTCCGCGGCGTCATGCTCGACGAGCTGCACAAGAAGGGCAGCGACAAGCCGCTCGAAACCCCGGCCTCAATGATCGGCTTGTCCCGCATCGAAGCCGAGCGCTTCTCGGTGGCCCGCTACATGAACAGCCTGATCGAGAAGGATGCCAGCCTGGCGCCCTTCGAGAACGACTGCGCCAAGGCCGTCCGCGCGGCCCTGGAGAAGGCCGGTGTTCGCAGCCAGCGCTCGGGCAACTACCTGCCGTTCGAGATCATGAGCCAGCCGCTGCCCGGCGTGCGCGTGGTCGACGGCCACCTGATGATCGGCGATCGCGTCATCGCCGCACAGCGCGACATGAGCTCGCTCAGCAACAACGCTGGTGGCGCCCTGGTGGCCACCAACCTGTTGGCCAGCGACTTCATCACCCTGCTGCGCAACGCCTCGCTGGTGCGGCGCATGGGTGCCCGCGTGCTGGGCGGCCTGGTCGGCAACGTCGACATTCCGCGTCAGACCGGCACCTCCACGCCGGGCTGGGTGGCGCAGGCTGGTCCGGCGTCGGAAAGCGACATCACCGTCAACAAGGTGAGCATGTCGCCGAAGACGGCCCACTCGATCCAGGACGTGACCCGTGATCTGCTGATCCAGGGCACGCCTGGCGTCGAGGGCCTGATCCGGGCTGACCTGATCGACTCGATGGCCACCCAGCTCGACTACATCGCGCTGAACGGCACCGGCGCCAGCAACCAGCCCACTGGCCTGCTGAACACCTCCGGCATCGGTGCCGTGGCGGGCGGCACCAACGGCGCGGCCCCGAGCTGGGACAACATCGTCGACCTGGAAAGCCAGGTGGCCAACGCCAACGGCGCGCAGGGCGCGCTGGGCTATCTGTCGAACACCCGTGTTCGCGGCAAGCTCAAGCGCACCCAGAAGTTCTCGGGCACCAACGGCCAGGAGATCTGGATGCCCGCGATGGCTGGTGACGACAGCTCGGTCTTCGGCTCGCTCAACGGCTACCGGGCCGGCGTGTCGAACAACATGCGCAACGACCTGACCAAGGGCACCAGCAACGGCATCTGCTCGGCCATCGCCTTCGGCAACTGGCTCGACCTGCTCATCGGCGAATGGGGCACCGCCGAGATCCTGCCCGACCAGCTGACCCAGGCCGCCAACCGCATCGTGCGCATGCACATCTACCAGACGGTCGACATCGCCGTCCGGCGCGGCGGCAGCTTCTCGGCCATGTTGGACGCGCTGACCACCTGATGCGCTGAGCGCAGCGCTCCCAGGCCCGCGCCCCTCGGCGCGGGCCGCCCACCCCACTCACGAAAAGGACTCCCCATGAAGCGACTCGAAATCCTGTCCCACACTTTGGTGCGGGGCGACAAGGAATCCCAGCCCCGCATCGCCTACCGCGACTCGGTGGTCGACGTCGACGACGACGTCGCCAACGACCTGCTGTCCAGCGGCCGCGCCCGCCTGGTGAAGGAAGGCGCCAAGCTGCGCGACACCACCAAGGAGCACGAGGCTGAAGCCGACAAGCGCGCCGAGGCCGCCAAGTCGCCCGAGGCCACGCTGATCGGCATCGTGGCCGCCGCCGTGGCCCAGGCCCTGGCAGCCAACAACGCGGCGTCCAAGCCGGTGGTGGCCTGATCATGGGCCGCCCCTACCGCATCCGCGACGGCTTCGCCTTCGTGCTCGACGACAAGCGCGTCACCGGCGGCGAGCGCATCGTG
>ERZ650304.1233-NODE-1233-length-10323-cov-4.150857_pt1 | contig 10323 bp, 19 predicted proteins | sample MGYA00376240_ERZ650304 | MGnify/ENA primary metagenome ERZ650304 (study PRJEB26733, sample SAMN07839271) | wastewater metagenome | biome: small river; feature: stream; material: water | place: USA: North Carolina | collected 2016-03-01 ...
ATCTGTTCTCCTGGTGGATACAGTACTACATATGACATTTTAGTTAATGCTATTGTGCTAGGATTGTCCATTATGGTGCATCCATTAATTTGGCTAGAGGATCACCTGCTAGTGCTTGCTCCTTCTTAGCTACTTCATTCTTCCTATTTTCAATATATGATCTAGCTGCTTCCCTAGCAATATCAGCCAGTTCTAGTGCCTTATGTATATCCCTTACAATGAACTTATCTTCCTTAGTTAGCATCCTGCTTCCTAGTAGTGTAGCTAGACATGCCGAATATGTCTCCTTCCATACCATTTGTACATAGTCATCTTCTTGGTCTACTGGTAATAGCGGTAATTCTCCTACTTGTGGTAGCTGCTTCTTGGGTGGCTTATTAGGTGTGGTTGTGTTGCTCATATATTACTCTTTTAGTGTGTCCCTAATTCAAGGGATAAAGGGGTGATTGTAGCTTAGGAGTCCCGTTCCATCAGAGTATGGATACCTTAGTAGGGACGTTAAGGGTGAGAGTCGGTCAGATTCGTTGTGGGATAGGCGAGGACTCTCCATATACCCCGTACCTAGTCCCCCTACTATGGGGTCCAGGCATGGGATATATAAATTACATATATAAATGATATATCATCTGTCACTTATATACATGGTCTTACATAGTTTCATCTGTTCGCATATATCTACTTTCATATCTTCGAACATACTGAACCGGACTAACATACTTGCGTAGAATTCCATTATGTCGATATATGACATACCGGCCCATAGTAGTTGTTCTATACGTTGTCTCCTAGTCAGCATATATTGTCCTTTAGGAGTGAGGGGAATTGTGAGGGGATATCATATATAGGTAGGGCTGGCGATCGCCAATATCATCATCACTGAATTATCGGCTATCGCTATCCGGTATTCGTCCATGTGGGCGATTGATATTGTGGGGTGTAGTTAGACGGGTTAGTAATATATGGATTACTTACCCGTCTAATGGCTACGAAGTGTAGCCATCTGTCTAATCGAAAGTAGGGTAGTGGCGTCTAGCTAGGGTGGTTCCGTGCCGGTATTACCCGTACTCATCGTTCTAGCTAGATGTACGTGGACAGCACTAGGCCGCCACTACCCGTCTATTATCTACACTACTAGCCTACTTTTTACCCGGCTTACCTTTAGGTGCTTTGCGGGTAGCAGACTTTACAGCTCTAGACTTCTCGCCACTCAATTGCTTGGCATACTCGACCAATGACGTAGATAGTGTATCGTCTCCGTCGTCAAGGGTATCTACGTCGCTACGATCCCAACCGGCAGCCCGTAGTTCTTCTACAAGCCACGGTGACACGGCTACTTGCTCAGTTTTCATCTTGTCGCCCTTGCCAGTGGTTTTCGTCTTATGGTAAGGGGCATTTGCTACAGCTACTGGGTCCGTCTTGCCTAGTCCGACTAGCACCAATAGCTCGACTACTGCGTCGGTAGGCAGTGTACCACTAGTTGTGGCCTTTGGTGGACGAATTGCTGCGGATAGGGCTAGGAGTTCCTTGCTAGGTTTGCCATGCTTGGTTGCATCCCATTGGACCCACTTTGCAATGCGTTCACGCCCTGGTTGGTCGGATACTGCCATTGCTACAAGGATTTGCATTAGATTTGCTCCTCCCTTGTATTCATTGTTGGCCGTGAATAGTGGACGAGGAATTTGTACTCCCTTATCGTCTTGCAATAGTGCAATCGAATCGAGTATCTGAGGCATATAGGCCAGATACCACGATGGAGCGTCTTCACCATTCATCCGACCACCGCGACCAACCGTTCCGAATCCTTCACCCGATGCACTGTGCATAGTTCGTTTGCGTACCATAGTTAGTACGTTGCCGATCTTATCTGCAATCCAGCTAGGCACCGATTCTTCAATATGGGTCTTAATTGGACCTACCATTGAGAGGTAGGTATCTACATCGGGAACCAATGTCGTATTCTCGCGATGTAGTGCATCGGATGGGCCGAATACAGCAACATTGATAATCAGGTCAAACTTAACCGTCTTACCCTCTTTGTTGACGAATTGTTGACGCAGTTCGGGGCTATCCGTTTCAGGCTGGTATTCGCCATCTTCATCGTATTCACCTACTGGGGAAACATCGCCTAGTGCGGGTAGTAGCGAGATCATTGTTTCGCCATTCTTACCCTCGAAGTAGTATCCGCCATAAGTCCAATCGAAAGGCTCATACTCTAGCCCCTCAGACTCATATTGAGCCTTGCGGGAATCTTCAGCCTCAGTTTGCTCGGCACTGAAATCCTTCCAAGCTACGACGGTATCCTCAACCATGTAGGGCTTGCCACGTAGACCATAGTAAGCAGTAGGTGGGAAAAATGCACGTAGGATAGCCTTGCCGCTATGTCCCCCATTGCGAACATAGCCTTCAACGTCAACTGCGAATTGTGTCGATGCCGGTGAGAAGCCGGAACGGACATAGCCGATAATTTCGGTAACGTGTTTATCCTTTGATTCTCGGTTGTATCCATTGGCAAGAATCCAACCACGCAGGAATGCAATGAAGTCATCGTGGTTTTCCTCAGTGTATTGGACCTGGATTGTACATGGCATTTTGTTTGCCAATGCCTCAGACCAAATTTCAGCGTAGATTGGCCGGACAATGGTGGTCAGAAGGTTGTAATCAAATTTCGTAGGGTCTCGTCTATCTTCCATTGAACGGATAGTTTCACGAGTAGCGTTGCGTTCTGCTAATGTTGTTGAGAATGTCATAATTGTTCTTACCTTTTGGCATGATGTTAGGTTCTATCTATTGGAGAATACCTAGGGTGAACCTACCCCCTAGAATCCTATTACACAACGTTAGATTGTTACCAATGTTTTGCCATTGGTGAGCATAGATTTTGATACTGTATCCATGATACGGCAGGCAGTATTCTACCCCACCTAACTTACTCGCAATGGTATGGCTAGGTGGGTCGATCAATATCGCTAGATTGTCAATTTTGACCACTAGCACTGTGCGAGGGAGTAACCCCCATATTTCCCATAGTTGGGTAGGGGGTGGGATTCCCAATACTACTTGACTAGCTTTTCAGGATGCACCCCTTTCATATATCAGATTTCTACCCCCCACCAATGGGGGATAGTGTACTTCTGAAGGATATCGTTGACGATAGCACTAGTCAGCACTGGGTTCAGCCTCAGTCAGCTAGATTCGCGGTCTAGCTATTGTGCCACATATCGGCCCCATGTAACCAAATTGCTCCTATGTCTCAACGCAGGTCAGCTAGCTAGGTCAGCCTGAGAATTGATTGAATTAAAAGAGCAGTTATCGTAGTGGTTACTAGGCTGGTGTCGGGTCGATGGCTTCCCTACCGACATTCAGCCTAGTCTCAGTGCTGACTAGTGCTATCGTCTATTTCCTAGCCCCTTGCTAGTGTCGCCTACTATTCGTCGATAGTGGCTAGCTAGTTGGCTAGTTGTTTGTCCAATCGCTAGGCGATACTTCCGATCTGCCTAGCCTTACCTGACCCTACTGTTTTGACCATAAAGGCTTGTAGGTTCGTCGGGCTAGAATATCGTAGGGCTGCGTTCTGCCTAACTACGATTTTGCAAGTAAAAGGAGTATCGCCTAGCGATTGGACTATCTACCTGATTTTCAAAGAGCGGTAGTGCTATCGTTTCCGATAGCACTGTTCAGGCCGCAATTGCTTGCGGTGAGGTGATAGTATGATAAGTTTCGGCAAGTCTTGCAAGCCCTAGTGAGGATATATCGCAAGATTTTAGGAAATAGTTTCGAGAGGCTAAATTCCATTCTCACTAGTAATAGATGCCATGTTAGGGATACGTACCCCCTAGAAGTAGGGAGAATGGTGATACCCTCTAGAATCGTTCAGAATGCCCCTATTCGCGTTTGGAGCGTTTCAGGTGGTAGATATCAAAATAAAATAGATCGTCGATTTCGATAATTCTTGCTTCGGTGCCCTCATACCCCCCGGCCATTTGGCACGCTACATGCTAGGCGATATATCATTCTGTTTGAGGGGTGTTGGCGTAGGGGCTAGTTCATGGTAAGGGGGCCGACATACGACAATTATGTCGTGAATCTACAGTCTGGAATTGTATGTCGTGAATCTAGTGTCGCGACTCTCAACATACGACAATCTAGTCGTGAATCTGAATTCACGTATTCTATGTCGTGAATCGCATTGCATGAATTGTATGTCGTGAATGGATTGTCTCATATATTCAATTTGTATATATTGTCAGATTGTATATATGGTAATTTGTATATATCCGGCTCGATATATGAATTCGGAGCTGACTGTCAGAATGGCAGGTGACTGTCAATTTGGCAATTGAGAATGAGTCTCAGTATCATCCTATGTTGAGAATGAGTCTCAGTATCGAATTCTCAATCTGAGAATGAGACATATATCAATCTGAGAATGAGAATTCTCAATCTGAGAATGCGACATGTATCAATCTCAGAATGAGACTGTCTCAATCTCAGAATGAGACTGTCTCAATCTCAGATTGAGAATTCTCAAAATGAGAATCCCAAAAGTAGGGGGAGAATGCGACCTTATTAGGCCAGGAATATATTGCCTAATTGCCTGCCCGCTTGACGGCTCAAGCAGACCATATATGAAAATAGGGGCACAGAGCAAACAGCCCTGCACCCCTAATACTTCTGAGAGATAGATGACTAGTCGATTACACGTATGTCTATGATGTGGAATCCTCGACTACATAGTACTGAGACTGTATCTATTGCTGATGCTTCTACTCCTCTGACTTTGATAACTGTGTTTGTCTCTGGGTCCATTGCTGTGATTTCGTAAGTCATATATTAGGTTATCCTTATTATTGAAAGTAGGTTATTAGGTTATTTAGATCACCTTATTCTTCGTCTGAGTCGCCGTCCTCTACAGTATTGCCGCTAGTTAGTATTTGGATAGCTTTGTAAGTTGGGTAGCGTGGATTACCTGATGCTTTTTCTACCATACGAATTGTAGCTTTTTGGTTACGTGCAGCTTCTATTACTGCATTTAGTCTCACTGTTGATTGTACGGCTCTTGGAGCAGTACGAATACCTAGGTTGTACAGGTATAGCAGTTCTGATAATATGTCAGATGCGTGTGGATTATCTCCTACCATCTTCATTATATTATCTACTGTATTAGTTGCTTGTGCGGCAATCTTCATATATCGAGCCATAATTAGTCATTTACTCCTGGTATGATGATCTTTGATCTACCTTGCTTAGCTTTTACAATTGGGTCTTCATCTTCTACCTTATTAGGTACAGTTGGTTCTGGTGTACCTTCTGGACGCTTGTCAATGATTCTCCTAATAGATTGCAGTAGTAGTGTTGCTAGTTCTACGTCTGCTACACTGGTTAGGTCTTCAATAAGTGGTGCTAGTTCTTCGTTATATAAGATACCTTCTGGATTAAAGGTAGCCTTAGCAACTGCTGCTAGTGCTAGTTCGGCTAGGAATTGCTTACCTAGGTTATCTACTTCTTCTTGACTGGTAGGCTCAGGCACATGACCAGACTGCACAGCATATTGTAGATATGCTTGTGTAGCATTGGTTAGTACGTGTGCTATTGAGTTTACAATGTTGTCTACTGTTTGTGTGTATTTCATTTGATATATTAGTTCTGTGATGGGTGTGGTACTGGGTTATTTAGTTCGTCATTTACTATTGTAAATGCGTTGTTTAGGATTGCTTGAGTTATTCTTTCGGTAATATCTCCTTTACCATCTAATGGTTTTCCTGTAGGCTCAATGATACCATTGGCTATGCAGACTACACCGTACATCATACCAGCGAATATATTACCAGATATCTCTGCTCCTATAGTCTGCTTTTCTTCATCATTCATATCTTTAGCATTAGCTATACTGTTAGCTGCTCTCATTATTGATTGACTAATCATAATAGCTGCTAGTACGCATAGTTTCTTAGTGTCTGTGTCTAATGTAAGTTTTCTATTCATTTGTAGGGATAATCCATAGAGTGGTTGAAGTTACTGTATCTTTTGATATATTAGGCATGGTTCCACCTTGATGGAGCCAGCCAAGCATAAGGATCATTTGACCTACTAATTCTTCTCGATTACCATCATGGATATGGTCGAGCATGTTATGTAGGATTTCATTGGGGTTTACTTGTGGTTCAGGTGATAGTGGTTTCAATTTATCATACCAATCTTCTGGAATTCTAGTTGCTTCTGATACGAATTGTATCGGTGAAGATATATAAAGTGTTCTACCTTTTAGCTCAGGTAGTAGTTGTCCTTGTAGTACTGGTCTATCTATCTTGCTCATAGCCATATTCCTATTGATTTGATTAGTGGACCGATTACAAATTTACCTAAGCAGTACCCTATTGGAAACCATATCCAAGGATGTAGCTTCATAGCCATATTCCTATTGAGAGTCCTATTGAGAATCCTACTACTAGAAAGAATACTAGTACGTATGTGGTTTGCATTGATATATCAGTCTTACTATCTTGATAGCCAGCAGCATATCCTTCTGACCATCCTGTATTGTAGATTGTTAGTTGAGATACATTGTCCTTATGCTTAATGATTGGTGGTGCTTGGGGTGACTCTACTTCTGAGAGATATTTATTGATTCGATTAATCATAGGTGAATGGTTATCCTTGATACTGTGTATCTGCTGGTACTTGGTGAGTGAGTTATGCTTCTTACTTGGCAGGTACATATTCCTATACTAGGGATATCTACTGTTATATTCTCTCCTACTCTTGGTAGTACAGAGAAATACATGGTTTCTACTTTACCTGACCGCAGGACTACATCTACTTCAATCATATTTGTGGTTCCTTGCGGCTATACGCTCTGATACTTCGCAGTCTCGCATATTAGTTACTGTATTGCAGTATGGGCATTTGAATCGGCCTACATCGTGCCTAGATATAGTAGTCTTCTGCGTGCAGTCTGCGAATGTTACTCTATTGTTACATTCAGAGCATCTGATTGAACACGATATATCGTACGATATACCTAGATGCCTTACCATTGATTCTGTGACTGCTTGGATTGGTTCAGTTAGTGTGACATTGCTTGTCATTATTTTACCTTTACTGTTATTTCTCTAAATCCACCAATATTGTAAAAATGCTCTACAGCATACACCATACCGTATATGATATTTACTCCATTCTGATTTACTGTTACTGCTTCTCCTATTCTCGGTACAGCTTCTACTTCTATAGTCTTTGAGTGTTGTTTGGTTACTACTAAAATTCTAATCATCATCTTCGTCCTTATTAGGTAGTAGTTGTTGGTGTTCCATCGAAGTTGGTTCTAATGTAATTGCGTCTTTTGATAGAGCTTCATCAATTGATATACCTTGTTCTTGTAGTATCTTGAGTGAGGCTAATAGTTGTTGCGGTGTTACTCCTGATGAATGATTAGGTCCATTGAGTAGTGGTTGTTGTTGAATGATTGTTCTATCTTCCTCAGACTCCAGTAGCTTATTAGAGCTATTGCGGTCCATCCACTTCTCAGGTGTCTTATGAAGTGTGATTGCTTCTGCTACTGAGCGTGCTTCACCTGCCCATTTTCGATATAAGAGATAGAACTTCTTATATTTACTTTTGGGATCAGTTGCTTGTTGTCCTTTGGTTAGTAGACTATTGATTGTACCAGGAGGCATACCAAGAATTGCATCAATGGTAGCCTTAGATGCACCTTGCTCTACCTTCTCACGTATCTGAGCCATATATGTGTTATTCGGGTCCAGCAGCTTATCTATGATACGCTGTTTGGGCTTGAATGACTTAATAGGTATAGCTGGTCTACGTTCTACTGGTAGGTTAAGGGCATTAGGTGGTAGTTCTGCCTTAGTTAAACTTGGGGGGCTTAGCTCTGACTGATTTATGGACTGGATAGCTTTGGCGTTTTGTATCTGTGCTTCTATTGACGTAGGATCGTGTTCCGTAGTCTTGGTGGGCTTTGGCACCACTCTGTTGGTTTTGGGTACTGCTGGTTTCTTCTTCGGCATTGAAGTCTTTCCTGTATATTGTCATTGCTTTGTTTACTGTTATTTCTACACCGTCTAAGTATCTAGCTATTGGGTAGAAGATACCATTGTAGCACCCTACCACCACATCTAACTTCTGAAAGATATCGTTAGTCTTGATATATTCGGCTACCTTGAGTGCTCTGTCTGACTGACCCTCAGTATAGCCTAGTAGGGCCATTACTGTATTCCACATGATGCGGACACGTGTGTTCCAGCTTTCTACATGGGCTGACTCTGACATTACACCCATTAGGTTTAGTAGTCGTAGTCGTTCTCTCTCGAATACTGTGTAGACTCTGTAATGTAGCTTCCAGAACTCTATACGATGCTCGTGGTTAGGGAATGAGTATTCTACCCAGCCTAGTGTATCTACTGGGTATCCGTCTACCCAAGGGGAATCATATTGATTGCCTATGGTTTGGAATACACTAAGTACTGGTACTGTGGTAGGCCAGTCAGATGTGTCTCTCATGGTAATTATCCTAGTACTAACTTGAGTAGGTAGAAGATTATATATGCGAGTGCTAGTACGTGTCTAGTGACTCTGTATTCTTTGTGTACAGCACTCATACTATCTCTAATCTCTTTGAATAGCATAATGTGCATTGTTACTATCACAATTGAGAGAATGAATAGGTATTCGTATATTGTCATTTCTTGGTGTCCTTAGGTTTGGGGTATACTATGTCTCTGAGTTTGAATTCTAGTCTAGACAATAATCTATATATTGTCATGTTGGGTTGGTATGGTGCGTGGTTCTTACCTCTATTTCTCTGTTGCCACATTAACATGTAACCAGTCTCCCTACTAAGCCACAATTCTAAGACTGTGTATGCTTTCTTGAGTAGAGACATACGTTCCCATGCTCCTTCTACTAATCTATTCTTTGCATCCTTTATGATTGTCATTTTTTAGCATCCTTTAGAATTGCTGGTGTGTCCCATACGTGAGGTTCACCAGTCTTTAGTGTTGCTTCTAGATGGTTTAGGAATGAATATATCACTAGACGACGTAGGAAGGTAGTGCGAGGTATGCGAAACCTAGATGCTACTTCCTCTATTTGATCGAATAGCTTGGGTGGTAAGTCTACATATGTTCGTGTTTGGTTATGTTTCTTGATTGGCATTAAAAGAATCCTATGTTGAGTCTATGGTTTAGGTATTGCATGGATTTGACTCTGTCCCATCCTGCTGCTCTACATTCTTGCATTTGGTATCGTAAGTCTGCGTCTGTAGTCTTCTCTACTACTAGGTCATATATGTCTCTACCTACTGAGTGTGCGTCTTTGTCTGGTCTGCTAGTTATCTTTAGACAAAGATAGTAGGACATACGTAGCAATCTATATGATGTATCTTTATCCATTATTTGTCCTTATTGATAGTGGCCAGATATATTCTGGCTTGAGTCGTGGTATGCGTCTATTGAATAGTGGTGCGTAGTATTCAGGGTATTTGAATATGAGGTTATCTTGGTGTGATATATGAAAGTCTGTGTATCCTATGAATGGAGGTAAGATGATCGGATGGCGTGTATATCGTTTGAACTCATGGAGTAACGATAAGTGTGAGGGTGGCTTGCTTCTACGTTTGACTAGCTCACGTAAGCCATATATGCAGTATTGAGCTAGTGCAGGTTTGTAGTTTATCCATAGCTTGGATGCTGGATGATTAGACCAGCCACCACGTAATAGTGATAGTCCTTCTCGGTATACTTGATTGCCTAGTCTGTCTGGGTCGAGGCATCTGATTGACTGTTCGAGACAGGGGTAGGGCATGAAGACTTGCATGGTACATCAGTGAAGTATAGAGTTATTGCCTGCGATATAGTTATGTCTCTTGGTATAGTAGTTGGGTCACGTAGCTTATAGGTAGACATTCTCCAATCTTCATCGCCAAGGAATATATCAGTCTTGCTGTTATAGTATTTGTGCTCTCTAGTATCAAATACTATGTGATGTAGTGGATGGTCGTGAGGGAAAATGAATATATCACGATATAGGTGTCGTTTGTCCCTTGTCATACTTGTTTCTCCATGCAATTGAGAGGCATTGTAATATATGGATAGTCACCATTGGACTTGCGGGTGACAGAGATACATTCAGTACCTAGTAGGTCTGTGTCGTGGGAAGATCCACCATAGTCTGGTTTCATCAGTGTGTACAGTGTTTCTCCTACTGTTACTGGATCGTCTAGCTTGTCATTATGTGGTGGTATCGCAGTTACGATATACTTAGTTGGTTTCTGTATCATTCTGTTGGTCCTTGTAATTTGATAAGTAAGTC
>ERZ650304.1235-NODE-1235-length-10315-cov-7.278558_pt1 | contig 10315 bp, 19 predicted proteins | sample MGYA00376240_ERZ650304 | MGnify/ENA primary metagenome ERZ650304 (study PRJEB26733, sample SAMN07839271) | wastewater metagenome | biome: small river; feature: stream; material: water | place: USA: North Carolina | collected 2016-03-01 ...
AGCACGCGGGCCATCCCTTCGTTGACGCGCTGATCAAGTACAACAAGCTCGGTTACGCGCTCTCGCACTACGTCAACAGCGAAGGGCTCAAGCTCGGTCCAGACGGACGGCTCCACGCACAGTGGAAGATCACTGGCTCGCGAACCGGCCGCTGGACGAGTGAGCCCTCGCTGCTCAACTGGCCAAAGACGATGCGTTCGGCTGTCGTCGCACCGCCGGGACGAAAGTTCGTCGGCGGCGACCAGGCGCAGCTCGAGATGCGCATCATGGCGTCGCTCAGCGGTGATGCGAACCTCATTCACAAGTGCGCGACGGCGGATGAGAAGGACAAGCTCAATCCCGACTGCGACCCGCACTCCTTCGTGGCGAGTCTCGTGTTCGGCAAGACGTACACCGATCTCGACCGCAACGACCCGAAGCACTACAAGGCGGCGCCTGGGCAGAAGAAGTGCAAGTGCCAGCGCTGTCAGCGCGACGCCCTGCGCGACATCGTCAAGCGCGTCGTCTACGGTCTGAACTACGGTGCCGGCGCAGCGACCGTGCTCGAGGCCATCTACGACGGCGGCTACGACGGCGACCCGTTGACCGTGCAGTTCATCGAGCGCGTCACGGGCATCTACTTCAAGGCGTTCCCGGGCGTGCCGATCTGGCGCGACCGCACGCTTCAGACCGCACAGGCCGAGCGCGAGGTTCGCTCCCCGCTGTATCGCCGCCGCCGCATCTTCCCGCTCGGCGGCATCGAGCCCGCGGTCGTCTACAACTACCCGATCCAGTCCGGCGGCGCAGACGTCATGGCGCGCGGGCTCATGCGCCTGTGGCCGCGGCTCCGGCTTCTCGACCCGACGGCCGACATCATCGCGCAGGTGCACGACGCGATCTACATCGAGTGCGCCGAAGACAAGGCCGAGGCGGTCGCCGCGCTGCTCGAGGAGTGCATGAGCTTCGAGATGTCGCTCTCGCCGGGCGCACCTCCCATGCCGTACGTGATGAAGGCGAAGATCGGTGACCACTGGCAGGCGGTATGCTGATGCCAGCTGTTATTGATTCCTTCACAGGCGAGTATCGCTTCCTCTCAAACTTCTGGCTGTGCAACATCGAAGTTGAGGGCCTGACCTTTCCGTCCGTCGAGAATGCGTACCAAGCTGCGAAAAGCCGTGACGACGCGCGTGATGCTGAGTTCACATTGATCACACCAGCAGTTGCAAAACGACTCGGGCGCAAGTTACTAATACGTCATGACTGGGATCGTGTGAAACTCACTATCATGCGTGACCTTCTGCGGCTGAAGTTCTCGGATCGTGAACTCATGAACATGTTGCGCGGCACTGGTGATGCTTTGCTAGTTGAAGGCAACACTTGGCGCGACACTTATTGGGGCGTCTGCGCGGTGTCTGGTCGCGGTGAAAACCACCTCGGCAAGCTATTGATGGAAATCAGAAGAGGAGAGTGAGACAATGGCATTCAGTGTATACGTCGCAGGGTCCAGCAAAGAAATCGATCGCGTGCGGGCGGTCATGGCCGCGCTCATCGAAGGTGGGTGCGAAATCGCGTATGACTGGACACAGTCGGTCGACGAGGCGCGCATCGCGGGCTTCAGCAACAACAGCGACGCGGACGTGCCTTTCGAGGTCCGCCGCAAGTGCGCGGACGACGACATCGCAGCCGTCAAGCGGTCAAACGCTGTCCTCTTTCTCGGCTCCAACGCGAACAACTCACGCGGTGCCCACGTCGAGCTCGGCGTCGGTATCGGCAGAGAGAAGATCGTCGTCGCAGTGAACGGCAAGCACACGATCTTCACCGACGCGACGGGCGTCTACCACACGGAGACTGACGCAGAGGGTATCATGCACGTCTTATGGCTGGCTCGGAACTATGTGCCGACGCCTGCCGCACTTACGGGACCGTCGCTCACAGAGCTGGTCGCGCGCAATCTCGAGTGGGCACACTCGAAGGGCTGGAACGAGCCGCTGTGCGAACGCGCGGCGCGTCCACGTTACGATCCGATCACGTACGAGGTGTTGCGGCAGGAACCCCTTGCCGTTGACCGCAACGGCGTTCTCGCGAAGCTCGCGCTCATCCACAGCGAGGTGAGCGAAGCCGTTGAGCACGTGCGCGACGACAAGTACACGATCCACTACGCTGAGGGCAATAAGCCCGACGGCATGGTCGTCGAGCTCGCCGACGTCCTCATCCGCATCTTCCACCTGTGCGGTGAGCTCGGGCTTCCGCTCGAAGCCGCGGTGCTCGAGAAGATGGCGTACAACGCGTCGCGCCCGAGCAAGCACGGGCGCAAGGCATGACCGCCGCGTTCTTCGCCGTCGACCTCGAGACCACAGGGTTCAGTCCGACGACCGACGAGATCATCCAGATCGCGTTCGCGGTCCTCGACGAAGACGCGCGGGTGCTTGAGGAAGGCGCGTGCTGCGTGCTGCCGACGAAGCCTGTTCCAAGGGTTGCGGCGGCAGTCAACGGGTACACGCCCGAACTGTGGGCAGCACGCGGTGCCGTGCCGATCGAGGACTTCCGGTGGGGCCTTCAGCAACTGTGGGAAGAGCACGCGCTCGACCGCATACCCGTGCTTGGGCAGAGCGTCGCTTTCGACGTGCGTTTTCTCGCTGCGGAGTGCGAGGCCTGCCCCGACTACGCGCAGGCGTTCGCGCGTGCGCTCCACCCGCACGATTTTCGCGACACGTGTGCGATCGCAAAGGAGCTCGACGCGCGTTGGGGCATCAAAGCGCCGACGTATCGTCTGTACGAGCTGACGCAACGCTACGATGTGAAGTTCGACAACGCCCACGACGCTGTCGCGGACTTGACGGCGACGATCGAGGTGTACCGCCGGCTGATGGAGTACAAGACAACGGGTGAACGCCCGCCACCGCCGGTGAAGAAATCGTTCATCGAACGCAAACACGGCGTGTGGGTCTTCCGCGAAGGACGGTGGCGTGGTACAAGCATCGACAAGGCGGACCGCGGGTACCTTCTGTGGGCGCTCGCGGAAGTCGATTTGCAAGACGGTGAGCGCGAAACGCTAAAGGCTGCGCTCAGCAGACGGTGAAACAAAGGAGAGGTGATGATGATGGAAAACAAGTATCTCGAAGGCGTCAAGAAGTTCAACGACGCGCAGGCAAACGCGCGGGCTGTCGAACTCGACAAGCTCGTGCGCGCACGAAACGCGACGTCAGAGACGGCGCAGGAAGCCCTCGCGACACTTGGCCGGGCGAAGGTCGAGCTCGAGAAGATCGACGCTGCGCTTGAGCGTCTCGGTGCCAAGGAGATCGGCTACGTTCCGCCGGAGCCGCAGGCGCTGTATCCAGGCTTCAGCGAGACGCCGCTGGAGCCGCGCGCGGAGCGACACGCGAAGGTCGCCGAAGGTCCGCTGCCGGAACAGCCGCCGCTGACGCCCGCGGAAGAGAAACGCGCACGCGCGGAGACCGAGGAGTTCATCATCCTCGTGCGAAAAGCGCTTCAGGTGAACGGCGGAAGCATCCGGTCGTACCTCATCCACGAGGTGACGGCGCTCGTCGACGACCTTGCCGAAGGGCGCTTCGTCGTCACGCACGACAGTGTTCGAGCCGCGCTCGGTGTCCTGCACACACGCAAGATCGTGCGGTGGGTCAAGAACGGTCGCGTGATCCTCGCTCGGAAGCGTTGAAAGACGAAAGCCGAGGCGATTCGCATCGCTCCGGCCTCGCTGCCTTCGAAAAGGTCTTGTCGGGGTCCCTACCCTAACCCACCACGGGCGCAGCCCGCAAGCGCAAAAAGCGCACGACCTGCTGCGCACACTGAGGCACGCCTGCTAGGTTTGGGCGTGCCTCAGATTTCTTTCCGTATCAGCGACGAGCTCGAGGACGCCCTCGACGCATTCGCCGCCGAAAAGAGCGTCACACGCTCGGTCGCGTTTCGCACGCTCCTGCGCGCGGCGCTCAACGTTCCGGCGAAGCGCAGCGCTGCGGAGGAAGCGATCGCGCTCTTGAGCGGCAAGCGCAAGGAGGTCGGCGCCGCGTTCGCCCGCGCGTTCCAGAACGCGCTCAAAGACGCCGTCGTCGGGGCCTTCGATCTCGAGGTCGAGCCTGACTTGAGCGACTACCGCGACGGTGGTACGGACGGTCTCGAATGAAGGCGGCGCGCGCGATCAGCCCGGCGAAGCGTTTCTTGCGCGCGCAGTGCTCGGGGCTCGACGAGAAACAGGCGAAGGCGTGGCTCGACGAGTATGCGCCGGTGGTTCGAATACTCGTCAGTCGACAGCGAAAATCGCTTCACTACGTGAACAGCCTGGACGTCGACGATCTCGTCTCTGTCGCGCAGATGGCGGTGCTCGAAGCGTGTATGAAGTACAACGCAAACGCGGGCGGAACGCTTCGTACGTGGGTAGGCAACATCGTTCGCTGGCGACTGGCTGCGGCGATTCAATGCGCGTCTGACGGCACCTTGCTCGGGGTACATAGTGACGTCGCGGACAACGAAGCGTACGTCTGCGGCGGCAACATCGAAGAGCAGCTCGACATCCGCCGCGAGTTTCGCGAGTACGAGGCGTTGCGCGCGGCCGGTGAGACCGACGTCGAGGTGCTCGCAGAGTCTTTCGAGGCAGGTTGGACGGAGGAAGGTGTCGCCGCGCTCGCGGAGGAGTTGCGCCCGCAGCGTCGTCGCCGCCTCGCCGTGGTCGGCTGAGAGGCTTTCGCAGCGATTTTTGTGATAAGCCTGTATGGCCGATCGTAGCACGCTCATTTTGGCGACCGCCGCCGGGATCACGACCGGCGCGCTCGCGTGGTTCGCCCTGAAGCCCATCGTCGATCGGCAGATCACCGCGTCCGTTCGAACGCAACTCGAGACGCAGATCCCGCAGCAGCTCGAGCGCGAGCTCGACGCGAAACTCCGGGCGTACGGTATCACCCCGCAGGCCACGACAGCGCTTTCGCAGCTCCTGTCGGCCGCAGGGCGTTCGGGGATCTTCTGATGGCGGCCAAGAAGCCCCTCGACACCCTCTCGATCGGACTCGCCGCTGCGTCGGCGTTCGCGACGTTCACGATCTTCATGCTGATGCATGTGAAGGCGAAGGCCCCGCAGCTCGCAGCGATGGGTGAGGAGATCGGTCCGGCTGTCGCTGAGGACGCCGTGAAGGCGTGGATCTCGAAGCGCTTTGGCGTGACGCCCGACATGTTCCGGCGCATCAGCGCGCGCACGACCGAGCTACGTTCTTTCGCGAACCTACTCAACTGATATGCAACCGGACAACACGATCACCGTCTACTGGCCCAACGTCGCAGTGAAAGCTGCGGTCGGTGCGCTGCTGCTGTGGCCGCTCATTCGTGTTGTTGGCGGCGTGTCAGGGCTACGCGGTATCGCGACGTCGCTCGTCGCCTCGAGCGCGCTCGTCGCTGGACAGGTGGTCTACGAGCACACGCGGCTACCATCGCTTCCGCTGACAGGTTCGCCGCACGTGCTGCCGGAGCCTCACCGTGTCTATGATCTTCGTCCTGGCGTCGAGGTCCCGAGCTATGAGTGAGCTTGCACAAGCGCTCGTGATCTACGGACCGCTCGGCATCGCGTGTGCTGGTCTTGCGTACGCCGTCGGGAAGTTGCAGACGCAGCTCCTCGAAACGCAACAGCGGTGTGAAGCCGCGCAGCAAGCGCGCGTGGATGACGCCAAGAAGGTCGCAGACACACTCCTGTCGATCAGCGACGAGAACAACAAAGTCATCGGCGAGCTGACGCGCGCCGTCGAGCACAACAACCGCGGGCTCGACGCGATCGCTGACATCAGCCGGTCTGACGTTCGCGAAACGAACAACGTTCCCCCGCGACGAGACCCGCGCGTGGACACCGTCGGTCCTCGGAGGCGAACATGAGTGCCACGCCGCGCAAGGTGTTCAACCTCGGAACACTTCGGCAGCATCTGCGCGACCTCGAGTCGGGCAAAATCTCGCTCAAGGATGCGTACGAGCACACGGACGACGTGCTCGACACGGCGCTCGCGATTTTGAAGCGGCGATCAGCCGCGCGTGCACGGCACGTACGTTCGGTGTTTCCCGAAGAAGCAAAAGAAGGCTGATATGCGTTACCTCATCGTTCTGTGTCTTCTCTTCAGCACGGCGTGCTCCGCGTCGGAAATGCAGCGTGCACGCACCGTCGTGGGTATCTCGGCGGACGTGACGCGGCGCGTGAGCACGGTGGTCGCGCCGCACGCCGAGCATGCGCTTCAGAACATCGAGACGAACCCCGAAGCCGCGCGCCGGTTCAACCTCACCCTCGAAGCCATCGCGCACTTGCGCAGCACCATCCTCGCGGCCGAGGTGATCCTCGACGCGATCGACGCCGGTGCCGAGCACGACATCAGCCAGGTGATCGGGTGCGTGCTCTCGGCCGTACTGCGGCTCGTCGCCATCCTTCCTGAGATCAACGTCGATGTGCCCGAGGAACTGACGATGCTGCTGACGCTCCTCTCGGGCTTCAGCGGCGGGTGCTCGCCCCAGGACGTGCCCGAAGACGTCGTCGCTGCGCTGCGGAGGCTTGTCGCTGCATGAACCGCCGCCTCGAGACCATCGCCGCCGCAGCGCTCGAGCTCGGGAAGTTCATCGCGTCGTTCGTGAAGAACCGGCGCAAGCCCGCGCGCGCGGACGAGACCTTCAAGGAGCCGCTGCCGACGGACGCAGTGAAGGCGAAGTACGACGCGCGCATGCGCGTGGGAGAGCCCGAATGAGCGACCTCACGCGCGTGCTCGACTGGCGCGATCGGCAGACCGACGTCAACCGCGAAGACGCCTGTGCGATGATGCGCGGGAAGGTCGTCATGCGCCCGCTCGGCGACGTGCTCGGCGTCACGCTGCACCAGACCGCGGTCTACTTCACCGTCGCGCCGTACCAGCTCAAGGCTGCGGGCGGTGATGAACAGCTCGCGCGGCACACGCGCTTCCTCGATCCGAACGCGCATTCGACCGCCGGCCGGCACGGCAAGGTGGTCATCGCGCATGACCCGGCCGCGTACGTCTTTCACGGGCATCAGCTCTCGAGCTTCACCGTCGGGCAGGAGCACGAGATTCTGTGTGACGTCGACGGTAACGCGATCCGTCCACCGAAAGGATGGAGTTACGACGAGGTCATCGAAGCCGGGCGCGCTGGGCTCACGTGGTACGCAGAGAACCTTCCGAACCTGAAGTTCGTGTACGCACATCGACAGGCGTACCGAAAAGCGAAGGGCGCGAAGACACGTTGCTGTGGCGCGCGCGTCTTCAAGGAAGTCGGCGTCGAGCACGGCGTCAAGAAGCTCGGTCTCACGATCGAACCGAATCGCATCTGGGGTGGCGGCAAAGCCCTACCCTTCAACTGGTACAAGTGAGGTCTCAAATGCGTGTTGTCACTCTCGGTGGTTTGGGCGCAGTCGCCCCGTACATCTCGGCGCCGGCCCCCATGCTCCGGGGCTTCGGCAACACGGGCTCGACGCCCTACGGCACGTCGCCGATCGCGATGGCCCAGACGGACGAGTCCATGGCGGACACGCCGATGGTGCAGAGCATGCTGCCCGTCGCCGCGATGCAGGTCTCCGAGGAGCGCGGGCACAAGAAGGGCCTGTGGGCAGGCATCGCGATCGGTGCGGTCGTCGCGGGTATCGGCGCGTACATGCTTGGCCGGCGCTCGAAGCGCTGAGCCCTTGACGCGCTCGCGTCCGATCGTGTAGTCTTGGGGCTGCGCCCCTTGTGGGCGGGTTCTGCGACGAAGTCACTCCTCTCCTTGTGTGAACACCCCACGGGCGGCGGCAGGTAGCGATACCTGACGCCGTTCGTCTTTCATGGGTCTTGACACGCACGCATCTTCGCGTGTACGGTCGCGCCATGTCCACGTACGCAGACGACTTCACGCCGCTCTTCGGGCAGATGGCGATCGTACACACGTGCGTTGTCGTTGCGCGCGACGACCGACGTGCGTGCGCGTCGACGTGTCCGTTCATCGACGGGGTATTCTTGCAGCACCGCTGCGCATTGTACAAAGAACCGCTTGTCGACGTGCCGCGCGGTAACCTGCCGCTTGTGATCGAGCGGTGCACCGCGTGTCGGCGAGAGACACCCTGATGCCGATCCGATGCGCAGCTCCGACACCGAAAGCACCTGTACGCGCATTCTGGCATAACGTCGATGGGGTGTGGCATGTGGCGGTCCCACACAAGAAACTTTCGCGTAAGCCGAAGGTGCTCGGGCTAGACGTCATTGTTCACAGGCGCGACGGCGGCACAGACGCGGTGACGCTAGGTGAGCCGTGCGACACGCTCGTGTTCCAAAACAACACGTACAGCGTACACACCGTGCTGGCATCGAAAACGCGTACGCCGGCTAAGCGCACACGTGCGGCAGACAATCGTGCGTCGATACCGAGCACGCATCGCAAGTCGCGTACGCGCAGCGACGACAGTTGGTTCGCACGGTTCTGTGCCGCAGCCGACCACACCGGCGACTATGACATGGAAATATTCGAAGGCTTAGAGCCAGAGGTTGGTGATCGTGACTGAAGACGAGACGACGGAACCGAAGAAGAACCCGCTCGAGAAGCCGAAGGCGCTCTCGTTCCGCACGCGTCTGCGAGACGGGCGCTTCTTGCTCGTCGCGCTCTACGCGACCGGGCACGTGGACGTCGCGTGCACCGAGCACGGCGCCCAGGATCGCGTGCAGCCTCGCGCGCGCGATGTCTGGAACGGCTTCGACGTGAAGCCCACGCAGCGCTCGAAGGACGGGCGGTCGGGGACGACGCGCGCGTACGACCGTTCGGTGCACGTCGCGCTCGAGCGTCTGCTGCGCAGCGTGTTCCGGGAGGTCGACGAGGCCCAGACGTGGCACCGCGACGTCGAGGCGTGGGTGCGCGCGCTCGTACGCAAGGAAGCCGGGCGCGACAAGCGCTCGGTCGAGGCGCTCGTGAAGGACACCCGCACGCGCTACGGCTTCCACGAGCTCGCCTGGTCGCAGGAGGTCTCCTTCGGCATCCCGGATTGCGTGCCGATCCGCGAAGCGTTCGAAGAGGAAGCCGAGAAGATCGTGCTCGAGAGGGAAGGTGCAGCCTATGGATGACACAGCAGTCAGTCTCATGATCGTGTTCAGCAGCACGTTTTCGTTCGTCTGCGGGTACTACCGCGGTCGGTTCATCGACGGCAAGTGCGTCGCCGCCAGCGAGAAGCTGCACCTCGAACGACTCGCGGCGATCGACGCGAGCTACGACAAGCAAGTCGCGCTCATCAACCAACGCGCGGACGAGCTACGCGCTGAGATCGAAGAAGCCCAGCGCAAGCTGACGCAGGGAGAGTGACGCGTGTACGCAGCCAAGGTTATCGAAGACTCCATCGCAGACGGCGTACGTCTTACGACGTTCGAAGTGACGTTCCCGCGCATCGTGCTCGCGGAGTTCAACACACACCGCATGCTGAGTCGCAACTCGGCAAGCTCACGAGCCATTCCGGTCGAAAAGCGTATCGCAGCGGTTCGCGCAAACCCTTTCGTGCCGGAAGCCTTCGCGATGAACAAGCGCGGCATGCAGGCGGGTGAAGAGCTCGACGAGCGCGACAACAGCAAGGCGCGCGACACGTGGATGCGCGCGTGTGCAGCAGCGATCGAGCAGACCGAGCGTTTGCTCGACACCGGCGTGCACAAGCAGTGGGCGAACAGACTGCTCGAACCGTTTTCGTGGCACACGGTCGTCGTGACCGCGACGGAGTGGGAGAACTTCTTCAACCTGCGGATCTCTAATCTCGCGCAGCCCGAGATTCGACGCGCGGCAGAGATGATGCTCGAAGCAATGAACGCTTCGACGCCGACGCCACGAGGATCCTGCGCGTGGCATCTGCCGTACGTGCAAGACGACGAGCGCGCTGAATATGACCCGAGCTACCTCGCGATGATCAGCGCGGCACGCTGCGCGCGGGTTTCGTACCTCACGCACGACGGGCGTCGCGACATCGACGCCGACATCGAGCTCGCGCGCAGGCTCGAAGCAAGCCGCCACATGAGCCCCTTCGAACATCCTGCGCGTGTCATCGGTTGTCCTGGTATAGCGATCGACTACGAAGAGGATGAGTTCTTCGGTAACTTTCGCGCGCCTTGGCGGCAGCAGCGCAAGTACATGTCCGGCGAACGCGTCGCACCGAAAGAGACACCATGAGCGAAGACAACGTAAACCACCCCAAGCACTATACGAAGCACGAATCCGGTATCGAAGCGATCGATATCTGCGAGCGCCTCGGCTTCAACATCGGCAACGCTGTGAAATACTTATGGCGTGCTGGCATCAAAGGCGACGGTGCGGTCCACAAGACGATCGAGGACATGCAGAAAGCGCGT
>ERZ650304.1236-NODE-1236-length-10308-cov-4.816151_pt1 | contig 10308 bp, 15 predicted proteins | sample MGYA00376240_ERZ650304 | MGnify/ENA primary metagenome ERZ650304 (study PRJEB26733, sample SAMN07839271) | wastewater metagenome | biome: small river; feature: stream; material: water | place: USA: North Carolina | collected 2016-03-01 ...
CTGAACTTCGGGAACGTCGAGTAGCAGCATGGGAAAAACAATACCAAAAACGAGACAAAGGACTTGACGACCTCATTAAAGTACGCTAATATGTACGAATGAAGTTAAACAAATATAGCCAACCGATATTTCAGAGTAGCGACTTAATTGAACTGATGTATTCGTTCGACGATTTACCATTAGACAAGCTAATCGTCGAACGAGACTCCGAAGTGTGCAACCTTTACACTTTCGCCGGTATCCAACCAACCTTTGATTCCGACTGCACGTTAGCAGTTGACGAATTCGATTCTATTCAAAAAAATGCGTGGAGAGTACCCCCGGACGTCCTCAACTTCGACATCAAATCATTCTGCTTAGATCAATGTAACACCGAAGAAGAGCGCGCTCGAGTCAACGAAGAGTTAGAAGCATTCGCCGAAAAAGGCTTATTGCAAGTGTTAAATGTGTTAAAATACATTGTTGACACGCTTCGGGCAAACAATGTAGTATGGGGCGTAGGCCGAGGTAGCTCAGTATCGAGCTACGTGTTGTTTATTATCGGAATTCATAAAATTAATTCGATAATGTATAATCTCGACTACCGAGATTTTTTAAGATAAAATGGAGTTTATATGTCAAGAGAACTAGGAAGAAAAACTTATCGTACACTGCAAGGCAAGGAACTTGACTTGGACCTGTTGCGAGTGAAGAACGAACTCACTCCAGCAGTTGGAAATGCAAAAGTCAATGCACGAGGTGACGAACTAGGCCCCGGCGGAAAAATAATTCGCAAGCAAGAAGACGCTGCTACTGAATACAACACAACTCGCCCGGATTCTGTAAAGCCGACCCCTAAGGTAACTACGCCAAATCCAGTAGCAGATGTACCGCAAGAAGAAGCTGCTCGCCCGCGTGCTCCTCGCAAGCCAAAGACTAGCGCGGAGTAATCTACATTGAGCGCAATTAAAGGGAAGCTAGTACCGATCAAAGATCATATTTTGATTGCAGATATGGGGTTTGACCAAGAAGTTACCGCAGGGGGTATAGTAGTACCAGGACAGAACGGAAAGACTGGTGGTATTAAGCCCCGCTGGGGACGAGTGTTTGCTATCGGACCTGAACAAAAGGACGTTGCAGTTAACGAGTGGATACTAGTCGAGCACGGGCGCTGGACACGCGGGATAGTAATTGACGATGCAGGGATCGAACGTACTGTTCGACGTGTTGAAAATTCAGCAATCTTGCTAGTTGCAGACGAAAAGCCAAATGATGTAAATTTACCAGAATAAGGATATTTTGAATGAATGTGTTTAACGACCAAGAAAGGTTTATGGTTGCATGTGGGCAATCTGTGTCTGATTTTAATGTTGATCAGTTCAACTTATACAGGAATTTGATTACTGAAGAAGTTGAAGAGCTAGCAGAGGCAACTGAGTCCGACGATCGTGTCGAAATGCTCGACGCACTAATTGACATTTTAGTAGTTACTATCGGAGCAATTCACAGCATGGGAGCAAACGGACCTGCTGCATGGGACGAAGTGATGCGAACAAACTTTGAAAAAATTGATCCAGTCACCGGCAAAGTTCACAAACGCGCAGACGGAAAAGTGATCAAACCTGCAAATTGGTTGCCACCGCAACTTGCTCAGTACATCAAAAAGTAATGGCCGTTGATCTTTCGTTGGTATTAGGGTTTCCTCATCGTCAACTATACGGTGAGGAATATCAAAAAATTTGGTGCATCTTAAAACTTTGCACTCCGTATCATTCCAGTAATAATCAGCACACTATGACAGATCAATATCGAATCGGAAATACTCGGTATGACGTAATTTATGGTTTCACTGATGATCCGATTATCGAAGAAATTGACGATCAAAGCCCAAGACGCACAAGTTAAAACATGCTATCCTTAAGCATTAGTTCACGAGAGACAATACATGAAAGTTGGAGGATTAATGTTTGGGTACATTTACAAAACTACAAACTTATTGAATGACAAACAATACATCGGAAAGAAACAAGGCGTAGTTGACAAAAATTATTACGGTAGTGGTAAAATTTTGCAAGCTGCATTGCGTAAGTACGGTAAAGATAATTTTAGAGTAGACATCCTTGAATACTGCGAAACATCGCATGATCTAAATCAACAAGAGATATACCACATTGCCAACAGTAATCCAGAATACAATATTGCTAAAGGAGGAACGGGCGGCAATACTCTTATGTATGCTTCGAAAGAACATTTAGAAGAAGTTAGTAAAAAACGAGTAGCTAGTGCAACACGCGCATACCGAGAAATGACGATAGACCAAAGGCAAAAGAGAAATGCCGCAATTAGCCGCGCTAAAAAAGGTAGGCCTAACGGGCATTCCGGAAGGAAGCACTCAGTTGAAGAAATACAGAAGCGGAGAGCGGCTGTCATGCGAACTGTACAAAATGCAACTCCTGAACAAAAGCAGAAATGGAGAGCAGCACAAGTTGCGGGTGCTGCTAACCGAGTAGGAGTTACAAACATACATTCACAGCACCCTGTTCAGATAAACGGGATTACATACGCAGGAGTAATAGTGGCTGCAACTGAACTAAATGTAAGTAGGCAAACTATTAACAGCTGGATTAAAAAAGGAAAAGCGAAATATGAGTGACACATCACCTAGCAAAAAAATTGTCGGTTTTTCGTGCAGCGCATTTGATTTATTGCATGCCGGACATATAAGTATGCTTCGGGAAGCTAAAGAGCAATGCGATTATTTGATTTGTGGGTTACAAGTTAACCCGAAGCTCGACCGTCCAGAAAAAAACGAACCGATCCAGACCGTAGTCGAACGGTATATTCAGCTTCAGGGGGTTAAGTATGTTGATGAAATAATTCCATACGTTACTGAATCTGATCTAGAAGATATCTTGCAAATGTTTAAAATCGATGTTCGGATCTTAGGCGAAGAATACCGAGATAAACAGTTTACAGGCAAGGATATTTGCCAGAAGCGCGGAATCAAGCTTTATTTTAATGCCCGCGGGCATCAATACAGTAGCAGCGGCTTGCGAACTCGTGTAGTTGAAGCAGACAAGTCACGACACGAAACTGAAACACCCCAACGAGTCGATCTGCCACTTGTTAGTTCAACCGTAGACCGGCTTGCATAATCCCCATTACCCAATCAACAATAGGAAATAACATGGCTTCAGATCTATGGATCGAAACATACCGCCCGAAAACAATCGATGAATACGTTTTTCGTGACGCACATCAGCGAGAGCAAATTATGTCGTGGATTAAAGACAAATCGATCCCTAACTTAATTTTTTCTGGCTCTGCAGGTATTGGAAAAACCACTCTTGCAAAAGTTCTGTTTAACGAATTAGAAATTAGTGACCTTGATATCATGGAAATTAATGCATCGCGTACAAACTCAGTAGAAGATGTGCGTGACAAAATCGTTAATTTTGTACAGATGATTCCGTTCGGTGATTTTAAAGTAGTATTACTTGACGAAGCAGACTATTTGTCACCGAACGCCCAAGCAGCCCTTCGCGGAGTAATGGAGGCTTATCACAACTCCGCTCGATTCGTACTAACAGGGAACTATCCAAATCGAATAATCCCTGCACTCCATAGTCGCTGCCAGGGATTTCATATTGAAAAAATCGACATTACAGAATTTACTGCACGAGTTGCAACGATTCTTATTACCGAGGGCATCCAATTTGAAATTGACACGCTAGACACTTTTGTTAAGGCAACATACCCCGACCTTCGAAAGTGTATTGGTACTGTGCAAATGAATAGTACAAGTGGAACCTTAAAAGCTCCCGAAAAGGGGGATACCGGAGAAGCTGATTACAAGCTCGAAATGATCGACTTGTTTAAGAAAGGAAAAATTAACGAGGCTCGTAAACTTGTGTGCGGTCAATGCCGGCCGGAAGAAATCGAAGATATCTATCGATTCCTTTATGACAACATCGAACTATTTGGAAAAACCCAAGAAAAACAAGACAGTGCGGTTTTAATTATTAAACAGGCACTAGTTGATCACACTATTTGTTCAGATTCTGAGATCAACCTTGCAGCTTGCTTAATCCGACTTAGCAGGAACGTGGAAAATTAATCAGCACCAAGGAAATCTTGCTCCTCGAGCAACATTAACCCGATTATCTTATCAAGCGGAAACCTGCGAGCAAGCAACGGCATTTATGCAAAAGTATTTTCCGGGAAAATACGTTATCATAGACCGGTACAACTCGACACCAGGACTGTTTATATTCGATTTTGAGTTCGAATCAGAAAAAGATAAAACGTGGTTTGTTCTTAACTACGGAATGTAAGGATAAAATATGGAAGAACGATTCGTTAATTTATACATGGACATTGCAAAGCGGACTGCATTGATGTCCCGGGCAGTTCGCCTTAACGTAGGGTGCGTAATTGTTAAGGACGGTCGGGTAATCTCAATGTCGTGGAACGGTACTCCGGCAGGGTGGGATAACTGCTGCGAATATAAAGTCTACGACAATGCGGGAATATACACCGACGAAACAGGAAAGTATAACTTAGTTACTAAGCCTGAGGTATTACACGCTGAGAGAAACTCCCTTGATAAACTAGCAAAAGGATATGAGTCGGGAGAGGGAGCATCCTTGTTTGTAACCCACTCTCCGTGCTTAGAGTGTGCAAAAAGCATTTATGGCGCTGGAATTTCGGAGGTGTACTATGAGACCGATTACAGATCGTTTGACGGCATTAAATTTCTGAAAAACTGCAATATTCCGGTTATTAAGTGGCAAAATAACGATACTTAACCCTGCATCGAAAATAACGTTTACAATGCAGGGTTAACTATAATGTTAGTCGTTATTGTAGATTGACAATACCTCAGCAATAACCGGATGGCGTTCGATATCCCTCGATTCAAACTCGATCATATCGATTCTGCTTCCGGAAGTGCTAACTCGAGACTTTAGCAAATACAAAAACTCCCGAAGCCCATTGTCGTGGCCACGATCTGCTTGGTTCAAGTCTCCTGTTACAACTAACTTCGAACCAACGCCGATGCGAGTTAGCAGCATTTTCATTTGGTTTGGAGTACACCCTTGAGTTTCGTCTGCTACGATATAGCTGTGCTTAAACGTTCGGCCTCGCATCATAGCAAACGGTGCAATTTCAAGTACGCCGTCCTCGAGCATTTTTGCGATTTCCTTAGTTGTGTAATACTCTTCAAAAACGTCAAGCAACGGTCGGATCCATGGTGCCATTTTTTCATTTAGTGTACCAGGAAGGTGCCCTAACTCTTCGTCTGCAGATACTGCAGGACGAGTTACGATAATTTTATCAATTTTTCCTTCTTGGAATAATTTAATGCCATATTGCACGGCGAGCATTGTTTTTCCCGTGCCTGCTGGACCGATGGCAAAGATTATATCTGTTTGATCATCGGCAAGTATGTCTAGATATTCTTCTTGGTGCTGATTTCGAGGCGATAAATAAACTCGCTGCTTCTTGATTGCAGCTTGTGGATGGCTGTGAAAATCGATGATGTTCACATCAGAATTGAAACGCTTTTTAACTCGTTTGCTACTCATTAAGTGTTTTCTCCCACTTGATATGGTAGGACTTGTAGTACCGCCTAGTAACTATATAGGTCCTACACTATTACTTATCCTTTTTTAGAGTTTACTCAGCCAATATGATACAAAAACTAGAAGTCGATAAATACTATTAGATAACTTTAGGAAAGTATATGCGAGACATTTTAGACGTAATAAAAAACATCGAATCACTATACAGCACTAATTCTTCACTGTCGGTTCTTAAAGATTTTGAACGTGTGATAGACGAATTAGACTTATATGTCTACGAAAATTGGATCGACGGGGAATTAGCAGAAGGTCCGCACGTGACTAGGCACTGGATTTCAGCAGCATTTATGTGGCCGAAAGAAAAGATGCCGGATCCAATGGGTGCAAAAAGATTGCTAGACTATGGCTGCGAAGTAAAATACGAACAGACTCACGTAATCGTTCCGAAAAAAGTAGAATCGCCAGACGACTTTCGGCCTGGAACAAAGAAGGGTAAACTTGAGCATAATCCTGTTTGGGTAGTGACTATTAACATGCCTCGGAAATTAGTTGCAGACATGTTTAACGGTTATATGTCAAAAATGAAAGACGCGCGAGGTATCGACCAGAATAACTCTGCTCCTGCAACAGTAACTCCTGCAGAGCAAACCGCAGTAGGCGGAATTGAAGGGATGGGAACAAATGCAGCAACTCAATGAAGAATTACGCGCCAGGGATCTTAAAAATCTTGTAAAGAATATCTTTGAAATTGATTCATACAAATCAAAGATGGGAGAAGATCAAGACATCGTTGTCCTCTCTTTTACAGTAAACGATAAAGAACCCGCGCAGGACCTAATTGACTTTGTAGAACGCGGGTACGACTTTGTACTCGATGCCGATATGTCAACTGGCGAACTGTCAAACGGTGAATACAAAGTATTTGTAGAGATCGAAAGAAACTCTAAAATTGCTCTGCAAATTATTGAACTCCTAGACGGGGTTAGCAAGTTAACTGAGATCGACGAATTTAGATTTCGATACTACAAAGGATTTACCAGCCTGCCCGCAACCGAAGAATTATTAAAGTCAACCATCCCGACCTCAAAGCAAGACTACGACCTTAGATTAAAAGAAGACGTTATGAATAACTTCTCGAATTTTTTTAATCGCAGTTATTTAGAAGGGATCAATATAGTACAAGACGATCTAGAATTTCAAAAGAAGTTTGCCGAGCCGATTCGGATGCGAATATTGGGTTTTGGCTTAGTCGAAGACGTTTACCAATCTGCACCAGGTAAGTTGTTGATTGAGCACGCATCAATTTCGGAGGCGTTGTATCTTACCAAGGTACTAGGCAACTACAACATTACTAAAATCGGCAATGCATTTGTATTTGAAAACGGAAATTTTGCCGCTCTTCTCCAAAAATTATAAAAACCACTTGCTTTTTCCCCTAAGTTGTTGTATAATAAGGCTTACATGATCACTGAGGTGCTTAGGGGAAATGCAAAACTACTACAAAGTCCTCGGGCTAACTCAATCAGCAACCGACACCGAAATCAAAGCTGCATATCGGAAGAAAGCACTCACGTTGCACCCAGATCGCGGTGGCACAACTGAAGGTTTCCAAAAGCTTCAAGAAGCATACGACACCCTCAGCAATGCCGAAAATCGAAAAAACTACGACCTTAAGCAACGATATTCCTCCACTAAGCGTGATTCGAACCCGTTTGACGACGCATTTGACGAAGAGTACGGCGAATACAATTACGAGTGGAATTCGAGCAAGTATTCCGAATCGTGGGAAGACTTGTTAAAAGAAGCGTTTGCTCGAAAACGCAGAGAACAAGAAGAGCAGTCGTATTACCGGAAACAATCGTACGAGATGGCGAACAAAGACGTAATGATCAACGCAAAGATCACCATGAAGCAAAGCTTCACTGGTGCTACTCTTTCTGCAAAATTTAAGTTACCAAACGGTAAAATCAAGCAAGTGCTAGTCGACATTCCGGCAGGCGTTTCAGATCAACAAACAATCATAATCAAAGGTGCGGGCGATAACAGTTCCCCGTGGAAGCCTGCAGGTGACTTAAAGGTTTTGGTCACAGTTACTGATGTACCGGGTGTGAAGCGGATCGGCGATGATGTGTACATCAACAAACGGATTTCGATAGTAACCGCAATGGTCGGATCTAAAAACTTTGTTGTTGATACCCTCGACGGCACTCCGATGTCAATTGTAATTCAACCAGGTACCAATTCTGGTACAATATCGCGGCATTCGGGGAAGGGCTTCCCGAATGTAAAAACCGGCGAACGCGGAACATTGTATGTTGTGGTGTATGTCGATATTCCTGCTGTTAAAAATATCGAACCTGCAACACTAGCTCAATTAGAGGAGATTTATGCCAAAATTAGTAAAGTATCCTAATCTGATACTAGAAAAGGTATTACCCGAGTTTGATTTTGAAAACCCGGTTATACCGCCCCGCGAACTTGAACAAATGCTTGTTCAAACTATGTATGACGAAAACGGGCGAGGGCTAGCAGCACCACAAATCGGAATTGAAACTCGAGTCTTTTCGATAAAGACACAGCACATTCCGGAGTTAACTGAGCCGTTCGCGGCGTTTAACCCGATAATTCATAATGTTAGCACTGAGCTCGAAGCGGGTATTGAAGGGTGTTTAAGCTTTCCGGAATTGTATCTGGATGTTAAGCGTCCATTGCGAATCGTTGCCGAATTCCTTGACAGAGACAACATTTCGCGTATAATAGAGTTAAAGGGCATCGACGCAAGATGTTTTTTACATGAATTAGATCACCTCAACGGTATCTGTTTCATTAATCGAGTTAGCAAACTAAAGCTAGATATGGCTGAGAGGAAGAGAAAGAAAAATGGTAGAGCCCAGCAATAATTTACAAGAAGTGTTTGAAGCTGCACTAAATTCAGCAAAAGCACTTCGCCACGAGTACTTAACAGTCGAACACCTGTTGTACGCACTGCTCGATCATCCGGGATTTGCTAAGCTCGTTGATGATTTTGGTGCCGATAGCGCAAAGCTTAAGGTCGAAGTTCAAGACTACTTGAACACCTCACTCGAAGTGATTCCGGTTGCAGCCGAAGCTAAACCACGTAAGACTCAAGCAGTTGAGCGGGTTCTTAACCGTGCGTTTACGCAAGTGCTGTTTAGCGGTCGACAAGAAATCGACTTGCCCGATGTGTTTTTATCGCTAATGAGCGAAAAGAAATCGTGGGCATCTTATTTGCTGCAAAAGGCAAATGTTGATAAAGACAAGTTTACCGACTTCCTCGACGAAGAAGGTCCAGTAGAGGACGAAGATATGCCAGGGACTGCTGAACGCACTCCGTCGACTGACAAAGCACTTAAAGCTTACACATCAAACTTGAATGAGTTAGTGAAACAAAAGAAAATCGACCCAGTCGTAGGGCGGCAATCCGAACTTGAAAGTGTTGCGCTTTCGTTGGGCCGACGATCAAAATCAAACGTTATCCTCGTTGGCGAACCGGGCGTGGGTAAAACCGCAATCGTCGAAGGATTGGCTTATAACATTGTAAACGGCAATGTTCCCGACTTCCTCAAAGGATGCGAGGTGTTTAACCTCGATATTAGTTCCATGCTTGCAGGCAGTAAATTCCGCGGTGATTTCGAGGAACGATTTAAGCAGGTATTAGCTGCCCTCGAACAGCGTGGAAACGCAATCATGTTTATCGACGAAGCACACATGATCAGCGGTGCCGGTTCGTCAAACAACTCTGCAAATGACCTCGCAAACATGATGAAGCCGGCACTAGGAAAAGGTCGCTTAAAGGTTATTGCGTCTACTACATGGGATGAGTACCGTAAGCACTTTGAAAAAGACCGAGCCCTAATGCGTCGATTCCATCGCATTGCAGTTGACGAGCCGACTAACGAAGTTACCTTGCAAATCCTAAAAGGGATTAAAAAGTATTACGAGCAACATCACAACGTAAAGATCAAAGACGATGCTATTAAAGCAGCTATCCGCCTTAGCACAAAATACCAAGCGGACAAGAAGCTTCCCGATAAAGCAATTGATTTAATCGACTGTGCTTGCTCTCGTTTTAACTTAAAAGACGGAGTTGAACGAATTGTAAACGAAGAGTCGATTCAGTTCGAACTGTCGAAAATGATTAACATCCCGGCAGAGCAGCTAAATGAGCAAGAATCAACTGATCTTGCAGCACTAGATGCCAAACTAAAAGACGAAGTCTTCGGGCAAGACGAAGCAATCGACGAAGTAGTTGACAAAATTCTTGTTAGCAGAGCCGGGCTAAAGTCGGAAAACAAACCAATCGGTTCATTTGTATTCATGGGCCCAACTGGTACTGGAAAATGCCTAGGAAAAGATCAAGAAGTAGAGGTACTATTGTCCGAAGAAGATTTGGCACTTTTTATGAAACTAAAGAGTTCCGGGATCCTTGTTTGACGTTCACTTGAATAAACTTCAAGATATGTAAATCCGTGCTGCTCAGCTAATTGTTTTTTGAAGAGATCGCGCTTATACTGGATATCGGCGCCCTCTTTCGAAAACGGATTTTTCCATCTTGCCCATTCATCAGCGGTTAACGCAGGGTTAGGGTGAAACCCTTCGCCGTGATACTCGATAATTATATTAAGACTTGGGATTGCAAGGTCGAAAAACCAGGCCTTTTCCTTAGCAACTATAATATACTCGGAATTGTGAGGACCGAAGTTATAATCTATATTAGACTCCT
>ERZ650304.1237-NODE-1237-length-10307-cov-4.247659_pt1 | contig 10307 bp, 5 predicted proteins | sample MGYA00376240_ERZ650304 | MGnify/ENA primary metagenome ERZ650304 (study PRJEB26733, sample SAMN07839271) | wastewater metagenome | biome: small river; feature: stream; material: water | place: USA: North Carolina | collected 2016-03-01 ...
AAAAATATCAATTTAATATTGAATACTCAAAACTATACTCGTTTCCGTTTTGGAATAAGTGACCAATTCAAAAAAGGACAACAAGTAGATTATGTTCTTGGTGATTGGGACGAAGAAGAAAAAACAAAACTCCCTGAACGACTAGAACTCGCCTCAGAAATTATCAAATCATTTGGAACGGCTGGATTAGAAAATACCATGACCTCATTTAACGGAAAGTAAAAAAGAGGTTACGATTAATATATAGCTACTTTTTTTACCGTGGTATTGTACCCATCAATAATCGTTAAAAGATAAATTCCAGCTTGAATATTGCCTAATTGTATGGTCTCATTAAATAATGCTGCACTAGGAAATTCTTTTTCATACACTTTTCTACCCAGTAAATCATGAACTAAAATGGTTACTCCTGAAGAGTATTTACTAGTAAAAACCACACAAAAATCACCTTTAGTAGGATTAGGATAAACTAAAACAGCACTTAAATCAACAGTAGTTGCCGCCATCGGAGTGTAGGCCTTGGTACAAATACTAACTGAGGCTGAATTTATCGTTCCAACATCTCCAACAAATTCATCTCTAACTCGTAAGGACCAAGTTCCCGAAGGATTTAATTCATTAAACAAGTATAAAGGATCAAAAGGCGCAACCGTTTGTAACGTTTGTTTCCCACAGGTAATTGCACCTCCTAAATCATCATAATTCAGTACCAAACTACCATTAGTATCTCCACACCCTTTTTCAAATAATTTTACCACCCTTCCTTGTGGATTAACTAGCTCTATTTGAACATCTGACAAATATTGGTGTGTGAAATTCAAGGCTACATTCACATCCGAAACTATTGCAGTTGTAATAGGTACCGTGATTGTTTTAGCCGTATATGATGTTGATTCAGGAATTACAAACGGGGTTGAAAAAGTATAAGTTGAACAACTAGATTCCGTGGTATACCCAATAGCAAAAGGTTCTGAATTTATAGCATAATAAATATTAGCAGTGGGTTCAATTAAAATTCGGCAATTTTTCCCCGTAATCCCGTTAGGAACAACGATAAGTTCTGACCCATCATTCGGAGTATTTGCTTTTAACATCGTTGAAAATGTCAATCCCCCATCAATCGACAATTTAATATTGACAGTAGCTGAACCAGGTAAATTAGAGGTGTTGTTGACTGTCCAAGTAATCGTTTGAAGACTCAATGGTTTCCAAGACAAGTCTACTGTATTTTGGGAAGTCACTACAAAAGGTCCTTTGGTCGCATCAACGTTAACCACCATAGCATCAGTATTAGTCTGCGCCAAGCCATCGGCAGCATTATCTCTGACTGTAAGTGTAAAATGCAAGGTTCGAGACACATCCGAAACAGATTCCCAAGTAGCACTAAGCATGTTACTCAATACCTTATTCAACGACGGCATATAACGAATTGGAGAAATACTCGGGCTTAACGACCGAAAAAGTGGGCCGTCAATTTTAGTAGAATAAGCAATACTATTAGCCCCAGTGGCAGTTATAGCCGAGTCATTTTGCTCCCAACAGTAACTCAACACATCTCCATTAGGATCTGAACCAGAACCTTTTAATACAAAAGCAGTTCCTTTAGGAATAATGTAATCTGCACCTGCGCTAGCAGTTGGAGTTTTGTTGGACAAAACAGTTGTAATCGGACAAGATTTTGTTGCTAAATTATTTTGTATTTGTGCAATACTCACATAGGCAAAATAATCATCAGAATGGCTCTGCACATTGTAATCGGTAACCCCTGCATACGCCATAATGGTAGACCCTCCTCCTGGCTCAACATTGACTCCAGTCCCTTCGGTTTCATGTGAAAAGGTGTGATTAGCTCCCAATTGATGACCCATTTCGTGGGCTACAAAATCAATATCAAAGGTATCTCCTTCAGGCTTACCATCAGCAGGAGAAGTATAACCACTCCCTTTTGCAAAATCATTTGACGAAGTTGGATTTTGACACACACAACCGATACATCCTGCATTTCCACCTCCTCCAGAAGCTCCAAATAAATGGCCAATATCATAATTAGCATTTCCTATTTTGGATGTTAAATCATTTTGCAACTCCAAATTCCAAGCGCCGTTAGCTCCACTAGTTGCAGGAGAATATGGGTCAGTGGTTGCGTTAGTATAAATCAAAATGGTGTTGTTAGCAATCAAATTCAAATGCAAAGCTAAATCTCTATTGAATATCCCATTCACTCTAGTTAAAGTGGCATTCATAGCCGCCAAAGCCTGAGGCACTCCCCCGAAATAAGTCGTATATTCCGCTGTACAAGCTAATGCTAAACGCAATGTTTTGTAAATCCCATTATTAGCCGAAGTACTACTTGATTTACTCAATAATTGCTGACTTAATGCTACGTCTTTAGTGGAACAGCTTAAAGGTAAATCTTCTTTATTTCGACTATTAGAATCAAACAATTCATATACGGACTGATTCCCTGAAAATCGTTCGATGAACTCCGTTGCACTGTCAGAACGGAATACCATCGTTTGAATTCCCTTTGGCGACAAGCTAAAATAAACAGTGGCATTTTTATCTGTCAAACCCACCCCAGTATACGATCGAATGTCTGGAAATTGAGCTTGTAAATCTGGTTCAAAGTTAGAGAACTCTCGAACCTTAAATGTTTCCAAATCACCTGCAGTATTTGGAATTTCAATTTGGATTTCAATAGGAGAGACACTGTTTTGAAGCGGAGCTAAGGATTGTTTTAGAGACACCTCATCCAACTCATACAATAGTGCGTTTTTTTCTTTTATTCTAGTGCTTTCAGTGTAAGCAATTTTGCTTTGAGGGATTCTCTTCCACGGAGATACATTTTGGGCTTGTATCAGCGAAAAAGAAAAGATAAGGAGTAAGAATCGAAAATATCTTTTCATAGATTTGGTGTCTTTGGAATTCCAAAATTAGTTTTTTTGATTTAAAGTTAGGTTTCAAAAATCTTAATTTTATTTAAAAAATGACGATTTAACTTACTTTTGACTGATAGTTTAAAATTGCAATGAAAAGGTATCCGTTTTGGAACGAAATTTCAAATAGATTAGCTTAAATTTGCAGCCAAAATAAACGGAAACCGACTTGAAAATTTTTCATTCTATAAACGAATTTCATTCTAACAAAAAAACCATACTTACCTTGGGTACCTTTGACGGAGTACATATTGGTCATGCGGCCATTCTGAAAAAATTGACTCAGAATACTGCTGACGGAAAATTTGAAAGTGCCGTGCTTACCTTTTTTCCGCATCCCAGAATGGTATTACAAGGGAAATCTGATTTGAAATTACTCAATACCATCAATGAAAAAATTGATTTATTAGAAAAAATCGGAATTGAAAACTTAATTATTCACCCTTTTGACGCCAACTTTTCTCAACTAAGTGCCGAAGAGTTTGTAAAAACTGTTTTGGTGGACCAATTGCACATTCAAAAAATCATCATTGGTTATGACCATCGGTTTGGTAAAAACCGAACGGCAAATATTGATGACTTAACTGCTTTTGGTTTGAAATATGGTTTTGAAGTAGAACAAATATCCGCTCAAGAAATCAATGACATTTCTATTAGTTCCACTAAAATTAGAACGGCTCTTGAAGACGGCGAAATCAATTTGGCAAACGAATACTTAGGTTATTCTTATTTTTTAAGCGGGACTGTTGTAAAAGGAAAACAATTAGGAAGAACCATAGGTTTCCCAACGGCGAATATTGAATTAGAAGAAGAGTACAAATTAGTACCCAAAAACGGAGTCTATATAGTTGCAGCCGAAATAGATGGAAAATCTGTTTATGGCATGATGAATATTGGATTTAATCCAACTGTTCAAGGGGAAAAAAGGACAATTGAAGTTCACTTTTTTGATTTTGATTTGGATATTTACGATCGTCACATCCGAGTGGCTATTTTACAGCACATCCGTTCAGAAGAAAAATTTGAATCGGTTGAATTTCTCAAAATTCAATTAGGAAAAGACAAAGACTTTTCAATTCAATACATTCAAAATTTATAAAACAAGACCATTCATTTCAATAAGTCAAATTGCTAGTTTGAAACTATTTGATTACTTTTGACACTTAAAATCATACCCATGAGCATTACAAAACACGATTGGACAAAGGAAGAAATCATTGCAATTTACAATAAACCTCTAATGGATTTGCTTTATGAAGCAGCTTCAATTCATAGAGAAAACCACGATCCAAACGTGGTTCAGGTTTCTACCCTATTGTCTATCAAAACCGGTGGTTGTTCTGAAGATTGTGGCTACTGCCCTCAAGCAGCACGTTACAACACTAATGTTGAAGGAAATGATTTGATGACCGTAAACCAAGTAAAAGCTCAGGCTTTGAATGCCAAATCAGCAGGTTCTTCTCGTGTCTGTATGGGAGCAGCTTGGCGTAATGTAAAAGACGGACCGGAATTTGACCAAGTGTTGGAAATGGTGCGTACCATCAATAAATTAGACATGGAAGTGTGTTGTACTTTAGGTATGATTACCGAAAACCAAGCACAACGTTTAGCTGAAGCAGGTTTGTATGCTTACAACCATAATTTAGATACTTCAGAAGATTATTATAAAGAAGTGATTTCGACACGCGGTTTTGAAGACCGTTTGCAAACTATAGAAAATGTTCGTAAAACCAATGTTACTGTTTGTAGCGGAGGAATTATCGGAATGGGAGAAAGTATCGAAGACAGAGCCGGAATGCTTGTGGCACTTTCTACTTTAAATCCTCAACCCGAATCAGTGCCGATCAATGCTTTAGTAGCGGTAGATGGAACGCCTTTGGAAGACGAAGAACCAGTTGAAATTTGGGAAATGATTCGAATGGTGGCTACTACTCGAATTGTTATGCCTGATACACAAGTGCGTTTATCTGCAGGAAGAACTAATATGAGTCGCGAAGGTCAAGCGATGTGTTTCTTTGCAGGAGCCAATTCTATTTTTGCAGGAAACAAATTATTGACTACTCCAAATCCTGATGTGAATGAGGATATGAAAATGTTTGAAATGTTAGGATTGAAACCGCAAAAACCATTTACAAAAATGGTACAACCACAAACCGTTGAAGCGGAAGATTCTCAATATGTTGCCTTAGGTGAAAAACCAAAATGGTCACGTCCAGGACACACTATCGAAAGAAATGTAGAAGCTTCTATAAAAGGAAAATAAAAATTGAACTCAAGTATAATAAAGCTTCCCGCCTGAAAAGGCTGGAAGCTTTTTGCTTTTAAAAAACTAATTTATGAGTGACTTGCTCTCCCGTTGCTAAAGTAATTTGAATAATCAAAATTTTCGATTTCCAAAGAGCCGAATCGATTATTTGAGTTTTAGTTTCTAACTTATCTGCTTGAAAGAGCAATTTACCTTCAAGAGAATACACCCGAACTTCTTCAATTAAATCTACAGAAGAACTAATTTGAATTTGGTTATTTCGACACACTACTTTTACCTCTGGAGCGAGTTCTTCAGGAATGGTATTTTGGTTCTCATACCGCAAAACAAAACGATTGTCAAAAGTCCCTTTTACAGTAGTAAATATATAATCATCTTTCTTTAAATCGACTATTTTAGCCCGTTCCTTATCTTCTAAAAAAATGTTCTGATTAGCAAATAAGCCATCAAAATCATCTAAACTAATTGTAAAATTACCTTCCTGCTTAGCTCGGTAACCCAAAGACACGCTATCCGAAGTATTAAATGGCAAAGCTCTGCCTTGAATTGTATTTTTAACCTCTCCATCCAGACTATAAAAATCCAACCATTCGTTGCCGTCTAAAGCAACTCCATCAAACAAAATATCCTTTTCATTAGTAGCTCCTGTCACATACCCTATTAAAATTTGTTTAAACATTCCTTGTTTGTTGGATAAATTGAGCCAAAATCGATGCTTTTCAATACTAGAAGAAGTGATTGTTTTTTGTGCTAGACTACTTTTAAAAAATAAATTATTTTGTCCTTTTAAACGCATTTCATTTTTAAAAATAGCATTCCCCCCTTCTGGATTTGCTCCTAAAACAAAAAATGCTTGTCCAGCAGCAATCTTGCCATTGGGTTTTTCGTTATTTACTCCCATACTTTTTGCTGAAGTTCCGACGCCTCCCAAAATAGTATAAACGGCATAATCATCCGATGTATATTGACCGTTGGCAATTGGAGTATTGTGTGTCCAAAAATACAAGCTGCCTTGCAATATACTTTGGTTTTCCAAAATAAACGCATCCGCATCTATGGCCGAAGGATAGGGATTTCCAATTAGATTTGGCGTTGCATTTTTAGCAATCGGAATAGTGATAAAACCATTATTGGGTATCCCAGAAAAAACCGACTCAAAAACCGTTGGTATCGTTTCTGAAAAAGTTTGTGGCGCTTGAAAAATATAACCTTTACCAACCACCATAGTAGCACTATTTGATTCTTTGCGCCAATTATTGGAATTTGCATCAAAAGAATAAAAACGATCCGAAGCTGAATCAGGAGAAAGTAGTTGCAATTGCTGACCTACTACTGGTGAAGACCAATACGTATAATCAGATTTTCGAATAGGTGTTGTCTTTCTATTGAACTCAATACTTCCTGTATTCACAACCAAATCATCCGATTGATATAAAGAGGAATTGTTTTCAAAAACTAATTTTCCGGCACCCGAATAATTGGAAACTAATTCTAAAGTGGCTGCATATTTTACCGTTAGTGTTTTTCCTGAATTGACCACACAGGAACACGCTTTGGTATCAGCCATAATATCATAATTAGCATTAAAAACAACTGCTTTATCAATTGTTGGCATACCATTATTCCAAGTCAAGCCATCCCAAACCGTTCCATCTTGGCAAAATAATAATTTGGCGATTCGATGCTTCGAAATTCCCGAGACCGAATTAAAATTCCCTCCAATTATGGCTCCTCCTGGAACCAACCCAAGTGATTTGAGTTCTCCATTGAGTACAATCGGAAAAGAGGTGTCATAACTCCCATTGGGTAATAATCGCAGCATTCGCTTTACATTTATACCATTGTATTTACTAGAAAATGAACCTCCAACAAGTATGTTCCCATTGGATTGTAAAAGAATAGAACGTACAATTCCGTTACTAAATCCCGAACCTGAATTGAACGAACTGTCTTGGCTTCCGTCAGAATTGAGACGTAGAATTCGTTTATTGGGTTGCCCATTATAATTAGAAAACGAACCTCCAACAAGAATTTTGTTATCCTTTTGCAAAGTCAAGGCGTAGATTTTTCCATCAAACCCAGTTCCTACAGAAAAACTCGTGTCCACAGATCCGTCCGCATTCAACCTTACCAACTTATTTGCTGTAATCCCATTAAATGTGGTAAAATCACCCCCTATTAAAATCTTCCCGTCCGATTGAAGCAATACTAAATTAGGCGTGCTATTTGGGTTTGTCCCAATAGTAAAACTACTATCCAAATCGCCATTAGGAAGTAACCGAATCACTTTTTTGACAGTCATACCTTTATAAGAAGTAAAACTTCCTGCTGTAATAATTTTACCATCAGGTTGTATTGCGATGGAATAGACCATGTAATTAAAACCTGTTCCAACATTCAACGAAGTATCTATGGTTCCATTGGAATTCAACCGGACTAAGCGTTTATTTGAAACTCCATTGTATTTAATAAAATTTCCCGCCACCAAGAATTTCCCGTCGGGTTGAACCAAAACTTCTTTCACTGTATTATCTGCACCAGTTTGATTAAGGTTATAAGAGTTATCTAATTCACCTTTAGGAGTAAGCTTAACAATATTATTAATTGGTTGCCCGTTAAATTGAGTAAAACTTCCAAAAGCAATGAAACTCCCATCCGTCAACGGAATAACTTTCTCGACAGCTTTGTCAAATCCTACACCAGCAGTCAAATAACCTGAATCCAATTCACCCGCAGTGCTTATTTTAGCCAGCTTACCTTGTTTCAAATCATCAAAAACAGAAAAAGATCCACCTACAAAAAAGCTATCACTGGATTCGCATAAAGTGTATATCGTAGCCGAAGAAGGTCCTGCTCCAATATCAAAATTAGAATTTATAGTCCCATTTGAATTTAATAAAACTAAACGATTAACATCACTCATTTTATATGTATCACTAAAACTGCCTCCAACAAGAATTCCGGCAGAAGTAATTTGAATAGTGTGTACCACACCATCATTAAACCCTGTTCCAGAAAGAAAACTTGAGTCAACAGTACCATTAGTGTTTAGGCGAACGATTCGGTTTTGTGAAGTGCCTTTGTAATTCAAAAAGCTACCGCCAACTATAATTTTACCGTCTGGCTGAATAGCAATAGCTTCAATAGTATCATCAAATCCAGTTCCTATTGAAAATGTAGTGTCAATGCTTCCACCGGCATTCAAACGAACTAATTTTGGATAATTAGAATTGCCGTTGAATGCACTAAACGTTCCCGAAAGCACTATTTTACCATCGGGAGCAATGACCACATCATCAATTGTACTAGTGGCAGCAGTCCCTGTAACAAAACTGGTATCTAATTCGCCATTCGGATTCAATCGCACTATTCTGTTTGCGGTAGCTCCATTGTATTTGGTAAAACTTCCTACAACAATCAATTTTCCATCAGATTGCAAAGCCAACCCATAAACAGTACCACTACTTACGGCGATTGTTGTATCAAAAGAAATATCTCTCGAACCATCAATGTTTAAACGAACCAAACGCCCTGCCGGAATTCCATTATACGTTGTGAAAGCTCCTGCTACAATAATTTTGCCGTCAGGTTGAATTACCGAAGCATAAATTTTCCCATTAAAAGCAGCTCCTAGATTAAATCCTGCATCTTTAGACCCATCCGTTTGTAATCGACAAAGGTAAGGGGTTGTGCTTCCATTGTAATTTAGAAATTCGCCACCCACAATGAGTTTTCCATCATTTTGAATAGAAAGGGTTCTAACAGTTCCGTCAAATCCATCGCCTAAAAGACCATCATCGTAGGAATTGAATTTAGGATCGACTTGTACCTCTTGGCTGTAGCCAAAACAGGAAAGAAAAAAGAATAGTACAAAAACTATCCTATTTCTGGATGTAATTGGGATAAAGAATAACATAAAGGGGGCGCTTTAAATTATGATTTTTAAGTACTAATTCAACTAGTAATCACAAACTTAGCCTTAAATAATTGGATTTGAAATACCCACTTTTAGTGATTTTTAATAAAATGAAGGTTTTTTAATTCAAATCGTAGACAGTCCATTAACAGAAATGTAAGGTGATCTATGCCTACTGTCGGTGAATTTTTGATTGAGCGACTTGAAAACGTTGGTGTAAACCATATTTTTGGAGTTCCGGGAGATTATATTCTCAATTTTATTGATAATTTATCTCGTTCTGAAAAAATTAAATTTATAAATACAACTGATGAAAATCATGCAGGATTTGCCGCAGATGCTTATGCTAGAATTCATGGCATAGGATGTGTTTGTGCCACATACAATGTGGGAGCATTAAAACTTTGTAATGCAATAGCAGGAGCTTACGCAGAAAAGTCTCCCGTTGTTGTAATTAGTGGGTCTCCGGGGATTAAAGAAAGAGATGAAGATTTTCTTTTGCATCATGTAGTCAAAACATTTGATAATCAAAAGAAAATCTTTAGTCACATTACTTGTCACAGCGTTTTATTGGACGATGCCACTACAGCAGGGTGGAAAATAGACTATGCCCTTCAGATGTTGAAGAAATATAAACAACCGATTTATATAGAATTGCCTAGAGATATAGCTTCTCAGCCAATTAAATATGATGTTTATACACAAGGCACCCCAGTTGTAGAAAAAAGTGATGAAGAAAATTTAAAAGAATCTGTCCAAGAAGTTTGCGATTGGTTGAAAATATCAAAAAATCCTGTGATTATGGCTGGGGTACAAATTGCACGTTTTGGATTAGGCTCTCAACTGGTCAGATTTGCAGAAAAGCACAATATTCCTATGGTGACTACTTTGTTGAGTAAATCAACAATTAATGAACATCATCCTTTATTTGCTGGCGTTTATTGTGGATCTCAAACTACAGAAGAATCTTTGAGAAAATTGGTAGATGATTCAGACTGTCTTTTAATTTTTGGAGAAATGCTTACAGATATGATGTTAGGATTTCAATCTCCTAAATTTTCGAAAAGACAAACTGTTTTTTGTTCTACTGACGAGCTTAAAATTAAAAATCATAATTGAGTCTCAAATTATAGTGGATTTCTAAAACCTTGGCAATTTATAAGGACTGCAACATGGCCTTTAGCTGAGT
>ERZ650304.1238-NODE-1238-length-10295-cov-10.012305_pt1 | contig 10295 bp, 12 predicted proteins | sample MGYA00376240_ERZ650304 | MGnify/ENA primary metagenome ERZ650304 (study PRJEB26733, sample SAMN07839271) | wastewater metagenome | biome: small river; feature: stream; material: water | place: USA: North Carolina | collected 2016-03-01 ...
ACCTCATCGAGACGATTGACGGTCTGTACTCGTGCTTCCTCTCGCGGCGGCTCGGGCGGGAGTGGGCCGACGACCTGGGCGGGATGCAGGGGTGGCTCGCCCGCAAGGAGCGGGTGGCGGGTGCGGCGTGATGGCGGACGACCCCAAACCCGCCGACGACGCGAGATTGGTCGTGTGGCTGGCGGTGAAGCCGAACGGATGCCCGGAGATGGGCACGGACAAGAGCGTCGAGGCCGTGCCGGACCGGGCGATGCTCGTCTGTCGTGTTGGGGATCGTGAGTGGACGCGGCGGGAGACGATCGGCGACCGTGGTATCAAGGAGTAGCCCATGACGGCGACCGAGACGCAGCCGGAGATCGACTGGCCGGAGCTGACCGACGCGGAGCGGGCGGCGATCGAGGACGAGACGGCCGTGATGACCGCGGCCCACGAACTCGACCCCGAAACCGACGACTACGCCGACCTGACGCCGGCGCACCGGCTCTGCGAGTGCGGCACCTGCGGGCGGCTGTTGCTTGCCGCGAACCTGCCCGGGGAGCGGCCCCGGGGGTTCCGGGTGACGGGGCACGACCGGCTACCGCCGGTGCCGTACCGGTGGGTGGCGCGGCGCGGGCGGCGGGTGGCCGAGTGCTGCGGGTGCTTTGTAGCAGAACGGCGGGCGAACCGGGGGAGGGCGGGATGACGGCGGTAGACGAGCCGGTAGACGTGGCGGGGCTGGTGGCCGCGGACGGCGACCGCGAGCGGTACTGGCAGCGGGTGTACGCGACGCTCCGGGCGTACCCGGGACTCCGGCCCGACGACCGGGTGAGCCGGTGCGGGCGGTGCCGGAATTGGGTGATCCACCCCGAGGACCACGGCGGGCGGGCGGTGAACACCGTCCCGCGGCCGTGGGCGGCGAAGGCGGCGCCGGGGTGCCGGCCGGTGTGCGGCGAGTGCCACGCGCCGGCGGTGAAGGCGAAGGTGAAGGCGGGGGAGTACGCGCTATGACCGACCTCGACGCCCTACACGCAGCCCTCGACGCCGAGCCGTGGTCGGCGACGCTGCGGCTGGTGATCGCGGACGAGCTGGACGCACTCGGCGACCCGCTGCGCGAGGGGTATCGGGCGCTGGGGTTGTTGGGGCGTTACCCGCGGACCAGTACGCGGGGCGGATACCCCGGCGAGTTTTGGCAGTGGGTGCGGCAGGGCAACCCGTGGGCGTGGACCGGGGCGTTCTGCGACGGCGAACTGCTCAGCTTCGCCCTGCCTGATGCGTGGGTGAAGGAAATCGCCACGTCGCCGACGATCAACTACACGAACTACGGGGCGGGGTGGCGGGAGTTCCCCACCCGCCGCGAGGCCGACGACGCCGCCGCGAAAGCGTTCACCCGCCTCCCCGCCGCGACGCAGGCGGCGATCCTCGAAGCCGCGGGGGCGTCGGTATGAGCACGACCCCGCCGGCCGCGGTGACGCTGACCGTCGAGGGCGTCCGCGTCATGTCCGAGGCCAACACAAGAGGCCATTGGGCGACGCGGCACCGGCGGAACCGGATGCAGCAAGACCTCGTGCGGGTGGCGCTGCTGCGGCTTGACCGGGCGGGGTTGCTGGCCGCGGGCCGACTGCGGGTGACGTTCTCGCGCGTCCGCGGGCCGCGCGGGCAGGTGATGGATTCCGACGGGTTGTGCATCGCGTTCAAGCACGTCCGCGATGCGGTCGCGGCGTGGCTGCAACGCGACGACGGCGACCCGTGGTGGGACTGGCAGTACCACCCGGAGCAGGTCCGGGGCAAGGAATATGGCGTCCGCATCCGCTTCGAGGCGGTGCCGGCGGCTGACGCGGCGGGGGCGACACGGGAGGGGTGAGGATGGCGACGTGGCGGGACGTGATCGAGGGGGCGGAGAGGGCGAGCTGTGAGGCGGCCGACGTACTCGAGTTCGTACCGGCCCTGCCCGATGATTCCGTCGATCTTCTGGTGACCAGTCCGCCCTACCTCAAAGCCCGCACCTACGGCCGTGACGACGTGGCTCGTGGGCTGGATGAGTGGGTGGCGTGGATGGTGCGGGTGGTCACGGCGGCGAGTCCGAAGGTCAAGGGGCTCATTGCGATCAACTGCGAGGGGCAGACGAAGGACTACCGCTATCACCCGTCCCCGTTCGTCTTCATGGCCGAATTACACCGGCTCGGCTTCAACCTCCGCAAGCCGCCCGTCTACCAGCGGAACGGCATCATGGGCAGCGGCGGCCCGGACTGGTTGCGAAACGATTGGGAACCCGTCGTGTGCGTGACCCGGCCGGGCCGGTTGCCGTGGTCGTGCCCGACCGCCTTCGGAAAACCGCCGAAGTACGGCCCCGGCGGCGTCCCCTCGCACCGGCAAAGCGACGGAACTCGAGTCAACCGGCAGCGGGTGAAGGAGATGGTTGCGACGGGCGTGAGTCAGCGGGAGGCGGCGAGACGGGTCGGACTCGAGTTCAAGACGACGAGCGGCACCGACGACGCGGGGACCGTAAGCGTCAAGACCTACGTTCCGCCCGAAATCACCAACCCCGGCAACGTCATCAAGTGTTCCGTGGGCGGCGGGAAGATGGGTCACAAGCTGGCCCACGAGAACGAGGCACCTTTCCCGCTGAAGTTGGCCGAGTTCTTTGTGGCGTCTTTTTGCCCCCCGGGCGGGCTGGTGCTGGATTGCTTCAGCGGCAGCGGCACGACCGCCCACGCGGCCATCCTGCACGGCCGGCGGTTCGTGGGTTGCGACTTGCGCGAATCCCAATCGGCCCTCACGCTTCGCCGCCTACGGACGGTGACACCCAACCTCGTCCCCGCCTGACCCCGCCGCCGGCGTACCGACGCGCGACGGGGGCGGGGCGTCCGGGCAACCGGGCGGAGTCGGTCTAGTCGGCGTCGTCGTCACCGGGTTCGGCCGCCGTCCTCGTCACCCACCCGACGACCATCCGGTCCGCGTGGGTGTGGTCGTAGCGGCGGTTCCCGCGGTTCCCGCGGGTCACCACCTCGGCGACCTTCCCGCCGCTCGACATCCCCGGATCGCCAGCGTGGTACAGCGACTCCCCGCGCCGCAACCGGTCTGCCATCACCGCGAGTTTCGCGGGACTCCCCGGCGGGGCGTCCACGGCGGCGGCGGCGGGTAACTCCGCGGGAAACTCCTCCGGCATCATCCAGTGGAGCAGCGTGGCGTACTCCCCCTGCGTGATCGCCACCTCGCCCATCGCGTTGTCGTCCTCGTCCAGATCGAGCTCCCCGGCCTCCACCTTCGCGGCCAGCCGGTCGAGGATCGCCTCCCGCACCAGCCGCGACGCGACACGCACGGACGCCCCGTCGGGCACCGGGTTCTTCGGCCGCCACCGGCCCTTCGCCTCCCGCCAGAACACCCGCCGTAAGGCCGGCGAGTCGTCCAGCACGGAACGGAGTTGCTTCATCAACTCGGCCAGCTTGCGGGTGTCCGCGGCCCGCACCGGCCGGGCCGCGCGGTCCCGCACGGGGCCGTCGGCGACCGGCCACGACTCGGCGACTTCGGCGAACGTCAGTTGCGTGCCGGAACTGGACATGCGGGGTCGGGTCCGTGCGTGGTAGAATACCAGCACAGACACCGCCCCGGGCCGGGACGTGTCATGGAAGCCCACCCGCGGTAACGGGTGGGCTTCCCTCTTTTGAGGGGCCGAAGCCCCCTCGGCGGGAGACTGGATCATACCGGGAGCGACGGATGCGGGGCGGACCGGTCGCGGTTCGTCCGGCGGAGGCGGGGGCGGGTAGGATGGCGGGCGACATGGCGAGCAAGCGGCGGAGGTACAGCGACGAGGAGCGGGCGAACGCAGTGGCCGCACTCGCGGCGAACGCGGGGAACGTATCGCGTACGGCCGCACAACTTGGCATTCCGGCAAAGACGCTGGAGAATTGGGCGAAGGGGTCCGCCCACCCGGAAGCCGCCGACAATGGCGAGCAAAAAAAGGCGGGGATGGCGGCGGCCCTCGATGAGATTGCGTGGAAGTTGCTCGGCGCGATCGGAGGCAAGATTGGGGATGCGTCGCTCAGCCACACCGCGACCGCGATGGGGATCGCCATTGACAAGGCCCGGCTTCTCCGCGGCGAGCCGACGAAACTACCCGACGACGCGCCCGGCCTGATTGCCGTCTATGCCGACCCTGTTGCGTCCACCCACGCCGCCGCCCTCCTTGAGCGCGTTACAACTCGCCCGGATGACGCCGGGCGGGCTGGCGTGGCACGCCAGCCGGGGCCGGTGGGTCAGCCCGAAGCACCTCACGCTCCTCAACCGTAAGCTCCTCGACGTGGCCGCGGGTCGGGTGAAGCGGCTCGCCGTGTCGATGCCACCGCGGCACGGCAAATCGGAGCTCGTCTCGCGGTACTTCCCCGCGTGGTATCTAGGGTCGTTCCCGGACCGGCGGGTCATCCTCACCGGGTACGAGGCAGACTTTGCGGCCGGCTGGGGTCGTAAAGCCCGGGACGTGTTGGCGACTCACGGGCCGGGTGTGTTTGGCGTCCGGGTCCGGTCCGACTCGTCGGCCGCGAACCGGTGGGAAATTGCCGACCGCGACGGGGGGATGGTGACGGCCGGGGTGGGCGGGCCGATCACGGGCAAGGGCGCCGACGTGCTGGTCATTGACGACCCGGTGAAGAACGCCGAGGACGCCCGTAGTCCGGTACTCCGAGAGAAGCACAAGGACTGGTACAAGTCCACGGCGTTCACCCGCCTCGAACCGGGCGGCGCGGTCGTGCTCGTCATGACCCGATGGCACCAGGACGACCTCGCCGGGTGGTTGCTCGGCGGCGGCATGGAGGACGACCCGGAGCCGTGGGAGGTGGTTTGCCTTCCGGCCATCGCCACGGGAAACGGGCTGGACGCCATCGGGCGGGCGCCGGGCGAGGCACTGTGGCCGGCGCGGTACTCGGTCGAAGCGTTGAAGGCCCACCAGTCCGATCCGTACTGGTGGAGTGCTCTGTACCAGCAAGACCCGCGGGCGGAAGGCGGGACGGAGTGGGGCAAGGAGTTCTTCCCCTCGTCCATCTGGTTTGACGACTGGCCCCGCGGCGACCACCTACAGTTGCTCACAATCGCCCTGGACCCGTCGAAGGGGAAGGACGCGAAGTCCGGCGACTACTCCGCCCTCGTCGCCCTCGCCCGCGACCGGAACGGGTGCCTGTGGGTGGAAGCCAATCTCGCCCGCCGGCCGCTCGCCCGGATCGTCACCGACGGCATCGAGTTCGCCCGGTCGGTCGCGGCGTCGTCGGGGCTGACGGTGGAGGGGTTCGGCGTCGAGTCGGACCAGTTCCAGGAGTTGCTCGCCGACGAGTTCGTGCGGCAGACGCAGGCGGCCGGGTTCATGCTGCCGCTGTACAAGATGTTGACAGGCGGCGTGAACAAGCAGGTGCGTATCCGCCGACTGTCGAGCTACATCACCCGGAAGCAGATCAGGTTTCGCAACACCCCGGGAACGCGGTTGCTCGTGCGGCAACTTCAGGAGTTCCCGACGGCCGACCATGACGACGGACCAGACAGCCTTGAGTACGCTCTGCGACTGGCAATCCGCCTGTGGAACGGGAAGCAGGGCAAGCGGTAACGACCGCCCGACGGTTCGCCCCACGCACCCGCCCCCGGCTACCCTCCGGGGATGCCGGCCGACCCCACCCGCGACGACTGGCGCCGCCTCCGCGCCGAGAACCGGCTCGCCCGGGAGCGTCTCGAATCCGCCCGCCTTACCGCCGCGACCCGGCACCAGGAGCGGCGCGGCCGGCTGCTGGAGTCGCTGTCGCTCGACTGGGTGACGCCCTACGCCGACCTCCTCGACCGGTTCCGGTCCGCGTCCGACCCGATCCTCGCCGGCCCGTCGTCCGCGTGGCAGCGGCGGCAGGGGCGGAATTACCCGATCTACCAGACCGAACAGGAGCTCAACCTCCTGCGGGCGCCGGCACGGTTGCTCGTCGCCACCAGCGGGTACGCGCAGGGGTTGCTTTCCGGGCTCACGTCTTACGTCATCGGGTCGGGGTACACCTACCGCGTGGCGAAGAAAACGCGGGAGTCGGAAGCCCCGGACGAGTTGGTGCGTGAAGTTCAGCGGGTCGTGGACGACTTCCTCCGGCGGAACCAGTGGTACGGCGGCGAGCAACCGGGGATGGAGGAGGAGTTGTTCGAGCGGTCGGTGGAGGACGGCGAGTTCGCGCTGGTGGACACGCCGAACGAGGACGGCACGACCGACGTGCGGACGGCCGAGCCGGAGCAGATCACCGCGCCGCCGCCGGGGGAACTTGAGGACGACGAGGACGGGCTGTTCGGCGTCATCACGCCGAAGGACGACGTGCAGAACGTACTCGCGTACTGGGTGCAGTGGGGCGACTCGCCGCACGACGGGGAGCGGGTGCCGGCCGACCGGCTGACGCACTTCCGGCGGAACGTCCGGCGGTCGATGAAACGAGGCATCACCGACTTCTGTTTCGACACGCTCGACGCCCTGTCGCTCGCGGCGACGCTGCGGACGAACCTGGGGGACGGGGCGGCGCAGCAGGCGGCGATCGTGATGGTCCGCCAGCACGCGACCGGGTCGGCGTCGGACATCGAGGCGTTCAACGACGGGCAGGCGGAGTTCACCAAACGCGACCCGCTGACCGGGACGGAGCAGCGATACCGCAAGATGCGGCGGGGCGGGCACGAGGACATCCCGGAGGGGATGCAGTACGTCGCTGGGCCGGGAGCGCAGAACGCGCCCGCCCACCTGTCGATCCTTCAAGGACTGTTGCGGTCGGCCGGGGTGAAGTGGAACGCCCCGGAGTGGCTGGCGTCCGGGGATGCCAGCAACAACAACTACAGCTCGTCCCTGACTGCCGAGTCGCCGTTCGTGAGGACGGTGACGCGGCGGCAGCGCGGCTACCGGGAGGCGTTCCGCCGGCCGGTGTGGGCGGCGGCGGAACACCACGTCCGCACGCGCGGCATCACCGCCGCGGGCCGCGCGTGGACGTGGGAGGAAGTTTGCCGCGAGATCGATCTGCTGGTTGAAGCGCCGTCGCCGGAGACGCGGAACCGCCTCACGGAAGCCCAGCAGGCCCAGATCGACATTCCCCTGGGGGCGGACAGTCGGCAGCAGTACGCCCAGCGACAGGGCCGGGACTTCGACCAGATCGAGGCGGACAACGCGGCGTGGGAGGACAAGCACGGGAGTCCCGGTGGGCCGCTGCCCCTCCCCGGCGACCCGGACGCCGACGGACTGCCGGGGACGACGCCGCCGCCGAAGGGTGACACCGGCGCGGTAACGGAGTCGCTGATTGAGAGTGTTGAGGAGGAAACTTACCGGACGCTCGTCGGTATCGGCCGGTGGCTGACAGAGGACGTGTCCGGCGGGCTCGTGCCGAGACAGGTACAGATCACCAACCGGAGGACCGGCAAGACGTACAAGCGGACCGTGATGGTGCGGCCGGATGCGGGGGGCGAGAATCACGCCCGCCCGGCCACGGCCCCGCCCGCGGACGGCCCGCCGCGTGATCACGTCCTCGCCGGGCTGGCGGACGTCGTCAAGGCGGCCGACCCGGTGGCGGCGGCGAACCCGTCGCTCATGGCCCGGCTCGCCGACAAGGCACTGACGGCGGCGGCGAAGGCTCACATCGCCCTGACGAAACTCACGCCCGCGATGTTGAAGGCGACGAGCGTGATGGAGGGCATCTTCGACACGCCCGACGACATGAAGTCGAAGTTCGGCTACAACCCGTCGTCGCTGGGCACGCATCACGACATGGCTGACCCGGTGAAGCCGGCGACCGGCGTGTCCGCCCACCTCGCGGGGCAGATCGCCGCGCACGTCTTGGCCCGCGGGCTGGTGTACGTCAAGCAGCGGTTGGCCGGCGCCCGGCACGAGTCGGACGGCGGGGACGTGTACGACGCACTCGGGGCGGTGGTCCACGAGGCGGTCGCGGCGGTCGCGGCGGAATTCGGGTTGGCGGCCCCGCCGGAAGCGGCGGGGGTCGCGGCTCGCCTGCGGGCGGCGGACGCGGCCGGTCGGCCGGAGTCGGTGTCGGAGGGCGAGGAGTCGGTCGGCGGCCCCCGCGTGGACGAATGACGCCTGCCCTCCAACACCGCCTCCTCGTCCGCACCGACCGCTCTGCCGATGCCGCCGAGTCGGCCGTCGGCCACGTCTGGCGCCTCATCCTCGCCGCCCTCGACACCCCCGGCCCGCCCCACGCCGTCGCAGCCCGCGTCGCCCACGCCGCCCGGCAGCTGCCGACGGTCGGGGCGAACGTCCTCGCCGACCTGGAGGCCGGGGCGCGGGACGCGGCACGACTCACCGCCGCCGACATCGCCCGGCGACTCCCGGCCCGCGCTGTCGCCCGGCTCCTCTCGCGCGGTCGGCGGTGGCACCGGCCGGCGGGGTTGCTGGAGGACGAGTCGCCCGTGGCGTTGGAGGAGTTGGCGGACCTGATCCTCCCGCCGCTACTCCCGTCGCAGGTACGGGCGGTCGTCTACCGTGGCGGGTGGTGGGACCGCGTGGCGGCCCTGTCGAAACTCGCCGACCCGGGCGTCCTCGCCGCGAAGGTCGCCGCGGGGGTGCAGCAGGGCTGGACGGTGCAGCGGATCGCGGCCGACATCCGGCCGGCGGTACAGGGGGTGGTGACGAGTGCGCGGCGAGTGGCGCGGACGGCCGGACTCTGGATCGCGCACGAGGCCGAGTTGCACGTCTACGAGGAAGGGCTGTCGGACATCGTCGTCGGGTACACGGTGCGGGCGGTCGTGGACGAGGCGACGCGGAAGAAGCATCGGGAGCGGAACGGGACAGCGTACTACCGGCACCCGAAGGCGGGACAGTTGGGCTACGATTCTATGCCACGGCCCCCGCGGGAGTCACCGAAGGACGGCGGCGGATGGTCTTTTAACTGTCGTTGCTTTCTCGATCCGATCCTGTCGCCTGATCTATAGCCGCCCACCCCGCCACCGCCTCCGCGCTCCACACCCGTCCGCCCGCCGCCAACAGCACCACCAACGCATCCCGCGCCGCCGTCCAATCTCGGCCCCACGCTGCGGCGAGGTGGGCGAGGGCGGCCCGCTCGTCGCCGCCGGGGGCGGTCAGTAGTCACCGCTGTTCAGGATCACCGCCCGGCTTTCTCCGGGGTTCAGTTCTCGCAGGGCGAGCGGGTTCGGTTGATCGCTCAGCCCGGCCGCCGCCAGTTCTGCCGTGAGCATCGCGCGTGCGGTGGATTCGTCCGGGGCGAGAACGACGGCCGATGTCCCGACCGGCCAGTGCCCCGCGAAGTCCGTGCAGACGTACACCCGGTTCACGACTCACCTCCTGTAACGACGTGCGGGGCGTCGGGGTCGGCTGGCGGCAGGCACACCATCCCGCGGTCGCTCACCAGAACGTCGCCGATGCCTTCGGCGGTCGCCGCGAGGAACGCATCCATCACCCGCTGTTCGTGAGCGAGACCGGCCTGCATCCCCGCCGCCCGTGCGGACGCAGCCGACTCCGGACTGAGGGTCGAATGGAACTCGCCGAACGTATCGGCCTCGACATCCATGGAGCCGTCCGGCCCCGTCCGAATGGCGGCGACGATGGCTTCGCCGACCTCGTACCAAGTGTCGTACTGCGCGTCGTAGGCGACCAGCGGGCCGGTGAAGTCGCCGACCGTGGCGGACGCGCCGACGAGAACCGGCGACGTGAGGCGACCCGACCGCGGCGTCTGGGTGCGGTCCACCTTGATCTGCCAGCCGTTCGGCTGCGAGTGAACCATCCGCCCTTTTTCCTGCCGTCGGGTTGCCGGTCGCGCCTCGATCGTGACCGCGTCGGCCGTCATGCTCTCCCCGGTGATGGGCTCGAGCATCCCGCGTTGTGCCCACTCGGCCAGCACTTCGCACCCTTCCTTGAACGAGATCGTCGCCCGCCCTGTGGCGTCCACGCTGGAGACGTGGCCGACCGTCACGCCGGTCCGGCCGAACTTCACGGGGAGGCCGGTGGCGTCCTTCGCGGCTGACTCGATCAGACCGGGCGGGTAGATCAGTTCCGGGGTGAAACCCGCCTTCACGGTGGCGTCCACGACGATCGGCCGGGTCGGCGTCCACATCTTCGGCACCGGCGGACTAAGCAACTGATCCATCATCCGTTCGGTGGACGCAGCGAGTTCGGTCCGGTGGTCGGCCTTCAGCCCCGCGAGGATGTTGTCGGTGACCTTCTCGAACTCGGTGCGGGGGCCGGCCGGCGTGCCCTCTCGGGGAGATCATCGAGCCACGAATCGTCGTCGTCCGAGTCGTCGTCGGCGATCAACCGCTCCGCCGCCTCCCGGTGTTCCGGCGGGCACCCCACGACCCGCGGCCGG
>ERZ650304.1239-NODE-1239-length-10287-cov-6.985927_pt1 | contig 10287 bp, 13 predicted proteins | sample MGYA00376240_ERZ650304 | MGnify/ENA primary metagenome ERZ650304 (study PRJEB26733, sample SAMN07839271) | wastewater metagenome | biome: small river; feature: stream; material: water | place: USA: North Carolina | collected 2016-03-01 ...
TCTAAAAAATATTTCCGGTTACGTTCATCCGGAGTGAAATTTTCGTATTCACCGTTTCGCCAGGGTTTTATTTTACAACGCTTCTGGTCCCGTTGTTCCCATCCCAGTAGGATCTGGAGTTCGCTAGAACACGCTAGAATCAGTTATTTTTATTAATAAGGGGTAAGTACCAGCTCATATAAAATAACGCGCAAACCGTGTTCTAGTGAAGGCTAGAGGCTTTTTAAGACCAAGAGGTGTTTTTCTCGTTAGCAACGTACAACGAATAGTTGATTTCAGTATTAGAAAACTGAGCAATCTTCTTTTCAGACAAAGAAACAGTGTACTTACCTGCTGGCATCTTCAAGTTTTCCAACTTGATATAAGCATCAAAAGTGCGGTCAGTAGTTCCAACTTCAACGGCAAACGTATTTGCAGCCGAGTTCTTAGGGTCAAGCGTAGTACAAATAATACTCTCGCCATTACCCGAAATCTTCAAGTCAGTAGACGCCAGTACAGCACCTGCCTTTAAGAGCGACTTCAAGTTTTCTTCGGTCAACTCGAAAGTAGCATTTGCTGGCGGCATAGAGATCATCTTCTCTGGGTAAGACAATACTTCAGGAGCAGCAAACATATAGCTTACACTGTATTTGCCTTGTTTGATAGTCATAGACTTTTCACCCAACTCTACGTCAGGGTCAGAGAACAGCGACAACACACCCAAGAATGCGCTCAAATTGTAAATACCAAACTCTTGAGGAAAGTCTGTGTCAACCTCGGCCGATGCAAACAGGTTCTTAGCAACGGTGCGTGTAGTCAAGAGTTTACCTGGCTTGATCAAGATGTTCTGGTTGATGCTAGAAAAATTCTTTAGAATTTCTACGGTGCTTTTACTGATCTTCATAATATTAGGATATCCTTGGTTAGTTAAAAATTTAAGTTTACTTGAAGTTTCTATTTAGTCAAGTCTTTGACAAAATTTGCTTGAGCCATGCGATCTGAGTTCGGCAGTCATCAATAGCATTATGATATTGACCTACACGAACACCTTTTTTTGTATTGAAATTTGCAACTGTAAAAATAGTTCGCGAGTCGCATTGATTCCAGTAGTTCCATTTAATAGCCCTACCAGTCGCCCTTAGAGAGTACCTCAGAACCGGGAAATCGAAGTCGATTCCCTGAGCCCACATCGTCGTCTTAGACGCATCACCTAAGAATTCGTTAAAACTATCAAAACCTTCTTCAGCAGGAATTGCATTTAGTTTCCACGCATCAACAGCGGCCTTATCCTGTTTCTTCCACCAGTCTAGAGTATCTTGAGAGATTGTCATCCCGTACTTCAAAGAACTCTTTGGGTCGAGGTTTACCGTAAAGGTTTCAATCTCATCAGAGTCAAAATTAAACTTTACCGCCGCAATAGTTACAATCACTGCGCTCGTGTCCGTACTTAATGTCTCTAAGTCTACCATGCAATGTTGAAACATTATTTAGCCTCAGTCTGCATTTCTTGCCAACGCTTCAACGAGTCGATAGCTTCTTGAATATCTTTCTCAATAGATTTCCCTGCGCCTCGACCACCTGCAACCAAGAGCTTCTTAATTGCGTGCTGAATACAAGGGTCGGTAACTGAGAACAGTTGAAGCACCCGATAAACGTCGATATAGTCTAGACCCTTGACATTCTTAAAATAATGGTTATGCGCTTTTGGTTCAGTAACTTTCGGAGGAACCTTTATAGTATTATCTTCCCATCCAGAGTTCACAGTTGGTCCATCCATACGAGGAACGCCGCCCGTTGGGTATGCGTATATATTAGTAGTTGTCATTATAAATTTCCTTTCAATTAGTTCAATGATAAAATAGATTCTATAAAAGTCAAGTCTTAACCGTGTAATGGTCTTTCCATAGGTTCAACGGCGAATCATAGAGTTTCTTAGTCGATGGGTCTAGGCAGTAAGTGGCCGCGAAATCTTCGGGTGTTCTTACCGAGCGACCAATACCTTGTAGAATTTTCAACAGGGTCATCTCTTGATACACGTTAGAATAATGATCAGCAATGTACTTAATGCGTTTGTCACCTAGGGATGCAAACGGAGACTTTACGATAATCTGAAACCTAGATTCGTCGTTCTTAAAGTCTAGACCCTCAAAGATAGAAGGCGATACTAGAACAGCAGAACCTTTATATTCTTTAAAATCTCGAATCAGTTGAGAAAGATTTCTACCTTGCTGATGTTCAAAGACTTTACATTTAAGACCCTTGACTACCTGAGAGCCAAGGAAGAATGAGGGCGCAATAATCAACCCCTTCTGACCTTCATGAAACTCGACAACTTTCTTAGTAGTATCCCTGAGCCACTTGGTTACTTCGGGGTCTTTAAGAGAGTTAAAGTTAAGTGCGTGCTTGCCGATAAAAAACAATGGTTTGTTCTCTGGTGGGAATACCGGAGGTGTCATGATAAAGGCTGTAGAGCTTTCATCTAAACCGAGTATCTCTGACGACATCGTATCGGTAATAGTAGCTGACATAAAAAGGTTCTTCGTTGTAAGTAGTTCCTCTATGCTATCCGATACAAAGATTGTTTTAATAGCTACTGTATTAGGAACAGTGTCGTCTAAAACATGGTCATACTGCTTTTCAATAAATGTGTTTATCTTAGCTGCAAGTGAGTCAAACTTATTAGATTGTTTCTCATACCGCGTAGACTTAACAACATCAAGACTCTTGAGCTTCTCAGATATTGACCCAATCTTACGAGCAGCCGATTTATAGATACCCGATACAATCTTGATACATTCCATGTAGTTGCCTTCGCCAATCTCTTTATTCTCAATCTTACCCTTGAGCATAATAAGAGCAGCAGCCTCGGCCTGACAATTATCGTTTGTATCGTTTAGTTCTTTGATATATTTTGTTAGCAACTCTGACGATAGCGTAATCTCTGTAAACGAAGTATATGCATCATTGAAAACATGGGCCTCATCGAAAATATGGAGCTTACGCTTTTTCAAGTGTTTTGCACTCATCATCCCTGTTAGGAAGTATGCGTAATTTGTAATAAGGTTATCGGTAGAGTTTACTAGACTCTTGGCCTCTTTGAACTCACACCCTTTACAATACTTAGCTGACTCATCTGGATGTAGTTTTTTACTAACACAATCTTCACCCGTATAGATACCAGTTCCGGGCTGTGCATCCATATAAGCACATGAGTAGTTAGATGCACCCTTAATCTGGAAATACTTATACTTGCCGAGTTTATCAAAAGACTCAGAGTATTGTTTCGCAAGAGAATTATTTTGCATCATGATAATTGAAGGATTATCATCGGATTCAATCAGCTTATCAACACAAGCGGCAACAACCCCGCCGATTATTGATTTTCCTACACCAGTGCCCGAACAAAGTACGACATTCTGTTTGTTGTTATCGAAAAACTCTACCAGCACAGAGTTGATGATGTCGGTTTGATTCCCTCGAGGTTTAAACCCAAGAGAATCAAACGACTCAAGAATCAATTCATTATAATTTGTAGTCACGCGAATTTCCCATAAAATAGTTTTGCTAGTCTTTCCTAGCAGTCAAGAATTATACTACTATTCTACCGCAACTTTAGGTTTTCTTTTGACCTTTGGCTTCTTTTCTTTAGGGTCTGGTAGATTTTTCAAGTATTCAAGCCGAGTCTCAAGACGTTCACGAATCTGTTCACAGTCAAACCAAAACTCCACACCCTTCTTCAAGTCTACAATCTCTTCATCATTCATAAACCCTTTATAAGTTTGGTCAATAATAGAGTTGATGAACTTAGTAGAAAAGTCGGTATGAGATTTTACGTTCTGTGTAGAACCACCTGCGCCATAGTTAGCCGTATGAACCATAGAGTATGCCGAATCTGTGACTACAATCTCGTGACAGTTCATCGCAATGATAGATGCTGCCGAGTGACACTCACCAACGATAATAGCCCGAACCATTGCGTCAGATGCTTTGATGGCTTCTATAATCGCGATAGCCGTACTCATGTAACCGCCACAAGAGTTGATCAAGATGTTAATCTGATCGTGCTCACCCGCCATATACAAGATGTTAATGAGGTCGCGGTACTTAGAGGGAGGCCCAATATCCTCATCTAGGAATACCTGATGTGAGTAGACTTCTTGTTTAGTTGTACGAAACATCGAACTTTGCTCTTGAGTCTCAATATCGAGCAAATCGCTTATATCTATTTTATTAGCAGTTTTCATCTAGTAATGTCCTTTGTTTAAAATTTGTACACGACTGATTTAACGCGCTTAGATTTCGCATAATCTAAACTATGCTTGGTTCCGTTTGATTTACCATCCCAGAAAGCAATAACAACATCTGAGTTTTCAACGATTAGTTTATTACGAACGAATGGTGCTTTCCTACCGTATTTTTCATAGTTTGGCAAGAAGATTTGAGTTTTTATTTTATTCTCACTAGCATAACGTTCACCAAGCGAGTCAGCACCTCTAGCACCACCCGATACGATCTCAGAAATGAAAATCCTCTGTGGGTCTAAAACCGAACAGAGGAAGTCGTAATCTTCAAAAGTACGGGACCCAATGATCCCGTATCGCATTTACACTTTCCAGTAACGGCGACGGATAGAGTCTGCGAACACTACGCGAACAGAACCTGGTTGAGGTTTACCATTCTCATAGCTACGCACTACGCAGTTGTCGAAGCGGCTACCAGCAGCAGAGCGAACGACTTTAGATACTTTGATCAAGGCACCAGTTTGTTTGGACTTGAAGGATTCGAAACGGCTAACTTTCATTGTGTATTCACTTTCATCATAAACATAAGTCAATAACCTGACTTACAAAGGTTTTTGAGATTACCTCAAAACTGCATCAAAAATGGTGAAACGCCATCATAAGATATTATAGCATCACCTGGTAGACTTCGCTTCAGACCTTCTTTAGCATCAGTTCCGGATGCGGAAATAATTGTAAACTTTACTTTATCTAGTTTAGCTTCAGCACTAGATACAATGTATCTAAAGCCACTAGGATTGGGATTAGGATTTGCAGGAATGAGGTCAATCGCGTCAGGGTGTTGTTCATTCACTTCTTCCTTTGGTTGGTCGATAGTTTGTTCAGTCATTCAATTTACCCGTTTGTTTGTTTTGTTGTACCAATTATAACACAGTTTTCACACTATGCGCGCCATTTTCCGTTAATAACGTTAATTAGTTGACGTTTTCCATTAGAAAAGCACAAGCAGTGAGTGTTTATCCACGAAGATGGGCCGGAAACGTACTCAAGATTAAGTTTAGACGAGGTTCCTACCTGATATGCACCCGAAATTATACCCGGTGTATGGCTATGGCCGATGACGTACTTAGAAGAAAGGTCGGAGTATTGGTTGATAGAGCCTCTGGACCCGTTCTTACCCTCGTGTCCATGAGCACCCAGCTCAATATCAGACACTCTAAAGGACTCACCGTGTTTCAAGAATTTAATATTCTCAACCCCAGCCCACTGGCACGCAAGTTTGAATGGGTCTGCGTGGCCAATACCAGTTTCAGTTTTCTCTAAAGTCGATAGCACCGAATACATCATCTTATGGTAGAACACAGCGTTCCAAGGCTCATCTTTGATGTTCACCGTAGACAGCCACTTAGTGAGGTGGTCTGTGTGGTTAGATGGAACGATGATAGAGAAGAACGCACCCGATGTACGTTTCAAGTAATCCGTAGTTACTTTGATTTCATCTTCGACAGAGTTCAACCCAAAAAAGTATTTCCCTACTGACTTGATAGAGTCATTCTTATGGTGGTGAGACCCTGAGTACATATCGAGTACGTCATGGCGAACAACAAAAGTAGGCTTCAACGTCTTGACAATAGAGTCTTCATTCGTATAAGTCGCAGCCTCAACCTCGGGTGAACCAAATATAGCGTGTTCATCTCCAGTTACCAACGAAACTGCGCCTACAAAGGTCGGTTTATCATTTTTGTACGAGTATTCGTAACCGATGTCAATAAAGTCACCCGATACGTTTTCCCCAACCAGAGTTCTGATATGGAAATCGTTATCAGAATCTATCTCAATCAAGACTGCCGAGTAAGAATGGTTGAACCTAGCTTTCTCACCAATCTTAGTATTTGCGTACTCGGGTCTAGAAATAGCACCCGTTGTATGAAGAATAGCTGGGTGACGAGTTGCAGAGACTGCGGATGATTTCATGCGCAACTGAGGCGATGGAACGATCAGCGTAGCGCCCTTAGATAAGGATTCTAGCCCAGACAGCGGGTTTACAGTCGTCGGTAAGAAGTTGAATTTACCCATAACAAAAACTTCATTATGGATTTGCTTCTTAAAGTTTACAAACTCATGTTTGATGTTCTTCGGGATTTTAAACTCCACCACTTCAAAGTCTGTTGGCCTATAAAGAATAGGCACGATTAGCAACTCTGCGTTGTTGATGTCACAATACTTGCGCAGAGTTTTTAGAAAGTCGATATGAATGTCTGCATTGTTCTGACAAGCCGTAATAACGTACCTACGAACATCACCCTCTACGGGGACCGCAGGTTCTGGAGCAGATGCTTCAATGGGTGAAGCCGAGCTTTTACCACAATCCAAGCACCGAACACGTTGCTTGCCGTTACGGATACCATTCAACCTGGTATTAGAAGATTCACAATGCAGACAATTCATATAGTTTAAAGCCCTAGGCCCTCACATGCAATTAAAAATGATTTTACAAAACCCGACCTTACAATATCGTCGGTTGTAAACTTAAATGTTCTAAACTCTGACATTCGGTTGGCGATTGATAGAAATTCCCCGAAACCCGAAACATCATACTTACTCTTAACTAAATCGTTCTGAGCACCGTCACCCGCGACAATAAGTTTAGAGAATTTACCAAGTCTGGTGCAAATTGTCTTAATTTCTCCGAGATTTGCGCACTGCATTTCATCGAAGAAAACAATACAGTTGTTAAAAGTAGAACCGCGCAAGAATGAAGAAGATAGGAACTCTACTTTACCCATATCCTTTAGCTTTTCGTAAGCGTCAGGTCTACCCAAAAGAGTTGCAAAAATATCGTGATATGGTAGCTCAAATGGCTCCATTTTCTCTTCAGTAGTTCCTGGTAAAAAACCTTGGTCGCGACTCTGAACCGTTGAACGAATGATTAAGATTTTTTCATAATCAGACTCTGGATCTAGCACATCTACCAACGCATGATAAAGCGCGACAAATGATTTCCCGGTTCCTGCGCTTCCATACAATACCATAGCATCAGTATCATACCAAGCATTGAATACATCTTCTTGAGTATTCGTCATGGGTTCAATATTCTTAATATCTGAGAACCTAATCGTCTTCGCTCTAGTATTAGTCAACGACACAGGGTTATTACTTGTCGCCATGTAATCCTGTTCTAGTCTCTTTTGTTGACGTGTCAAACGCTTTGCTTGTCTTTCTAATTTAGGGTTAGCCGTTAAAACTGGTTTAGATCTTTGACGTGTCAATTGTTAGCTCCAAAAAGTGAAAATGAAACGAGGGTCTTTTGAACGCCTCGTTTCAATTTAATCTCACAAGAAAGAAGATGTTTCTTTCATTCTGGAGCCCGGTGAACGTTCGTCAATTTTACGGAGAACGTCTTTGAATCCAGAAGGTATTTTAGATCCATACCCACCATTTACCGTCACTGAATACCCTACTAAGGGTGCTGCCACCAAGCGTTCAAAAGAACCCGTTGTAGAGCAGTTTGAACACGTAATCTCAGCAGTCTCATCCCGAGCAGAAATCTTACGACTCAACTCGGTAGTCTGACCACAGGACTTGCACTTATAATCGTAGACTGGCATTAGCTTGCGAGTACGATTGATTGAGCTTTAGGAACAATAATCTTACTAAATTTAGTAGAATGATGTTCTTTAATCTCTTCACTCGGGAACGCAACAACAGCAGTCATTGTCGGAACGAGCACTCCACGAGTTGTATCTGCATACGGCAAGTAAGGTCCAGTACCCATACGAACGGCTCCAGTCTCGTGGTCAAAATCAGAAATGATTTCTAGTACGTTTGTACACACATAAACGCCTTGATGCTCTTCTACGTCGGCGATGATACGATCACCGTTCGTCAAACACAGGATCAGAGTCTCTTGAGTATTGTTGGTTTCTGACATTTAAAAAATCACTTTCTGTTAGTTTTGAAATTGTTTTGGGGTCGGTTTTCATACACTTCGAGCACTGAAAACCTATACATATAAATCCATCCTCGTTCCAGGAAATTACGGAACCCGTATTGGTTCCTAGAACGTGCTCTACTGAGTGTAACAGTTTGCTAAAAATATTCAAGCGTTATCACCACTTGGTATTGTTTGGTATAGTCTGGCGGTATTGAACCCAACCTTGCAAATTGCCCGAACAAAGAGTCCCATCTCGGCGAACGTGAGTTACGCCTTCTGGCCAGCTTTGAGGTAAGAACGCGATAGGGTGAAACTCACCGCCTACAATAGGAGTGCCCTGATGCTCTGTAGGTGAGGCATGAACTCTAGAAGATGATACCAACTTATCATAAATCATCAATGCTTTCTCGATAGACTCATCAAGCCTACGATAGCTCACCTGAGCGCAACAACTAGCAGAAACTTTCTTAGCAGTCTCTAGGTCAATCTCTTGACCGTTTTGGTCGCGATAAACAAACTCACCAACAACGTCATCATACGACGAGTCGATATAAGGTAAGTGCCATTCACCGTTAATTAGTTCAACAGGCGTAGACTTATTATATGCCTCGTGCATTACGCGCGCAAGTTCTTGGAACTCAGGTTGTGCATCAGCATGGTCGCGGAGCCACCACAAGTTTTCAAACTCAGTCCCCGATACAACAGTCTTCATCATAGAAAACGGTTCCGTCAGGCGGTTAATAACTTGCTTGTGCAATTTAATGTCGGCAAGTTTATCACACTGCGCAATAACCAAGTCACGAGTTTCTAGCCAGATTTGCAATGCTTTCTCTTGGTCTTCGGTACTCAGTTCTTCAGAAGCCGACATACCCTCTTTGTTCAAACCCCAATGAACAGGAACTGCTGGTGAGTTTTTAATCAACTCAATAGCTCGCTTATAAGGAATAGCTCTTGAAGATGAACTATTTTTCGATAGTGCTCGATGGGTCATCAATTCACTGTGCATGAGTCGAGGATATTCAATCTCAAACGTAGTAAAACGATAACCATCTAAGCTAATAGAGTCTTTAATAACCCTAGCCACAATTCCTAATTTTCCAACCACCTCATTCATAGTATTTCCTTAAAATAAAACCCATTTTCACGTTTAGTGATATCAAAATTATACCCTACATTTTTTAATTTTTCAATAAATTTTGATTTATCACGCCTAACTCTCATTTTAATATCAAGTTCATCAAAAAAAGAGTATTTGATATCAAAAAGATCACAAAATTCTTGATAAGTTCTATATTCTCCGAATGGAGTACATATAATTTTTTCAGGTCTAATTTTTTTAATTCTAGTTTTCATTATACGACCAATAACCCAACCTAGAGGAATAGGCTCTAATTTATTAAAAGTTTTTGATTCAACCCCATTGTTTATCCATATTTTATCATACCCCTTTAAGTACCCCTCCGGACAACTATGTGTTCTTAGTATCTTTCCAGTCAATGGGTCTTTAAAATTAGATCTCCCAATTAAAGACTCTTTTCCTTTACTTGCATTAGGATTACCTTTTATGTAACCGTCTGGCGGTTTTAATCCACTCTTTAAACTTATAACATGCATTGTTAATGGATTATAGTAATACACATTCCCAACTAATCTACCAAACAGTTTTTTTCTAGTTATCGGGCTAAACCCGAGTATATAACCATCGGGTTGTTCTCCTATAAAAGCTAATATTTCATGATTTGTTTCTATGTGGTAGAACTTTTTCTTACCAACATTATGTTTCTGTTTATTTTTAAACTTTTCACTTGCTAACTTAGAGTTTATGATTTTAACTCTTTCGTACTCTCTTGACGTAACTTTATATCTCTCTTGATATTCATTTTCTGCAGTCACTAGCATTATATATGCGTATTTTAAAGAATTTATATCAGACATTTTAGTTAAGAGTCTATGACATATAAGATGTTGCCTAGCAGATAGATTTATTAAATTATCTTTCTCATCTGACCCACCCAAGCACTTAGGTATAATATGATGTCTTTCATAGTAGATTAGTGATTTGCTAAACTTTGGTTTAGTTCCCCTTCGCCAGTAAAGGTTAGGTGTTCAACGCTTAAAGCAATAGTAGTTTCC
>ERZ650304.1240-NODE-1240-length-10286-cov-8.579025_pt1 | contig 10286 bp, 2 predicted proteins | sample MGYA00376240_ERZ650304 | MGnify/ENA primary metagenome ERZ650304 (study PRJEB26733, sample SAMN07839271) | wastewater metagenome | biome: small river; feature: stream; material: water | place: USA: North Carolina | collected 2016-03-01 ...
CAAATTATTTAATGCGAGATAGGCGCCAGCCATTACGCCAGGATCGTGACCTCTGACAGGACTCTGATGAGCGGTCAGATGGGCCGACGATGTGGATCGATTACCCCCTTGCACATCGGAAAAACTGCTGGCGGAATCACTGTTCTCACATAACAACACATGCAGGCCTGATCATTGAAGTTAAAACAGACCACCTATGACAACCTCGTTTCCATCAAAGTAATCCTTTTCTATTGCTCGGGGAGCTGGACATGTTGATGTTGGCAGTCCAATCAACTGGGATGCGGCCTTTGATATCTTTTTATGTGCCCTCTCTTCGGTTAAGGAGGGTAGGTTCTACACCCATGGAGAGTTTGTCTCCTGCCTTGGACATAGCTTATGCGGATGATCTCCTCTCTGAAGGGTATATAGGAGAAAGCCAACACTTTCTCTTCCTTTTCCATTGCCGAACGTTCCTCCTTTCCACCAGGGTCCCTCCTGAGCTTATTTCCATCTCCATATATGCTTCTGGCTGGTTGGAGCATGTGGTCTTGGTTTATAAAAAGTTCAAATTTAAATTTTACGGCGAAAATTCGCAAACATAACAACAGGAAACAACAAAATTATATTCCACTCATATCTTCTACACTAGTTCTGTAAACCTATCATGTGCCAAAACAGCAAACACAAAAACTACTAAACTATAGCTAATGCGAGATAGGTGCCAGCCAATGGCGCTGGGGTCGTGACCTCTGACCGGACTATGTAAAGCCGTCAGTAGAGCCGACGATCCAGTCTTCACGCCTCCTTCCACCGTGGGAGACGGCTTTAGTGTGGGTTGAACTGGTACTCGTGGACCTTTATTGGTATTCGACTGCTTCTGTCTCCTGGGGGGAGGTTCTTGAGGAGCACGCATGTGAAGAAGAGACAGAACCGGGATCTTAGCCTTCGTCTTCGGCAGCTCCTTTGCTTTATCCCTCCAGTGAGTATAAGATTTCTTTGCTACAGCATTTACAAATTTCTGTTCCAGTGTCCAGATCGGTTTGCGCTTTGGACATTTCTTTGCTTGTTTGAATCTGCCTTTGTGTGCTACTACCTCCTGTGGAAGCCCTGGTATAGGAGATGCAACTACAGAGGAGAGATCCGTAAGAGGTAGTACTGGGGGAACACTAACTGTGGTGTTCTCCAGGTTGTCAGTCCTAACAGTGCCAATAACCGTCGTTGCAGGCCTTGACTTCAACCTCCGCTTAGTGGTGGATGAGTTATTGACCTTCTGGGGACGCATGGGCGCAATCTCCGACGCAGATAGTCTAATAGCTTCCATCTCCATCTCTGAGTGAGGCGCAACATCTGCTTTGGACGGGTTGAATAGGTGAGCTGGCTCCTTATAGTTCGGGATAGGAGTTCTTTTATGGGCATCAGCAAGTTCACATTCAGCTGTCTGCCGAGATTGCCATATTCTGATCACCGTCTCCGTGAGGTAAGTGCCAATAGCTAGAAACAGTTTCTTGAGTGCTGCCACTAGAGGGAAGGGATAGAACGCATTTGATCCAAATACATCAAGTTGCTCTGGCGTCCATAGTCCCATCCATACTTCCGGAGATTTCCTGTTACCAATCAAGAAAGATAAGTAATCATCACCTAAGTGCCGAATAGCTGTCTTGGATTCCTGTACTGTATGTTTGGCTATTTCATCCTTTATCATCCCCTGAATATGGGTGATGGCTGAGGTTCTGATGGTGTTCGTTCTTGGTAAAGCAGTACACTGCACAGACCAGTGGGACGCTGAGTCCGATTCTGTACAGAAAGGACACTCGGCAGCAAGCTCGAATGCATCAATGTCCTTGTGCTTTTTCGCAAGGTTCCCAGGATGGCAGTGTTTGTCAAACATTAGACGAACTTTCATTCCTCTCATCCTCGAAGAAGTTGCAGTACCCCAGAGTTTAGCTGTAAGGGGGAAGACAATATTGCTCCATTTTGCTGGAAGTTTCCGCTTGGCGCGATGTTCATCTCTCTCAGCAAGGTATCTAGTCAACCGTTTGTTATAAATCCTATCAACTATAGAAGATGAAAGTAGTTGACCCTTACTGTTACCAAAATACCATGTACCATTAGGAACAAGATTTGGCGTTATTGTGAGGGCTTCCATGGGGGGGAAAGTTGTAAGCACTAATAGGTTGGAAAAGAGGTTCTGATATTGATAGATAGATCCAAGTGCTCCAGCTGCTGCTCTGTCCGACAAGTGGTTGCCCCACATTTCTCTAGTCCACTCAGATGCATCAGCTTCCTCTCTCTCCGGATGCCCTTTCACCCATTTAATCTTAACCTTATCATTGGTTTTCCACAGGGCACTAGCAGCTCCCAGAAGTGAAGCATCCCTAGTTTTTGCTCGTAGTGCAGTTTTGCGATATCGACTATTCTGCAGCTTAGTAACCGCAGATTTACAGTCCGAACAGATTGTGATTTCCATATCAGGCACATGCGACGCTATGGACAAGCCTACAAGTATCCCAAGGACTTCCATACTATAGGCCGCAGTCGCTCCCAATTCTTGACCATTGTTAATCTGAAAGGTAAGAATAGGAAGCTCTCTCCAATTAGGGAGATCACTGAGAATTGCTATACCAGCAGTGCCATGGTGAGTTGCAGCATGTCCAGTTACATGTGAGTGTGGTGGGCCAGATGGTGACCATGAGCCATCAGAGTAGATTGAAAAGGGTCCCAGAGAAGGAAGTGTCAAAAGTATATCAGAGGGGATCCAGGGCAGGTTCCTTTCCAACTCTCTAGGGACTTGGTAACCAGTGGGGGAAGAAATAAAGCCTATTTGCCTCAGTGTAGATCCTTTGGGTGGGGGATTGAGATAAATACGAGACGGTGAGGAACCCAGAACTTCCATGGCAGTCATAGAGTGTATAGATGCTCCCCCAAGTAGCGTTTCGGTCTTCGGAGGACGAATGTCACTGAGTATTCCAGCTGTCTGTTTATCAACGTTAGTTTCAAGCCGTCTGAAATTAACCAGTGGAAGGTCCCCATCAATAAAACCCAAGATTTCAACAATTTCATTAGTGTAATGATCTTTAGCGTCTGACGAGGGTAGCCAGAATTGCTTCGTTCTAAGAGTGATAAGGTCTGTAGGAGGAAGTCCTTGTTGTAGTTCAGCAAGCGCTTTCCCAGGAGTGTTGCTAAAGTCATGCCAGGCAGGAAGACTTCCAGGCAGGTATGAGTAGAGGTCTCCTAACACTGAGATATTCCGGCTGTCCACAAATCTCCAAGTCTGCTGAGAGGCTGGACGAGCTGCCGTAACAATAGAAGTAGTGGAGGACCGTCGAGGAAATGGACCTTGACGACATAGTGAAATGTCACCCTCATCTGCAAATTTAAGAAGACTATTAGCCCAGTAATTTGGAGAGAGCTCCTGAGGTGCCGCTACTATGACTCCAGTATCCGCATAGGGGGTTTGAGAGGACTGAACTACTCCATTGTAAAGTAGCGTGTCCATGGTATTGGCCACCATTCCTTGTGAATGTAGGTGCCTTTGCTGCATAGAGTACTTAGCTTCTCCAACACAGTCCGAAAGTTTTGGAAATCCAAGGCCCCCCATGTTTCGAGGCAAATAAATAAGCGCATCAGGAAATGTAGTAAGATTGAGTGTCAAGTCCTTGAACGCATGAGTAAAGATTTTGTCTAGTTCCTGGGTTTGAGAGTCACTGAGAGCAGAGAATTTACCAGTATATTCAGCTCTTTTCATAACACAGGTGGAAACTACTGTAGCAAGCTGAGCCCGCGAACCCCTGGATCTCCGTATAATGTTACATGACCGTTCTGCTTTAACCTTGGTTAGCTCATACTGGGTTTTGTGAAGCTGAGAGGATGAGATGTCATATACCATCCCAAGAGCTTTGAGGGAACCTGTGGATGCTATTGGTACAGGATGCTCTCTCCATCCAGATGTGTAAATATTGAAAGTCCTGGGAACATTCTTGGTGTCATGGGAATTGTGAATAAACGATCTCAGTTTGGATTTGGCGATATCAAGGCCAAATATAATCGCAAATGCTGAGACAATTTTTGCCTTCTCTTGAATTCCCTCAATAGAGGACATGCCCGACAGTAGGTCATCAGCATATGCAATATCCTGGGAGGGGTAAATTCTCTCAGATGAACCATGGGTATAGAATCTGTCCCCTTCCACCGAAGAGAGAGCACAAAGTAATATATCGAATATTGCATCCCAATTAATAGGACTGCCTACATCACCTTGACCTGCCCCTCTGACAGCATCAAAGAACAGTGCCTTAGCTTCATCCGTCGCCGCAGGAAAACCCTTATAGCGCTTCTTTTTCCAAACCTTCTGCGAGTGTGGAGTTCGTACAATAGTATGTCCACTCTCATCCAAAGAGACAAGAAAGTTCGCAATATCCACTGGTACACCAAGTCGAGTCCAGCTGAACCGGAGTGCATTTTTGCTCGGTGAGTCAAAGGCTTTGCTAATGTCCCAAGAAGAGAGAAAGAGAGGAGAGTTCGATGTAGCAGACTGCTCAAACATCGCTTGAAGACCCATTAGTGCTGTGTCAGTCCCTCTTGCTCTTCTAAAGCCATGCTGAGAGCAGTGCAGTATGTCATATTTGTTCCAGGCTGCATTTATTCGATGAACAATAAGAGCAATCCATGTTTTCCGTACAACCTCCACCAGCATAATTGGTCGTTGTCCAGCCAGTGTATTATCTTCCGACGATTTGGGAATGGGGCATAACCACCTCCATTTCCACCAATCCGGAGCTTCATCTGAAAGCCATGTTTCCAGAAGATTATCATAAACATCCTTCTTGTAGAGCTTGGACCACGCCTTCATGTGATCATAAGTGAGCCCTGACATTCCACCTGCTGTCTTACTCGGTTTCGACGATATTGCATTACAGAATTCATGAAACGTCGGGGGTTGAACAAAAATAGATTGAAGTTCTCCCTTCACCTTAGCTGAGGCTGCAGGGGGCTGCATTGCATCCCAAATAATATCTTGATATTTCACAGGGATAGCATGATGATGAATGGCTAGGAGAAAGGCTTCCTTAGTACCTCCTGTCTTCCAATCCCAGTCTTTATGAATGCCATTCGCGTGCAGAGGGGGAACCGAGAAAGCTTTCTCATAGTGCTCTGTGTGAGCAAGATGTATTGCAAGTGAGTCTTCGAGAATTTCACCAGAGGCTAAGGTAACAGAGGTAAGTGGGTTGAATGTGACTTGCTCGCGTAGTACCGACTTATTGTATTGCTTAATTTTCCCTTCAGTCACCATTTTTTCACGAAGCCTCACTGCCTGATTAATGTTTTCACGAAGTTGTTGGCGTTGCTTACCATGTAACTTCTTGGAGATATCCTCAAGACAGTCAATACAAAAGGTCGAGGTGGCGAGAGCATCAAGTGACTTCCAGTAGCTTGGACCATAAGCCGTGGATTCCATGACATCCCAGGCCTCCTTAGGAGATTTCCAAAGCTTAAGTACTGATTTAACCCAGGTTTTGACTATCTTTAATATCCCTACAGATTGCTCATAGACTGACTGCCATATCTTTTTCTTCTTGGTGCCTTGAATATGGCCTAGTATATCCAGAATAGCTATACGTTGAGATTTCAAGGCCATTGCCGTAGGACTCCAGCCATCTTTGTAGGAAGAGCGCTTGCCTATGTGCCTATTGCGAGCAAACACCTTAGAGGCCACCGTCACTGACTGGCACGATAGGTTGAGGAGGTTGGAGTAGGCCTGATCCTCATTAGAAGGAGGATCCACGCATTTCCGATATTCCGCCAACGACTTACGGTATAGCCTAACTCTTTTCCTATCTGCTCTATCAACGAAAACTGCTTTACTTGTTCGAGGTTGTTCTGGGTAAGGGTTGTGAACAAGACCTGAGTCACCTCTACCTCCCGGCACAGCAATATTAATCATAAGAGGGCGATGATCCGAGACACCACTCCAATATGGGCCATTAAATGAGAGAGTGTTAAGTACCCTACCAGATTCCGATGCCGGTGCAATTAAGTGATGGTCTATCCAACTACAGTCTCTATCCTTCTTGGTGTAAGTAAAGATAGATTGTTTAGAGAGTTCAGAGTGCTCAATAGATGGACATCCCCAGTTGTTGGAAGTGGCCCATTTATTTAGACGATATTTCCCTGATTCCCAGGAATGATTAAAATCTCCACACAGAACAGTAAAATTAAATTCCGAGCGAGCTATATGCTTATCCGATTTAGTAGCAACAAAGTTCTGAATATACTCAGTCGGAGTTCTCTTGATTTTTTTGTTCTGTAGATAATCAGCTGTACGTGCCCACAAACCATGTTGTCCATCTTGCTCTGCCGGTGGATATGGCCAATAATTCCCCATTACCAGCAGGCTACCTTTTCCAGTGGTTACTCTAATCCCTGAGACTAGACCTAAACTGGTTGGATCTTGAAAATGGTCGCTAACCGCCCCAGACCATTTATGAGATACAATCATCAGCTGTCCCCCGACACTACTGCTAAGACCCCGTTTGTTTTTATGAGGGGCAATTGGAGAATGAAAGCATTTTGTGTGGGGACCAAGTAGACTTTTAATTTGAGACGTATAACTTTTGCACATAGACTCTCTATGCCTCGTGTCCGTGAGCACCATTACATCAATATCCAAAAGCATTATAACAGCTAGAATCTCAGACATTTTAGGAGAAGACAACGAGTTGACATTCAGTGCACATATCGAGATATCAGTGTCTCCCTGAGGACCATGTTGAGAGATACCTAGCGAGTCAGAATTCTCTAAAACATACTGGTAAAGTTCCGAGAATGGTTTGCTACCTTGTTCAGGTATAAAGGAAGGATTTTGCAGCCTCTTCTTCGACTTAGTTTCCTTCTTCTTTTTCCACCCTTTCTTTTTATGTCTCAGTGCTAACGAAACTTCCTCGTAGGGCTTATTTTCAGCTACTTTGTCATTTAGGTATGACTGTACTGCCTTCACAGATTTCTTAATGTTGCGAATCCCAGGTGCTCCAACACGAAAAGATTTTTCAATAGAGGCGCCTATTATAAGGAGATCTGCTTTGGGGGAAATGGGAGTTGCTCCCCAATCCGGATTGTTCCACGGTAACCTATATTGCGACTTAGTGAGCATTTTAGGTTTGACCGACTTCTTCTTTTTCTTCTTTTTGTTTTTCGGAGGGGCAATCAATTCTTGCACCTCAGCTACCTTGGGTAAGTCTTCAACCCTTGCTGCACCAGCCACTGGAAGAGTGTATTCCTGAGGAGAATTCTCATCCGAGAGGTCTATCACAGGTATGACCTTTACTACTTTAATATAGTCACCATTCGCATCAGTGTGGTATGCTCTGGGGGTAGGAACAATAGCGCCAGGGGTGCTAGTAGATGAGCTGAGTAGAGTGATTAAATTACGCGGAGTAGAAAAATTAATCCAGTTGGCCCGAAGATTACTAGCCAGCTCAAAGAGAGCATTTCCAAGACCAGCATGCTTAGAGGTTGTGGTTGGAAGAGGAAAATAGTGATCATCTGTTAGAATTCCAAAATTATCACGTAGAATGAAGTCTTCTACCTGAACAAGAGTAAAGCCTTCAAACTTGTATGGGAGTACTGAGTCCCATTCCACGTAACCCCAATTTTTTCCAAGAACAGGAAACCTACGGGACGGATTATGAGTAACAAAGGTTATAGGGGAGTCTGACGCAGCAAATTTGCGAACTGCCTCAGATGTTAACCAATCATCATCCTTAAATCCAGTGCGTTCGCTGGCTGGTGTGTCCAGCCAAGTGAGGTACACTCTGATTTGTTCAGCTTCATCAACAACCCTTAAGGAGTGCTCAAACTTCGCTACCAAATCTTGTAGAAAGCCTTTATAATCAGCTAGATGCTCCGAAGAAAACAGGGTAGGGAAGTGTTCACCGTCCACTTTGTGGAGCCCTCGTAAGTGCATTTGATACATAAACTGGAATCCACAGGTACCGTCAGGGATACATTTAGCATATAGCTTGTTAGTCATAGGTTTCCATACCCTTAACTTAAGTGTAGAGTCCAGAAGTAAGTGACTTCGTAGGACCTCTCCTGCGTCCCGTGGGGAATGGGCCATCAAGGCCACAACCAGACGCTCCATACTAAGTTGTGCCTCATAATCCGTTGAGTCCTGGGATAACGAAATTCCCACAGTAGGGTCCAGTCCGTAAGTATCAAGGAGGATGTCCAGCTTGGGAGGAGATATGACACAAGTAGTTAAGGGAGGTTCAACAGGTAGGTTGCAAGGCAGGCTTTCTGCAGTCACAATAGACTCCCGAGCCAGGGGCAGGGGGTCCGCTGAAGTGTCAGAGTGAGCGCCTTCCAAGAAGACAGACATGACATCACATGAATCCGCATCCAGCATAGCTGGAACTGGCAGTTCATGATACTCCCTTCTCAACAATTCGATATTATGTCCAGATACCACCATGTTACGAATCAAGTGCTTAGGGACATTCACTGCAGTATAGCTCAGACGAAGCTTTTGTGCTAGTGAGTACAGTGCATTGTTAAGTTCATCTAGGGGGTTACATAGAGAGGGAAGAGGAAAGAAATGTGCACCAAGCAAGATACCCATGTTATTTCGCTGAACTAGGTCTAATGTTTCACCCAAAGTAAATTCAGGTGCTAATCTTATGACCGATGAATCACTACATACTTCAACCCAATCTTTGGAGATGAAAGAGTGCTCCATGTCCGTATCTCCAATTGCAAGGGAAAATGGGTAGTCCTTTTCCGCAAATAAGTTTACAGATCCGTCATCTATCCAGTGTTCCTGAGGAAAGGAACCTCGAGGTTCAGGTGAATTAATCCAATTTAAATAGAATTCTATGTGGGATATTGCTGATGGTCTTCTGTCAGGTGAGACTAGATCATACCGAGTCACTATATTTTTCAGAAAGGCTAGAAAGGCTTCTCTGTGATCAGCGTCTAGTATGACAGGAAATTCATCAGGAGAATATCCTTCTTGTATTCTCACCCCTCATAGAAACATTTGATATAAAAACTGAAACCCACATGATCCGTCAGATACACATGCTGGGTAATGTGTCCGCTCTTTTCTTCTCCATATTCTCAACTTAGCAACCTCCCCATATTGAAATAAGAAGTCTTTTAGTATCTTAACCGAGGATGAGAGGGGATTGGTAAGGAGGGATGAGAGAAGATGATACCAAGAGGGGTTATCATCATCCTGAATTGATAGTGCAAGACTCAGATCCTTGGAGGAGCCAAATGTGTCAGCAAGAATCTGACGTTTAGATAAACTGATGTCCCTTTTTGCAACTGACAAAGGAAATGAGTTTACAATTGGGGACTTGCCAGATTTGGCATCCAGCTCAGTTCTTGCCGTACCGTCTGGAAGAGGAACTAGACGATAAGCTTTGATTAAGTCCTTTTGAAGAGGTGAAAATTCAGTGCTGCCCACAGATGCAAACCTATGAAATCTAGAGGCCCAATATCCTGCCCCATAGTTGACAAATATTTCTTCATTAGGAGCAATAGGTCGAGTAGACACCAGATATGCCTTACCATTTCTTTCCACTATCATAGCATTACACCTACTCTCATATAACGCATCGTTGGCATAGCGCCCAAAACAGGAGTGCTGTAGGTAAGCATCTATAATTAGAGTGGACTTGGAGTTTTCCCAAAGATAGTCAAAGCGTGGAGATTCATCCGTAACTTTCTTTAAGTCACGCAATTTAGTGCCAGCATAAGTGCATAGTAAGACATCAGTGTCTGCACCGTTGAGAGAAAATAGTCCCAATTCATCCACAATTGTAGAGTTAGCGACAGCCATCTGCATTCCTGCTAGCTGAGGAATTGGCAAGACAATAGGGTTTACTAACGGAGGATGAGATGGGAGCTTCGGTATAGGTCGCTTAGCTGCACGAGAGTAGGACTCCCTGCTAGTGATAGGCTTGCCTCCCCCTCTCATGGGACTCCATAGGTTTCTGTCCTGCAAATGAGCCATCAGCATACTAGTCAAAAGCATCGTAGTTGAACTACCTTGCGCACGAGAAGGTGACTTCATCGGCGACCCAATTGACAACTTTTCTTGAACCGAACTACATACAACGAGACTCTCTCTATGAATAGAAGGAGGTTTGCTCCACGTGGAGTGAAGGAAACGCTTGCTGGAGGTTTTCATAGAAAGGGGGGGGAAGTTTGCTTGATATGTGCTCCTACCAGTGGCTGAAACAACATAGTCATCTGGGTTTAGCCCAAGAATTTTAAGATCAAGCAACTTCGAGCTAAGGCGAGAG
>ERZ650304.1241-NODE-1241-length-10285-cov-3.700684_pt1 | contig 10285 bp, 10 predicted proteins | sample MGYA00376240_ERZ650304 | MGnify/ENA primary metagenome ERZ650304 (study PRJEB26733, sample SAMN07839271) | wastewater metagenome | biome: small river; feature: stream; material: water | place: USA: North Carolina | collected 2016-03-01 ...
ACCGGCACTTACCTTCTTATCGTGGCGCATCAGTTCCAGATAACGCTGAGCGGTCGCGAGCGGCGTCGCTGCCAGCCACGGACCATCGACCGGCAACCCCACACGCCGGAACAGCGCCTTAATGCGCTCGATGGCCGCCTGATCCAGCCAGCCCAGCTGCTCGGAAAGCAGCGCTGCCATGACTGTCCCGACAGCCACAGCTTCGCCGTGCAGCCAACTGCCGTAACCCATGCCAGTTTCAATGGCGTGGCCAAAAGTGTGCCCCAGATTGAGCAGCGCCCGTTCACCAGCCTCGCGCTCATCGCGGGCCACGACCTCGGCTTTATGCGCACAAGACTGATAAACCGCTTGGGCAAGGAGCGCTTTATCTCGGTGCATTAGCCCTGCCGCCTGCTGCTCCAGCCAGCTGAAAAACGCCGGATCACGGATCAGGCCATACTTGATCACTTCCGACATACCCGCGGCCATTTCGCGCGGCGGCAAGGTATCCAAGGTATCCAGATCGGCCAGCACCAATTTGGGCTGGTAAAACGCACCAATCATGTTCTTGCCAAGCGGGTGGTTGATCGCCGTCTTGCCGCCCACCGAGGAATCGACTTGCGACAGCAAGGTGGTGGGCACCTGGATGAACGGCGCACCCCGTTGATAGCAGGCCGCTGCAAAACCGACCAGATCGCCAATCACGCCGCCGCCCAGGGCGATGAGCGTCGTCCCGCGTTCACAGCGATTTTCGAGCAGCGCATCAAAAACCGTATTGAGGGTTTCCCAGGATTTATATTCCTCGCCATCCGGAAGGACCACCGAAAAAGCCGGACAGCCCAACTCGGCCAGCGTTGCCAGCACTTTATCCAGATAAAGCGGCGCTACGGTGGTATTGGTAATCACCACTGCGCCCATCTTAGGGTTCAGGTGCGGGCGCCACAATTCGGCGCGACCCAATAAGCCACAACCAATGTGGATCGGATAACTGCGCTCATCCAGCGCAACGGTCAAAGTCTGATACATCGTATTCATAGCGTTCATTTTATGCCGAGCTAGCGGTCAATGAGGCTGATTTCGGCAAGAATCGCTTGAACCACCTGCTGCGGTGCCCCGCGACCGGTTTCCACGACGGCGTGGGCCACTTCCCGATAGAGCGGATCACGTACGGCATGCAGCTCGCGCAAGCGTGTCAACGGATCTTCTACATTGAGCAAAGGCCGACTACGGTCATGCTTGGTGCGATCGGCCAGCAACTCCGGGCGCGCATTGAGATAAACCACAAAACCATGATTGCGCAGCACTTCCCGATTTTCTGATTTGAGCACAATGCCGCCACCGGTACTCAGCACCAAGCCCTGCTCCTGCGCCAGATCCGCCAGAAGCTCCTGCTCGCGTCGGCGAAAACCTTCCTCGCCTTCGATCTCAAAGATCACCGGGATGGTTACCCCATTGCGCTTCTCGATCTCGTGATCGGTATCAACAAAACGTTTGCTCAAGCGACGCGCAAGAATCCGACCTACCGTGGATTTACCGGCGCCCATCAAACCCACAAGAAAAATGTTTTCAGGAAAAGCGACTGTCATACCAAAGAAATATCAGGGGCCTGTCGTGCCACCCGCCACAACTTGCGGCGATATAAACACCAGCAACTCACGTCGCTGCTCAGTGGTCGACCGGTATTTGAAGAAGTTACCGATGAAAGGGATATCCCCCAAGAAGGGAACCTGTGTGACGAGATTATCCACTTTCTTGATGAAAACGCCGCCTATCGAAACCGTGCCCCCGTTTTCGACCAGAACATCCGTCGTCACGACGGTGCTCTTGATTGGCGGATTGGTCGATCCGGGAATCAGTTGCATAGCGGCATAGTCTGGCTCTTCTTTACGCACCACCAATTTCAAACGCACTTTGCCATCGGGCGTAATTTGTGGCGTCACATCCAGAGATAACACGGCTTTTTTAAACTCGACTGTAGGAATGGTGGTGCCGCCCGTTTGCGCCGTCGACAGGTAAGGGATTTCTGTGCCATCTTCAATCACCGCCTTAACGTTGTCTCCCGTGACGACTTTCGGACTGGAAATAATCTTCCCGCGCCCATCGGATTCCAACGCAGACAATTCCACATTAAGAATGCGCGACCCCGTCGGGCTGAGCAAGGCAAAGGCCATCGTCCCGGCGGCCGCCCGCGTTGTAGGCAGATTGACGGACCCCAGCGTCTGATTCACTGAAAATGGCTGCCCGTTAACGCTGTTCAGCGTCTGATAGCTCGGCGTACCACCGGGCACGAGTCGATTGTAATTCAGCGCCTGGCCGGCCTGCGTGGGCGGCACATATTGCCCACCGCCAATCTGCAATCCTCCACCGCCCATCCGCACGGTGTCCAGCGCGCCCAATCTGACACCGAGCTCTTCGTTAAAGGTTTCATTGGCTTCAACGATGCGCGCTTCTATCAACACCTGCCTGATCGGTTGATCAACGGTCTTAATCAGATGCGCGATTTCAGACAGCTTTAACGCAGTGTCATTCACAAAAACCGTATTGGTGCGTGAATCGACACTCACTTTCCCTCTAGCCGTGAGCTGTTCGCGGACCAGCTTCTCCAAATCGATGGCCTGCGCAAAGCGCAAATGAAACGCCTCTTGCTTGAGCGGCCCCATGCTCTGCGCCTGTTGAACCAGCTCCATGCCGAGGCGCTCTTGTTCAATCGCTTCGCTTTTAGGCCGCACGATGAGAATGCCATCATCCTGCTTGCCGACCAAGCCACGCTGCTGAAAAATCGATTGCAGTACTTCTGCCGCAGGCACATTATTCATGACGACTGTGACTTGCCCCTTGACTGCCTCGCTGGCCACAATATTGATCCCCATCTCTCGCCCGATCAAGGCCAGCACCTGGCGCACATCGCCATTCTGTATGTCCAGACTCATGCGCGCAGGATGAGCACCCAGCGCGATACACGACCCGATGAACAGATAGGTCAAACTCAATGCCATGATTGAATTGAGCAGGCGGCGGATTATGCCGCCGGTTGGTTTTTTCATAAGCTATCGACTCCGTCTACTAATCGGCATCCACGATTCAGCACCATCCGTCTGCTGCAAGCGGATGCCCTTGGCTGAGATCGCAACAATCTCTGCTTGTTGACGACCAAGGCGGTCACCAATTTTGGCGTTGCCGTATCCTGATGCTCCCTCTAGAACACAGACGTATTGCCCCTGAACTTCTAAAAAACCAACCACACGCAGTGCATCAAGGGCGGTTTCGGCAAAGTGGACTTTTCCAGAGCGCTCAGTAAGCGCTGCTGTTTCGTTCATACGCGTTTTCGTAATGCGACCCGGCAAAAACGGATCTACCACCGCCTTGGCGGTATACGCGGCAGACGGCGTGTCCATGATGGGTGGTAGCGGTGCGATCGAATCGATCTTCGCACCCACAGCCTGCGACTTGATCCATTCGTTTGCTGCCCGTTCACCGTTGGCCGAACAGGCGCTGACAAGCAGGCCGACACAAAAAACCGTGAACAATCTTTGGCACGTCATCGCGCAGCCTTACCCATGTGCTGTGCAGGCAACTCTCGATAGCGATACGCTTTGAGCAATGACACCAACACAATCTGCTTCTCATGCGTTGCTGAAGGGATCAAGACAATATCAACGGTGACCAGATGTTTCATCTTTGACACCAGTTCGAGAAAGCGTGCCATTGCGTTGTAGTCGCCGCGTAAGCGAATCTCCACCGGGAGGACCACGTAATAAGGCTGCGCCTCCTCTGACAACGGCTTGAATAGCTCCAAATGCAAACCAGCTTCTTTGGCAGCCTGATTTATCTGTGTCAGGACGTGAACGGACTCAAGCGCAGCAGGAATGGCATCGAGCAATGTGCCGAATTGCTCGAGTATCTGTGCATTTTGTGATTGATATACCGGCAGCAGATCAACCTGTTTTGCAATGCTCAGATAACGCGATTGCAGTTCTCGCAAATCTTGATCCAGCATGGCAATGCTGTTTTGCGTGCCACTCCAAAGTGCTGAGCCGCCAACAGTCAAAACTGTGCCGTAAACAACTGCCAAAACCCCCATACGGAAGCGGACGGACCACTGACTAACATCGCTGATGGATTGCCAAGATATGCCGGAAGATCCACGGCCTGGTCGCTGCTGCAAGTAGGCCCAAAGTTCTTTGATATCTTTCTGCCACCAGGCACGATCATTCCGCTGCCGCTGTCTTTGGCTTAGAGACAACCCGCGCAATTTGAGCGCCATTGTCTGCATAAGCTGCTGTATCAAAGCCTGCAAGCGGGCCCAGTGCGCATGCCATGTTTTCATGGTTGCCGTTCATGGGGGCTCATGCCTTCCATGCCAATAAGCCGCACCTGACCATTAATAATAAATAGGTAGGGCGCTTGCTGGTCCTCATCCACCGTTCTAATTTCTTCCAACTCAAGATTGGACAGTCTTTCAGATTTGACGATGACTTCAAAAAAGGAGGCGATCGTTGTGGTATCGACCGCTCTGCCTTCGAGTCGGAAGGTGTCCCCATTTTCTTCGAGTCGGGTGATATAAAGTTCTTGCAACATTGCTCGTGCAAGACCATCCAAAATCATCACACTGGTTGAGCGACGCGCATCGAGCTTCTCTAATGTTTTTTGTCTTTCCAGCAGATCATTGCGTCTCTGTGACGCCTCTTTAGCTGCTGCGAAACTCGGCAGCAGTTGGCTCACCGCAGCGCTTAATGCACGGTGATAGCCTTCGAGATAACTCACCCTTAACTGCAGCACGCCTTCAACTAACAGAATGGAAACAAGGCCTGCGCCGGATACCACCAGCAACTGTCTACCCAGCACCCGCAAGCACCATCGGTGTTTTAGCTCCCGGTGCGGCAACAGATTGAACCGTCGGTTCATGCGCTACGCCTAAGCGCCATGCCGGTAGCGACCATTAATCCGTTGAGCGGCACACCATTACCGGCCATACCCGCCAGAAGCCGTAGATCAATTTCATCCACACGCTCAGCTACCCTCTCACGATCAAAAATTTCTGCCGCTGCTGCCGCACCGTGCCCACTGACCAGTAGCTGTTTCAAATACCCATGTGGACCATCCGTTAGGCCTGCACGCCTGCAATATAGCTTTAACGCTTCCAGAATTGCGCGTAGCGCTTCTTCGGAATGCTGTCCTGGATCGCTATGAAGTTCGTAACTCGTCAGATCCAGTGCACTGCGGCCAATCATAAGCCTGGCGTCTTCTCCCAGCAACAATAGCCCCAGAGGATATTGGACGTTCGCCAACCCATGCTGCGCTGCCAAACACCACAGAGCCGCATCATGAATCGCCTGAATGTCTCGATCAACAACCGCTAAAGCTATGTCAGCGTCTTCGGCGAGCAGCCGCAGCGTATCGATGACATCCCTTTTGCAAAATGCAAGATCCACCTGCTCATGATTCGATTGCGTATCCAGGCTTCTGCGCAAAAAGTCTGAACACACTTCCTCAGGGGGAACGGGCAGATTAGAAACAGCCTCGACCACTGACAGTTGCGCGATCTGCTGATCATCAAGCCCCGTAGGGATTTCTATGGTTTTGATAAAAATATCGGCAGACGGAATACCTAGCGCTAAGGCATACGAACCCGAACCTAGCTTTTCGTATGCGCAGCGGAGTGCATTAGTCACCTCCGCACTATTGAAACCCGCCTCGTCGTTCACTCGGACCGCAAATTGGCCGCCGGGTTCATAGATGACCTGAGCAAGCCTTGGTGAACCGTCAGACCAATCCATGACCACCAGACACACGCCGGATTGGTCCAGCCATGCACCCGCAATGGCTGGAGGGTCACCACTCAGCCATCGGGTAAACGCACGGCGCATTTTCAACCTTTCTTTTATTATGAGTTTACCAATTATTTATTGGTTATTCGCAAGAAAAGAATTTTTTTTGGCCATGCAACCAAAGGGATACAACCGTTACCCATCCGAAGTGATGGTGTGGACAGCGGCTGTTAATACTTTAAGAGTTGGGAGGTTTTGACGGTGCCAACCGTTATTTAATCAACAGCGGGGCCATCGCTGCCCATACGTCATCGACCGTGATGCTGGTCAAACATTCGCTGACTTTACCGCCACCGCAGCCATCCAGGCCACAGGGTCGGCAATTAAATTGGGCACTGCGTGTAACAACTTGATGTTGCCCTTCACGCGGCAGACCCCAGGGGCCCCAATGGCCTTCGCCCGAAGGGCCGAACAACACGACGACCGGCGTTTTCATAGCGGCGGCAATGTGCATGGGCGCCGAATCAACCCCGGCAAACAACTTGGCTTGCCCCGTCAAAGCACCGAGCTCTTTCAATGACAACGCACCCGCCAGGCTTAAAGCGGGGGCCTCATTCTGCCGCACCAGCGCTTGCTGAATCTGATCAATCAAGCGGCCTTCTTTATCACCCGGTGCTGCCGTCAGTACCACTGGCCAACCGGCCGCGCGGACACGCGCAATAATTTCTGCCCAGCCATCGGCAGTCCAACACTTGAAGTGCCAGCGTGAAGGTGGGTGAAGGTGGACAAAACCACCCGGCTTTAAACCCAATGATCGCAAACGAACGCTCAAGTGCGCATTAGCATCCACACCCGGCACCAGTGTCAGCGCCCGTTTATCAGGGTCCGGCTGTATGCCTAACCGACGCAGCGCATCCAGATTTTGTTCAACGACATGCCGCCGCCCGCTGCCCATGATGGGCGATACAAAATGCGTGAAACTGTTTTTCCAGAAACGACCACGACCATTAACCCGAGGCGCCACCGCATAACGTGGTTTGAGCAGACGCGAGAGCCAGGCACCCCGCGGATGCTCGGTCAGATGAATGAGCAGGTCATATTGACGGGCTTTCATTTGGGTAAACAACGCCCATTCAGCAGTCCCCTGCCCCATCAAACCCAACTTCTTCCAACCACGGTCAATGCAATGCAGCTGCGACAGATCTGGATGGCCATCCAACATCTCTGCCGTATCGGAGTAAACCAACGCATCGACTTCAACATGGGGTGCCGCTGCCTTCAGCGCAGACAAAACCGGCGAGGCCAAAAGCACATCGCCGTGATGCCGTAATTTGGTAACGAGCACACGGCGGACTTGCGAAAGATTGATGGCGTCAAAGGGCATGGCGTTATTGTACCGGTGCCGCATGAATTTGATCGATCGTAAAATCGAGGCAAACCAACTGCCCATAGTCATAGCGTAGCGTTAACCACTGCGCGCCCGGCAGCTTTTGATGATGCGCCTGCAGGGCGCGTATGACCCCCGCATGCGTGATGACAATGACCTCATCATGCACGACGCTGATTTCTTTTAACCAGTGCAACACACGCTGCTGCAGTTCGTAACCCGTCTCGCCACCCGGCGGACGAAAACCCGCCAAATCACCTGCCCAGGCATCCAGCGCCTCAGGGCCTATAGCGTCCCAGGCCTGCATCTCCCAGTGACCGAAATGCAGCTCTTTAAGCCGTTGATCGTGAAGGGGTGTCGTATTAAGCATATCAGCCAGTTCAGCACATCGGCGCAAAGGACTGCTGAACACAGGCGCCGACAGCGGCAACTTTTGACGAAGCGCATTGACTGCATCGGACTGTTGCGATAATGGCGTCTGCAAAGCCAGATCGGTTTGCCCATAGCAAACACCCGCCGGCACTGCCGGTGGTAGATGCCGAATGAGCCAGAGTCGGATCGATTTCAATCAGGCCTTCTCCGAAACGCCCGCTGAAGCAAAACTGGCCATGTCATTCAGAAATGCAACGGCAGCTTTGACAAGCGGCCAAGCCAGTGCGACACCCGTGCCCTCACCCAATCGCAGACCTAAATCGAGCAGTGGCTGCGCCTGCATCGCCGCCAGTTGTACACGATGACCCGCCTCTGCCGAGCGATGGCAATAGACACAGTAATCGCGTGCGGCTGGATACAGCGTACAGGCCACTAGGGCAGCGGCACCGACGACAAAACCGTCGATCAGTACCACGATACGGCGCTCGGCAGCCGCCAGTATTACGCCCACCATCGTAGCAATTTCAAAACCGCCAAATTCCTGCAGCACCTTAGCCGGATCACGCATCTTGCCAGTACGCACCAACGCTTGCGCCAATAACTGTTGCTTACGATTCAGCCCGGCATCATCCAAGCCAGTGCCACGACCCACGCACACATCCAGGGGCTGATCAGTCAGGCAATGGGTCATCAAGCTGGCCGATGCGGTGTTGCCAATACCCATTTCACCCAGGCCAATCACGTTACAACCGCTTTCTGCATAACGCGTCACTAATGCCACCGCATTCCCGAAGGCCTGCGCGCACCGTTCGGCAGTCATCGCTGGTGCTTCGATATAGTTCTCTGTGCCGGCGCCCAGCTTGCAATTGATTAGCCCGGCACGTTCACCGAAGTCGTGCGCAACCCCACAATCGACCACGGCTAACGGTAGCCCATGGGTACGCGTGAAGACATTGATCGCCGCACCGCCCGCGAGAAAATTTTCAACCATCTGCCAGGTCACATCCTGCGGGTAGGCCGAAACACCGGCCTTGGCTGCGCCATGGTCACCCGCAAACACAAGCATCTGCGGCGCGCTTAGCTTTGGTGATTCCGTTTGTTGAATGAGCCCAATCTGTTGCGCCAGCGCCTCTAACTGACCTAATGCGCCAAGTGGTTTGGTTTTACCATCAATTTTCTTTTGCAATTGCTGAGCCAAAGGCCCGGCCGTCGTTGCGATATTAAAAGTACGCATAAGATTCCTAAAACTTAGCCGCGCAAAACCAGCGGCAAACCCGCAACAGATAAAGTGACCCGCTCACAAAGCGCGGCGACATCCTGATTCAAACGACCCTGTTCGTCGGCAAAACGACGCGCCAGGCGATTCTCTGGCACGACTCCGGAACCAATTTCGTTACTGACGATGACGATGTCTCCGGGCAGCTGAGGTAGCACATCTAATAGCGCCTGACGTTCTTGCCAGAATTTAGGGCAAGTTAGTGGCAACCCCGCTTCTAGCTGTGCACCGCCTTCCCCTTTAAAAAGCACTGCCGACAACCAGAGGGTGAGACAGTCCACCAACAGACAACGGTCCGCTGCCGCGTAGGTCTTGAGTGCCTGCGCCAGATGCACCGGCTCTTCTACGGTCAACCAATGCGCCGGTCGATTGGCGCGATGATGCATCAGACGCTCGGCCATTTCTCCGTCAAGGGCTTCGGCTGTAGCGATATAAATCACCTGCATACCACGTTGCTCACAATCGCTGGCACGCTGCTCAGCTAGGCGGCTCTTCCCACTACGGGCACCACCGAGAATCAATTCACGCATGATGGCTCTCTTGCAGAATCTGATCGATTTTTTGCCAATCCAGACTTTGTGCCACGGCATCGGCCAGCCGATTCAGATCGGCTTCTCGGCGCGCAACAAAATCGACGGCCTGTGCATCAACGCAGCCCGCCCACGCCAGAAGGGCACTCAAGGCTTCTGGCTGATCCAACAGCCCATGACAATAGGTGCCCATAACCTGATTGTCGGCCGAACTCGCGCCATCACTGCGACCATCATCCAGCGCAACCAGCGGACGCCTTAGATCTTCGCCTTGGCTAACACCGAGGTGGATCTCGTAGCCAGTCATCGCAGGCGCATCCGGCAAACAAAGATGCCCGCGCACATTTCTGAGCTGCTTCTCGGACTCAAGTATCGTTTCCACATCCAACCAGCCCAATCCGGGTGAGGACCCCGGCACCCCTTCCAGTCCTTGCGGGTCATGCAGCTGTTGACCCAGCATCTGAAAACCGCCACAGATACCAAGCACCTTGCCGCCATAGCGCAGATGCCGCTCAATGGCCTTGTCCCAGCCTTGCGCACACAACCAGGCTAAATCTGCACGCACGGCTTTGGAGCCCGGCAAGATCATCAGATCGGCCGGGGGAATAGCTTGGTTCGGCCCGATCCATTGGAAATCCACTTCCGGGTGCAAGCGCAATGGATCCAGATCATTGTGGTTCGACACGCGGGGATAAGCCGGTGCAATCACTTTCAGACGCGTTGTTGCTGCGGTCACCTGACCGCCAGCTATGGCATCTTCAGCATCCAGAAACAAGCCGTGCAAATAAGGCAGCACGCCCAGCACTGACTTCCCCGTGCGCTCTTCCAACCAGCGCAATCCCGATTCCAGCAAGCTGATATCACCACGAAACCGGTTAATCACAAAGCCTTTGACACGCGCCTGTTCGGAAGGCGACAGCAGATCCAGCGTGCCCACCAGATGGGCAAAGACACCGCCCCGATCAATATCGGC
>ERZ650304.1243-NODE-1243-length-10280-cov-4.484108_pt1 | contig 10280 bp, 12 predicted proteins | sample MGYA00376240_ERZ650304 | MGnify/ENA primary metagenome ERZ650304 (study PRJEB26733, sample SAMN07839271) | wastewater metagenome | biome: small river; feature: stream; material: water | place: USA: North Carolina | collected 2016-03-01 ...
TAGAATAGCTCACTCCTAACGAGCTGATACAGGTTCGATTCCTGTCGGTGACACAAGTAGTGGCATAGGTAAAAATAATATGTTAGAATCGCCATATGGACGAACAAAATAAGCGCCTTTTGGAAGAAAACCTAGCTTTAGCTAAGGAGAACAACCAAATGCTTAAAAAAGTTCTTAGAAGTCAAAAGAGGGGTGAAATAATGAAGATCCTTTATTGGCTTTTGATAATAGGAATCGCTCTTGGAGCTTTCTATTTTGTTCAGCCATACCTTGAAAGTGTTATTTCTATATATACAAACACCGCAGGTGTTTTGGAAGAAATAAACGGAGAGGTTCCTGATGTTAATAATTTTTCTGAATTTTTTAAACAAATTCAAAATCCAAAGCAGTAATTAAACAATGCTCGGGCCCCGACGCCCCGTCTTGGCGGGAGTGCGGGGAGCCGACTGAAACGTCGGCTTAGCTATGAATTATGAAAGGATTTGTTTATATATTAAAAAGTGAATTTGGTAGATATTATGTTGGAAGCACTTTAAATTTAGAAAGAAGATTTTCTGAACATAAAAAAGGTTTAACATATTCAACTAAAAGAATGGGTAAACTAGAATTAGTTTTTTCACAAGAATATGAGACTATCAAGAAAGCAAGACAAATTGAATTTAAATTGAAAAAGTTTAAAAGAAAAGAAATCATTGAAAAGATAGTTAAAGAAGGTTATATTAAAACAATGCTCGGGTAGCCCTGCCCGCCATTGCCTACGGCTCAGGCTTTGGCAGGCGGGTCAGTTGGTAGATTTTTGTCTAAATAAATAATAGTGGTTTACAATGGTATTGGAAAATTAATTATGCTCGGGTAGCTCAGTTGGTAGAGCGCTCGCCTGAAGAGCGATAGGTCACCAGTTCGACCCTGGTCCCGAGCACAAAAACAAAAAATCCCCCATAAGGGATTTTTTGTTTAGACTGATTTAATTTTTATTGTTGTCTTTCGGTCTTTGTCTAGCTTTGGAAGTCTAATCATTAGAAGTCCGTGTCGTTCAGTGGCATCTGCTCCTTCTGGGTCAATTTCTTGAGGGAGTAAGATTGTTCTAGAAAATGTTCCCCAATACAACTCTCTTCCAAAATAATTTTCATCAGAGATTGCCTTGTTTTCTTCTCGTCTTCCTCTGATTGTTATCATATCTCGAGCGATGGTGATGCTTATGTCTTCTGGGCGAACTCCGGCAACCATTGTTTGGACAACGATATCGTTTGGTGTTTGGTAAACATCAACAGCGAGTTGTCCTTCGCTTTCTTCTTCTACTTGAGATTCTGAAGGGTGCTGACTTGCATCTTGTGAAGAGGCTCGTTGTCCTTCAGTTCTCATCTTTGGTTTTGGTGCCTCTTCTTGTTCTTCTTCGTGCTCGAAATAGTCTTCGTGTTCGTCCATTCGAACCATTCCAGTAAGTCTTTCAAAAAGGGATCTTTTTTTAGCCATGAATATTTTGTGCTAACTCTCCTCGTTCCATCGCAAGGTCTGTACTCATTCTGCGAAGTTTCTCGAAGAGAAGAATAATAATAACGGCCGCTGCCCAGAGCATTCCGAATGTGCTCCAGATTTGGCTACTATCTCTGATTATAAACAAATTGAATATTCCATGCAACGAAATTGATAGGAAAAGTCCGAATGTAAATGCAACCATTTTTTTAAATACACCTTTTCCGAATGTCATACCGATCATTATTCCAATAATTGCGCTAGAAACTCCGTGCAAAAGTGTCGCTCCAAGAAATCTTAAGTTTCCAGTTAGTAATCCAACCACTGTATCAGAAACAGCGATTGGTTGTATTAAGAAAAGTGCGTTCTCAAGTGCAGAAAATCCGAGAGCTCCAGTAATGCAGTATATTGCAAAATCAAGTGGCTCATCTGCAACTCTTGAACGAAGAGCAATTAGAAATACTATGAAGAATTTAACAATTTCCTCAATCCCAGCCCAGATAATGACTAGAGTAGAATAATCTCCTCGGAAGTTAGTGTCAGCAAATTGTTGTAGTGGCAAAACTAACATTACAGAAATCATTCCTCCAACAAAAGTCAGGAAAAGAAGACCCCTTGGTTCAGGTCTTTCTTTGTCTTCACGAAGCCAAAATATCAACCAAATTATTGCTGGGATAACTCCAGCGAGTATTGCAACTATAACTGTAATAGGATCTTGATCGACTCTACTTGTTGCTGTTTCTAGTTGGTTTAAGATATCCATTATGTATTTTATTATACCTTAGGCCAGTTTGCGGTCATAAGTAAACCGTCAAATTGAGACAAAGACCAGAGTTCTTCTGTAACAAAAGGCATGAATGGATGAAGAACTTTCAATGTGTCTCGGTATGTTGTTCGGAGGAATATTTTTCTAGATTTTTTTGCGTCCTCATCTTCTCCTTGGAAAATAGTTTTACTTTCTTCTAGTATTTCACTTGCAAAACGGTTCCAGATATAAGCATATATTTTTTCAGCGCTAACGTGATACATGTATTCATCCATTTCTTTTGAAATTTCTTTTACGAAATTATCAAATTCTTCGCGAAGTTTTTTGTCTGATTCATTTAGTTCACCATCCAAGTTTTCTTTTTCAGTATTAGACAAGACAAATCTTCCTATGTTCCAAACTTTATTGGCGAAGTTTTTATATCCTTTTATTTTATCTTCTCGTAGGGACAGGTCTGTTCCAGGTGTGTTTCCAACAATCAATCCCATTCGAAGAGAATCGGTTCCATATTTATCAGTTAAATCAAGTGGGTTTATTACATTTCCTTTTGATTTACTCATTTTCTTTCCTTGGGCGTCGTTAACTAGTCCGTGTAGGTAAACGGTATGAAATGGTGCCTTTCCTCCGAGATAAAGTCCGAAAATAACCATTCTTGGAACCCATTTGAAAATCAAATCATGCCCTGTTTCCATTACATCAGTAGGGTAGTAAGTATTATAGTTTTTTTCATCATCCGGATAGCCCGTTACAAAGAGTGGCCATTGTCCGGAAGAGAACCATGTATCAAAGGTGTCAGGATCTTTATGCATTTTTTTACCACAGGAAGGACATTCCGGTGCGTCATTTCCTATTTTTGCATCTGACTTATCACATTCCGTACAGAACCAAGCTGGAATTGGAATTCCCCAAACGATTTGTCTTGAAATATTCCAATCCATTGTGTTTTCCATCCAATAACGAAATATCTTTTCATAGTTATCAGGAATGAATCTGACTTCTTTTCGGTCTACGGATTCTAGCGCCATTTTTCCTAGAGGTTCCATTTTTACAAACCATTGGTCTTTTATTTGTGGCTCTATAAGAGTTGAGCATTTGTAACATCTCTTAACTATGTGTTTATAATTTTCATCAATTTTTTCAACTAATCCTTTTGCTGAAAGTTTTTCAATAATTTTTTCTCTTGCTTCTAGAATTTTTATTCCAGCAAGGTCTCCGGCGATTGGTAGAAGTTTTCCGTTCCAATCTATTATTTGTTCCATTTCGAGGTTGTGTCGCTTTGCAATTTCAAAGTCTATTTGGCTATGCCAAGGAGTTATTGTCATTACCCCAGTTCCAAATTCCATATCAATAGATTCGTCTTTTATAACAGTTGCGGTGATTGGTCCATTAATCCATTCAAGTTCGAAAGTGTCTCCGTGCTTATATTCTGCATATCGTGTATCTTCTGGGTGCATTACAACATATTTGTCTCCGAACTTTGTTTCAGGACGAGCAGTAGCGATTGTAAATGGTCCATATTTTAGATAATAAAATTTTGAAGTTTCTTCGGCGTTTTCGGTTTCAACATCTGAAAGAGAAGTCTGGTGTTTAGAACACCAGTTGATCGTTCTTTTTCCACGATAAACAAGTCCATCGTTATACATTTTTACAAAAGTATTTTGAGTTTTTAGAACTATATCAGGATCTAATGTAAATTTTTCTCGAGACCAATCACAAGAAGATCCGAGTTGGCGGATTTGTTCTTCCATATTCTTCTTGTTTTCGATTGTGAAATCATAAATCTCTTTGTAGAGATCATTTCTATCCATTCCAAATCTAGAACGACCTTCTTTTTCTAATTTCTTTTCGTAAACAACTTGAGTTTCAAATCCAGCGTGATCAGCTCCAGGAATCCAGAGGGCTTTGAACCCTTGCATTCGTTTGTATCGAGTAAAGGTGTCTTCTAGTGTAATAAAAAGAGCGTGTCCAGCGTGAAGATTTCCGTTGGCATTTGGTGGAGGCATAACGATTGTGAAAGGCTTGGCGTCGGGAGAGGTGAGTCCAGCTTCTATCATTTTCTCAGGGTTAAAGAACCCGCTTTCTTCCCAGGTTTTGTATATTCTCGCCTCAGTCTCTTTGTGCTCGTATGGTTTCAGTAATTTCTCATCCATGTAGAAGAAATAATAACATTTTAAAGGAGTTTTGGGGAGGAGTTGAAATTTATGACTTTTATGGTAAATTTATAAAAAAATTAAAAATGAAATCTAATATTATAATTGGAATTGTTGGGACAAACGGTGCTGGAAAAGGTACGGTTGTTGAAATCCTTCAAGATTTTGGATTTAATCATTTCTCGGCTTCAGATTATATAAATGAAGTTATTACAGCCAGAGGTATGGTTATCAATCGCGACAACCAGAGACTTATTGCAAACCAACTTAGAAAAGGATATTCGCCGGATATAATAGCGATCAGTTTGTTAAGAAAAGCTGTTAAAAAAGCTCCTGCTGTAATCGAAGCCTGGCGTTGTCCAGGAGAAGTGGAGTCGCTTCAAAAACAAGGTGTGTATATTATCGGTGTAGATGCACCGAAAGAGTTGCGGTATAAAAGAATAAAAAGTCGTGGCTCAGAAAAGGATGATATTTCTTTCGAAAAGTTTTTGGAGCAAGAAGCTAAAGAGAGTTCAGGGACAACGCCATGGGATATGAATATTCCGAAATGTATCAATATGGCAGATCATGTTTTCCAAAATATACATGACAAAGAACACCTGCAAGTAGATGTTTCTAATTATTTGAAAAAGATTTCAACCCCTTTTGGTTGATTAGAGGCTTAAATTTCCCTCCGCTTTAATTTTTGAAGCGGATTTTTTATTTGATTTTTTGTATTTCATAAATCCGGCAAGGGCAATCATTAGAGAGTTGTCAGTTGATAGATCAGGTTCCGGGAATAGTATTTCAACCTTAGGAAATTTTTTATTAACTTCATCTCTCAGAACTTTTTCCAAATGTTTGTTTCGAGCAACTCCTCCACCAACAAGAAGAGTTTTCACTTTTTCTTCTTCAATCGCTCTTAATGTTTTGTGTACCAATACTTCGATCGCTGCTTCTTCGAATTCTCGAGCCACCATCTTCTTGTCGTCTTCTGTTATTTTGGTTATTTTCTGAAGCATATAAAGTACGGCAGTTTTCAGTCCGGAATAAGAAAAATCATAATCCTTTGAGTGAATCATTGGACGAGGGAGAGAATATTTTTCGTTCTTTAGGCCACAACTTCTTGCTTCTTCTGCAAGACGAGAGATTTGCGGTCCGCCTGGATAAGGAAGACCGAGGAGACGAGCGACTTTGTCAAAGGCTTCTCCAACGGCGTCATCGCGAGTTTTGCCGAGCTTTTTTATATTATGAAAATCTTTTAGTTTCAGAATTTCTGTGTGCCCACCGGAAACGAGCAGAGCGATAGCAGGGAAAGATATTTTTCTCATTTTTACATTTCCATTTTTTTGAACTTTTTCAGCAATGCTTGAGACTGTATGTCCGAGCATGTGGTTGACTGGAATTATTGGAATCTTTTCTCCCTCCCAACTTTCAGATAGCGCTCGGGCGAAGTTAACTCCAACCCAAAGCGCCGGTTCAAGCCCTGGTCCTGTGGTTACGGCTATTGCATCGATCTTTGGTTTTTTTATTTTTGAAACGAAAGGAATAAGTTGTTCGCACAATTCTTTTTCTCGTTCTAGTAATTTTTTTATTTTGTTTTCTCTTGTATTTTTAAGAGAAGTAGATAATTTATTTTTTGGAAGGGGAGAATACAGCTTTGATTTTTTTAAAGTTTTTTCAAATATTGGAATTAGATTTTTAGCGTGCTCACGCTTTGCCATCATAGGGAAAACTCCACCGTATTGGGCGTGTAATTCGATCTGAGAAGAGACAATGTTCGATAGAACTCTTACTTCTTTCAGGTCGCCTTTTATTTCTACAATTGAAACAGCTGTCTCGTCACAACTGGTCTCGATGGATAATATTTTCATAATTAAATCAATTGGCTAACTAAAGTTAAATTTGGAAAGTCTCGCCCCGCAGTGAACCAGCAGGTTCTACTTCTGGGGTCACAACTGGTCTCGATGGATAGGATTTTCATTCTTTGAGAATAGCACAAAAGCTTTAATTGACAATCTGGCTTTTTTCGTGCAGAATCAACAAAATTTTGCACAATGAGAATAATCTTTATATTAGGTCATCCAGGGTCTAGTCAAATAGCCCAGACAAACAAACTTTCGGATTATTTGGAACAAAATAACTCGAAAGTGGTAAAAATAATATCTTCAGATAGCGAAGAGATAAAGTCTAATGAGAGCGCCATGCCCAATTGGATTTTAGAGAATTTAAACAACAAGATTGATTACGGCAAGTTCACACCATTTTTATTTGATGGATTTTGTGTTGTTGATAAATTAAGAAGATTAGAAAATCCACCGGACTTTATTATTTGGTGTGGAGCACCTAAGAGCTACAATGAATTAATTATTTTAAAAGACTTCATTTACCTGTTTAAAGTAAAAGCTCAAATTATTTTTTTGACGATAACTGAAAACGTTAGTCGCACAAGGCTAACAGAAAGAGGTTTTACTGAATTAGAAATAGGGAAAAAACTTTCTTACTTTAAGAAAACAACACTTCCCAGTTTGGAAGCAATGAAAGACAAGGATAAAGACTTTTATAAAGACTTTGAAATATTATATATAAATGACGAAAATATTGAGGCCTCAGTGTTTAATAATGTTTTAAGAAAACTTAATTTATAGCCCGCTTGCGGGCAAGATTGCGCATCAATTGATGCGTTTTTTATTTTCCAGCATCAATGAGCCACTGCGAGATGAAGCCTTTGTATTTTTTACGTGTAGCTAGAGGCATATTTTTGTAATTTCCAATTATTCCTCGACAGCTTGGAGTTTTGCATCGGCATTTCATTTTCCACTTTGGATTTGCTTCTGTCATTTCGTAATCCCAAGTTAGCTCTTCGCCTTTTTTTATATCGCGCATTGTAACAATGTCGAATAGATTTTTAACCCCGCAATTTGGCTCACAAGAGTGATTTATATACCGAGCAATACCGTTCGAATATCTCCATTTATTTTTTGCAAACTGAATACAGTGATTTCTCAATTCGTCATTCCATCGGCTCTTGTCTGTGTATATTGGTCCGTCAAAAGAGGCGATTGTTTCGCCTTTTCTTATCAATCTTTTGGCAAATATTCCCTTACCTCGATTGCCAGCCTTTCTAAGTTCTACTTTTTTGTTGTCCATTTTGTCGTAAAATTATATCATAGAGAAATATAGTTGATTTTTTTAACGAAAATGCTATATTATTTTCTGTATTTAGGACTATATTTTTAATCCTAAAAACGCCATTAAATAAATGGCCCCATCGTCTAACGGTTAGGACATCGGGTTTTCAATCCGGTAATCAGAGTTCGATTCTCTGTGGGGTCACAAATTATGTCACTAATTTTTGGTATAAATCTTTGTGATAGAGTTTATATATCGGCAGATACTCGTTTAACTGATAAGAATTCTTTGGGAGAAATTATAAGTTTCAAAGACAACTTATTGAAATTAGAAATTATCTCTAATGATGTCGCATTGGCTGTCGCAGGTAGTGCTGACATGGCTTCTTTCATAATAAAAAAACTACTAAAAAGTAAAGCAGTTAAATTGAATATACGTGAGCTACGGGCTGAAATTGAAGAAATCATAAATCCTCTTGTAGATGAGTACTGGAAGACTAAAAATGCAAAGGCTAATGTTTGTTTTATTTTTGGTGGACTAAATCGTCAAGAAAAGAAGTTACTTGATAAAAAAGATATATATGAAAAAATAATGCAATTTTCTAAAGCAGAACCCAATCATAATTCTATGAATATGAAGAATGCGCTTTTTAATAGTATGGTTGAAAAAAGATATCCCGAACCATCTGATTCCCATATTTTTTCTATTGAAATTTATCCTCCTTCATCTCTAATAGTTACTGATACAAAGTGGGGAGAATATTTGGCTTTTGGTCCTAAGGGTATAAATAGAGATTCTCTTCCCACAATCACCTTAGGTAAATTAGAATTTGAATCAAAGTCTGTTGATGATGGATCTGTAGACAGCCTATTAATTACAGCAATCATGAAAGAAGTTGCAGAGAAGAAGCAAGAACAAACTATAGGGGGAGCCATAACTACCATAGTCACAACTGATGTTATTACAGGATTAATCACTTCATCGGTTAGAAGATTCAATCCTTCTAATAACACCTCAGATCATCTCTCTGAAACTCTTGTTATTGGAGGAACTCTTTATCGAAAAGATGACAGGGGGACTCTTTATAAACTTATAAGTTTAAAGGATTACAAAGACTTTGGTTCTTTAGAAATGGTAATTTAATCTAAACTAAAACTTCTTATTTGACTGAATAATTGGTTTCAATTCAGTATAATTAGGGGCACCATGTCGTGCTAGCACGAGAAGCTTATATAATTTTAAATGATTTTACTAAATCATTTTTTGTGTTACTATATAAATAAAGTCAAATCTTCTTGTATGAACAACTCAATATTGTCACTTATCTATCCTGATGAAGAAATATTCATTAAAGGATTCTTGTTTCTTGAAAACGAGCTTACTGTAAAAACAACCTGTTTAGTTCCTGAAAAATCATATGTAAAAAAGTATATTCCGTATGTAACTGCAGAGAACTATGTCAGATGCTTATCTCAAGCGAGCTATTTGCTTGCTCACCATATCTTAAAAAATAAACTCATTCCCATTGAGGTTGATGAGATCTCATTTTTAAAGGCTATGGAAGAATATGAACTGTATTATAGAAACCTTTCGATGGCATTTCATCATCGGTCAAAGAGAGGAGAAGAATTTGAAATGGAATTGTCTTTAAAAAACTTTCGAGAAATCAAAAACTTAAAAGACTATGTCCTTTTTAATTTTTCTAACAAGAAAACTGTAATAAGTGGTGAAATGAGCTTCGTGTTTTTGAAGTAAGAAAAGTAAAAATGGTCAGTAATTGCACGTTTCTAATTTTTTTGGAAGCGTGTTTTTTTGTTAAATTTGACAGTCGCTCGAGAAGGGTCATTATGGTATCATAAAAAAGTATTTAATAGCCTTACAGAATAACGAAATGGAAAAAAATTTAGAAAATATTGAGACATCTGAACCAATTGAATCGGAATTTATAAGTCCAGAAAAGTTAGAGATTGGAAAAATTTATAAATTATCTGCACCTTATACTCGTGGTAAATATCAAGGTCAGGTATTTGATGGAGAGATTGAGTTTTTGGGAACAGGGCTAGATTCTGAGGGTTTTCCAACGTACAAATTTTTATATATAAAGCATCCTGAGCATCAGGAGGAAGTTGGTGGTGGATCAACATATGTAACAAATCTAGAAGGGTTACAGTGGGTTAAAGAATTAAATTAAAAATTCTCACAACTGTGGGGGAGAGAAATGGGTTTTTAGAGTTCTGAAAACTTAATGATATAATTAGGTCAATTATGATTTATCTCATTGGCGGAACACCTCGGGTTGGCAAAAGCACTCTAGCTTCTATTATTCTTGAACGAGACTCTATTTCATCATTATCTACTGATGTAATACGAAATCTGATCGATTATTCTCCTACAAAAGTTGGGATAAATAGTCTTGAGTCAAACAAACAATCTGAAGCATTCTTTCCTTATTTTTTACAATTACTAAAAATTCTTCAGAATAAATATCCAAACTATGTGATCGAGGGAGACTTATTCTCACCAGAGCAAGTCGCTTCTATCCAAAAGGAAATAGATTTAAAGTGTTGTTTTATAGGAACAAGTAACATTACTTTGGAAGATCTGAAGAAGATAGATCCGAAACTTGATTGGGTTAGCAAACGTTCACCTGAAGAGCAGTCTAAATTGCCAGCCCACTTTATTAAAAGAAGCGGACTGATAAAGGAAGAGGCTGAGAAATATGGTTTTCCGTATTTTGATATTTACCCTGATCGCGATAGCGCTCTGGAGTCCGCGTATCT
>ERZ650304.1244-NODE-1244-length-10274-cov-4.253939_pt1 | contig 10274 bp, 12 predicted proteins | sample MGYA00376240_ERZ650304 | MGnify/ENA primary metagenome ERZ650304 (study PRJEB26733, sample SAMN07839271) | wastewater metagenome | biome: small river; feature: stream; material: water | place: USA: North Carolina | collected 2016-03-01 ...
CTCAAATAGATAGTAGTGCCTGACGTTGTGCCGTCATCATATAAGGTAGGATGTACGCCTGTAATCTCGTATAGCGCACCTGCAACAAGACCATTAGCCGTAATCAGCGCATCTATCTCTGCTTTTGACTTTGTGATGAAAATATCGCCACCACCACCTAAAGCATTTACTTTTACTTTAACTTTACCTGACACATTATCCTTTACAACATCAAAAGTTGTATTATCTCCATCTATAAAATCTACATTAGATGTAGTTCCTTTTGCTACTCCATTTTCAGATACGGTAACTGCACCCACTCCACTTTGAGGAATAAGTTTTTTATCTTCTATTACATTATAATAGAATTTATCTTCATCTATAATATAAAAATCATAAACATCTTGTGGGTTTTTTTTAATTAACCAATCTTCAGCTAAAGCTTTTGTATGGAATTTGTATAATTTTCTATAACTCGTCTTCATTACATATAAATATGTAAAAAAAATTTTTGTGAGGTGCTAATTGGATTCGAACCAATGTATTTAGTTTTGCAGACTAACGCCTATCCTCTCGGCCATAGCACCATATTTTATTAAGCGCACGAGTAGAGAGATTCGAACTCCCATCAAAGGTTTTGGAGACCCGTATGCTACCATTGCACCATACTCGTAAAATATTTTTATTTAGCACTTGTTGCCCGAATGGGGCTCGAACCCATGACTCCCTGCTTAAAAGGCAGGACCGTTCGCCGCTACGGATACAAGTACATTAATACAATTATCTATATTCTCTTTTATTTGCTTTGCAGTAAATCTAATTACTCTCCAACCTTGTTCTTTGCTCCAATTATCTCTACGCAAATCAATCTTTTTTACTTTCTCTGATTTATGAGTTCCTCCGTCTATTTCTACATCAATTTTTAAGTCTGTAAAAGCAAAATCGTAACTATATAAACCGTTTCTATATTCTTGTTGCCAACCTGTTATGTTATTTTTGATTAATGCTTCTCTAAATAACTTTTCAGGATAACTTTCTTTACTACTATGATTCAATAAATAAGGAACTTTATCTGGATTTTCTAATAGATATTTTATTCTTATTTTTGAAATTTTCTCTTTTGTCTCTTCTGTATGTGGTACTCCTTTTTTACCTTTTTGTTTTTTTGATGAAGATTCTGAATATTTTAATACCCTTGGGTCGTCTTTCGTTAAACCTTTATTCCAAATCTTCCTTGTTTTATTTTTAAAACCAATATTTGAATCATGCAGTTTTCCGTTTCCATGAACTCTCCAAATATGAGTACCTATACCCATTTTAGTTTTACTTACCTCACAATAAGGACATTTTATTAATTCCATTATTATTAAATATAACAGAATTGGTAAAGCACCCGTCTTATGTTTTTGTCCTCCCGCCCGGAATCGAACCGAGTTTCATAGGTTAAAAGCCTATTACATCGCCTGCAATGTTTCGAAAGGTTATTGCCCTACCATTTTGCTATAGAGTCATTTTGTGGTGTAGGCCAGAATCGAACCGGCTCCTCTGGTTTTTCAGACCAGCGCTTCTACCAAGTTAGCTTCTACACCATATTTCATTATATCAAAGAACATATAAATAAAAAAAAGGCCCAAATTTTACTTTGGACCTTCTTTCTAAGAGTGTATAAAAATGTTTTGTTGAATTACATCTTCATCGTTCCCTTGTTTAATTCCAAAGCGATGGCAGTTGCCTTTTTACAAAAGCACCATTTATTGATATGGAATATATTTAAAATCATTGTTTGTCTATTGTTTAATTGTTTGTTTTGTTATTCGTTATTTCTAATTTGGATTACAAAAGTAAAACATTAAATATTACAATCCAAATCTTTTTGCAGAAATTTTTAAAAAAAGTGAGATTTTCTTTACATTATGAGCTCAAACCTATTTTTATAAGCCTCGAAACGCCCAGATGAATTGTCTGTGTCAGGATATAGATTGATAGCATTTGAATCTTCTATTAATCCTTCTGCTGGTACAATATACCACATATCCAATGGCTGAATGTAGACTACAAGCAAATCACATTCTCTCTTATAACGTTCTAATTTCTTTTTGCCTAGAGTGAGTCTCCACCTTGCTTCTTTGCCTTCTTCTTGAGATTTTAGATATAAAGTTTTAACCTGGACTTTTATTAACCTGTTCTTTGTGTCTACTATAAAATCATAACTATTGTCATCATTCATCGGCTTACTCACAGAGTAGTCCATTTTGTAACACATCTCGGCGAACTTCATCTCGCCTATCATACCTTTACTTGAATTTGTTTGCATATCTTGGTATTATTAAATATTAGTCAATTAAATAGTTCTTATAATATATCTGAGAATCATACCTTGCCTTTATACCTTTTTCTTCACTACCTAGTATTTCTTCAATCTGTTCTTTCGTATTTGTTTCACTCTTCGCTATATTAAATAGAACGCTGTCATGTTTCTGGAATACGATTGTGCTATTCGTATCTTGTAACATATTAAAGAGCTTATACAACTTTGTTATTAGAAAGTCTGTCGCCGTGCTGGAAATAAAATTATTCAATAAAGCTGTTTCCTTCTTTGGGAATATTCTTCTTCCAAAATGATTTACAATATGTCCATGCTCAGAATAATATTCTTCTAATTGTTTTTCAAGAACTCTTATTTTATTAAGATATAATTCTTCTAGCTTTTCTTTTTTATCGAAAGCGTTATTTGTCTTTAGAATATAATCAATATTCCCACCATAGATAATCGAATAATTTATCTGCTTAGCTTCTTGTCTTCGTTCTGGGTCGTTAAAAATTAGATTTGCTAGATATAAATGAGGGTCTTCTGCAAAATCAATATCACATACATAACACATGATAGCAAATTCAAAATATTTGTAATCCACATCAAATAAGAAGTAATCAGAATTCTTTGGTTTTACAATAGGCAATAAATTCTTAGACATTGTTTGAACTGAAGCTTCTGAGTTCTTTACAAATATACGCCCAGTTGTTTTATCACTACCTTGTTGTTCTTGTATAATATAGTCTTTGGTACGAATAGAATTAATTGTATCTTGAAATGCGTCGGGATAAGTTTCTAATCTGTTTAAATCAATCCATATCTTACATTGCGATAGTTGCTCTTCAATTATAAGTGCCTTCTTATATACGTTTAGCTTCTTAACCTCCTTATAACGCTCTAAATACCACATTAGATAACAGATTAGACGGTCCTCAGTTATTCCAACTAATCTAAATTGTCTTATTAGGTCTTCATATTGTAATAAATGGTGGTTGTGCATAAATAAAGCATCTATCCTATTTGGACCTTTATTATATTGAAAGCATTCTTTGCTCTTCTTAAGGTTTTTAATTATGGTATAGAAGTTTGGATTTATAAATTGCATCACCCTATTATTGATATAATACAATTCATCTTGAAGTATTGTAATAAATTCTTTACTCTCCCAGATAATAAACCTACGTTCTAAATCAATATTGATATCCTTTACGTTTGTAACTACTATCTTCTTATAAGGGAATAATTCGTTATACTTCTTATCACAGAAATCAAAAATTGATTCTCTAATTGATTCTTCTGTATTCCCTTCTTCAATAGAGTAAATGTATTTTACTTCATCATCATAACCTATAGAAAATTCTGGGGATTCATCGCTAATTAGTTTAGAATGAATAATAGAATTTTTTATATTGAATATTGGGAGCATATCATTTATCTCTTGAATAGGTTGGCATTTGTTTTCTTTTCGTAGTCTTTCTTAGCGTTTGTATGAACGCTTAATTTTAGTTTATAATCGTTTGTCTGAGAGTCTGTATAACACGCTTTGCTACAATACTTTCTAGGTCTCTCACTACGAAGATAGTAAAATTTCTTTCCACAAAAGACATTTTGACAAATTTGTAGCACACGCTTGCTCATTTGTTTTCTTTCAATAGATTCATATTCGGCTTTACACTTTACAGAACAACATAGAGAAGAAGGATTCTTTCTTGTTAAACGTTGTTTATGTTGTGACGGCCAGATATAATATACCTTAGAACAATTATTACATTTAAGCTTAACCTTGTTTGCGACGCTTTTGCCTTTACGCCAAGGTCCTTTCTTACGATACTTCTTCTTTTTTACACCTTGAAGAATATTAAGTAATAACTGAATCTTTTGTTGATGTTCAGTTTCCATTACTCTAATAAATATTTATTTGGTGTATTTCTGAATTTTTGTGAGCATGATTTTTTTACTGGCGATTGCTAGAACTGTTCCGCCTTCGGAATTTTCATACCAATATTTGTTTCCACTACTCTTAAGATAAACCTGTCCTTGATACATTGGAGTCGTTACATATATTGCGCCTGGAAGCTCAGCACCTGCATCGTCAGAATTTGTATCTAGGTTAAATCTTTTTACGAAGCCATGACCTATAACATTATTCTGTTGTAAGTCTTCGTAAACATTCTTTGCAATCTCATCTAAGTCATCAGTAACCTTAAGGTCTCTTTCTAGAATAGCTGAGATTCTTTTAATTGCTTCAATTTTTTCCATACTTATTTGTGTTTAGTTATATAAAGATAACAAATATTCTTTAAAGAATACTTTATTTGCGATTATTGTATTTAGGAAGAATAATAAATCAACTACCATTATTTCTTCATCATCACCTTCTAAGACTTTCTTGTCATCTAACTTAATCAACCCATTCTTATAGTCATTGTAGACAGGCCAATTGATTTGGTAATAGTTTATAACAAATTCATTATCAGAGACATTAGCATAGACAAATTTTCTTAACCATGCATCTTCTGTTATCTCATTTATATTACCGTCGTACTTCTCCCATAAAGCTAATTGCTTATGTATCTTTGCTGGATTGTCAACGACATAGTCTTTAAATAGAACATCGCTGACATCAAAAGCTTCATCTTTCTTTTGTTGTTCCAGTTTAAGAATATAATTGTCTTGGTAGAAATCGTAACGTATTTGATTGAGTTCTTTCAACAGACGACGATTCTTACGAGTTTCTTCCATAATCTCAAATAAATCAAATTCTTTATTCATTAGTCTGCCGTTGTTGGTTTAAAGATAATATATTTTAAGTTAGAAATTTTATCTGGCAGGTAATTTCTTAGCATATATTTCTCTGCGTTTGCTTTTATGTTGATTTCAAAATATTCTAAATATTGTGTAGGTAAATCTTGTAGAATTGAATCTCTTAACTTAGGGTCAGACAAAACTTCTGGTGATATACCTTTCGTTGCTAACTCTGCTAATTTTGAACGGATTAGATTTCCTATACTACTTTGTTTAGCTTTTCTAATATCATTAAATAAAGTGGGTTTATAACGTAAATTGAAGCCATATACACGGTCTCTCCTTACTTCAAGAACATAAACCATAGGTGTTTTATCGTGAGCATTAACTCCAGTATATCCAAAGTTGATAATCATACCTGCCTTGATTTGTGAATACTGAATACCTTTAAGAGTAAAGTAATCACCTAATTTTACTTGTTTAATTGGTCTTGCCATTCTCTAATGATATATACCTCTTGCAATACTTAATCTAAAGAAGAATAAATTTGTTTCTATTCTCTTTTTATCTTCTGGAGTTTGTGCCTCCATTAATTGTTTCCAGGTTAATTTCTTTTTACTTTTTTTTGCCATTTAATAATGATTCTATTAGTCTATCTTGTAAATCTCTCTTATGGCTTATCTTCATAATTTTAATACGACGTATAAGTTCTTTAAAAGGTAAGTCAATTAAATAAACTGTTACCTCTTGTTCTGGATTCATTTCCATCCCATGTGCAAAATCATGATGACCGTCCACTAATTGCATCTTCTGCCCACATATATAGGCTCTACTTGACCATTGTGTGCTGCGTCTAGCTAATTTATCAGAAAGTTTATTATGATTTAGATAACCCTGCGATGGGTTAATAGACGATATAGCTTTCTTTACCTTCTTTACACGGCAATAAGAACCGAAGTGAAGTATTAGAGTATCTATTTCTTCTTGTGGAATCTGTGGGAGTTCTTCCCTCTTATAACCTAAATTTCTCTTTGTGTAATACTTAAAGAATTGCATACTACTAAGAACCGACTGTAGGTTTAGCTGTTGTGCTCTTTGTTGTGCAACGATGTGAGCTTCTGCTTCGTTAATATACTTCTTTACTAAATCCATTGTGCTATTAAATATAACTAACAACGATATAATGGAGCACCTGTACCGTTTGCAGAAGAATTATGAATTGTATTTAATTCTTCTTGATGTTTTGCATCCCCCATAGAAGGGTCTATCTCATGTTTAAATACAAGAGCAAGATGTTTCTTTATATTTTCTGTTTGTATTCTATCAATTTCAACAGGGTCGCTTATTTCAAAGAACCCTTGTAGCCAATAGGCAAAATCTCTGCTTGTCATATAATTTTAGTTTTAGATATAAGTTATTTCACAAGCTCCACCAGAACAGGCTTGAGCCGCAAATTCATCAATGTTTTTATATGTTGGACTTGTAAGTATAGAACCAAAGTCAACATCTTTAAATTGTCTATTGATTGTTTCCCACTTATGAAATAAATGTACGTCCTTCAAACAATAAACCATTTTAGTTAAATCACCTTTGAAATAATTTCTTGCAAATTTTTTAGCTCTCTTTATCCAATATTCTTTTAATAATACTTGTTCGCGTGTACCTACTAAAGGAATATCTTTTTTCAGAACACAATCACAAGCATCCCATAGGTTACCACCAAAGTAATGTAAACCATCTACAATTAGACCGGATGCAAGTAAAGCACCTTTATTATACTCTGCCATGATTTCATCTAATGTAAGAACAGATGTAAATGGTGCTTGGTTCCAATCTTTATCTCCAAAGTCCGATAAGAATGATACAGCAGTAAATGCGTCTTTATGTTCCCAGATGTAATTAGTAATCTCTTCTTGATTATCAATAATTACAGTACAAGATGTATTATGATTTATTTTAGGCGAGATACCTAATTCAATATTTGTTCCCGGCAATACCCAATTCTCTTGTATTAATTTGATTAACTCTAAGTGTTTAACACCTTTCAAATCTTTTTTATATAAACCTTCTTTTGGATTGATAATAGGAACGAATACAACATAATCTGTTTTAGTAGCAGAATAAACGGATTCTTCTAATAAGAAATCCATATTTTCTTTTAACCACTTAGCAGTATCTGATTCTTTATTAAGTTGCATGATTCTAAAATATCTTTCAGAGTGTTCTGGATGACAACCTGAAGCAGTACCTAATACTACTGAAGCATTACCAGAAGGTTTAACGCAAGTTAAACGAGCCGCTTGTCGAATACCTAATACTTGCGCCAATGTTTTATTTACTTCTCTTACAACATCAACACCTCTTCTTAGAAGTTCCGGGTTTAATAATTTTGGATTATTCATCCAACCTGTAACTGAAACACCTAATAAAGCTTCTCTATTAAATAATTCTTCTGTAACCGGACCTAAATAAGGAAATGAAGAATAACCTGCTTGTAGAGTACCAAGAATAGTTGCTGATTCACATGCTTTTAAAAACTTAGCTTCATTGGTAGCAGACTCTGCATTAATTTCTGTAAGGTTACAACCTTGAATACCAAATTTGTTTTCATATTCTTTTGCGAATGCCCATAAATCATCATAATGTATTTTAGTTAAATCACCATTATATAGAACAGGTGTAAAAGAAATTTCAAAACATGGATTGAAAATATCAAACCAACTATCAGCAAAGGCGAATCCAATATCATTAGCTCCGCCGTTTAGGTTAACAAGATAATCAAATTGTTCTTTTGTTACTTGGTCTCTAATAAGTAATACTGAATTATTACTTCTTGCTCTCTGTGGATTTTCATTAAACCAATTACCCACTTTAGCATGAATCATTTCTTCGTCATTAGGGTCTACAAGCATATCTAAAGCAGAACGTCTTACTCCACCACTAAGTACAGCATTAGCTGTATGACAGAAAATATCGAATGCAAGAATAGGACGGATTTTATCTCCTTCTTTCTTTATCCAATTATCTAATAATTTTTCTACTGCTTCTAATGATTGTTTTAATCCATCAGGGCCCGGTGCTCTAAATCCACCAGACATGAAAGCTCCTTTCTCTCTAATCAAAGAATAGTCAAATTTAATTTCATAACCTGCATATTCCGGAAATGGTTGTTTGTCTACAAAGTAAGAAGACATTAGAACACCTAAAGCATCCGCCCATCCTTCAATTGAATCCGGGATTACATAAGTAAGTGTACCTATTGTTCTATCTTGTATTCTACTAAGGTTATCTACAAAGGGAATTAAGATGTTACCACCAAATCCAGAACCACATAGAGTTACATAGAATACTTCTTGGAATATTTTATTTCGTACAGCATGACCTGTTGTACAATTAAACATTCTCATATTATGTTGAGCAATTTGCGGGCCTCTGTATTGTAAATTTCTTTGTGATGCTAAGACATCTTGTGCTTGCATTGATTCTAATGCAGTTGCATAATATTTCTCTAAATCTAGGTGTTTATATTTCTGTCTATGGCCGTCTATTATGCTTTCACAAGCTTCTTCCCAATTTTCGTATCTTCCTTTTTCTTTTTGCCATTTAAAGTAATCTGAATGTAATTTTAACTCAGATAGAAATTTTTTTCCTCTATTCATTTATTGTATTATATTTTATTGTGATTGGTTATTAAATATTATTTATTATGTGTTTTAGCTGAAAAATATGATAAATATTTTCGCACCAAAACAACTCATTGGTTATTAATTAGTTGGTCTTCTGCTTGCTAATCTTTCACGAATATTATTAATACTCGTCGCTTGAGTTTCAGCATTAGAACGATTAAAAATGTCTGCTAAGTCTTGCAATGGTCCTACTTCATCATATAAGCCTTGAAATAAGTTATACCTAATTCTTATACCTTTTTTAGATGGACCTAAACGATTCTTGAATAATAAAGCGAAGCATTCATTATTTGCCGCCATGGTTCTATCTTGAGCATAGATGATTACAAAATCTGCTACTTGAAATACTTCAATTGCTTTACCAATATTCTTTTCATCTATTTCTAGATTATTGAAACCTGAATTATGTGTGTATATATCATTAGCATAAAACATATGAGTATCTGCTACACATATATCAATAGTCTCTTGCTCACCTAATAACTCAATTGATTCTATCTCAGAGATATTAAAATCTTCAATTTTTAATTTATTCATAATTTAAAAAATTTAAACAGTCATTAATTACTTTATTTTTATTTGTTTCATATTCTTTCTGCTCAATAAATAAAACTTGGTAACCTTTTTCTTTTAATGCTATTAATCTGTTTTTGTCTCTTTCTTTTGCTTCAGAAAATTTATGATAATAAGTACCTTGAAATTCTATTATTTTGTCTTTTAATTTAAAATCAACAAAAATTACAGTTAGATTATGTTTCCAAATTTTGAACATCTGTTCATTATTTAATTCTGCAAATTTACAATAATGTTTTTGTTCTATTGATAAATTTTCATAAATTTCCCAAAATAACTTTTGAGATATTTTACTATATCTGTTACCATTTATTTTTGAATTTGTACAATTAATAATCCAATTTTGATATTTTTTTGTTCCTATGTCTTCACCATATTTTAAAATAAAATTTTCTAAATTAGTTTTAAATCCATTTTTTTGTTTTTCTATAAAAAAATTATATCTATTGGTACCATCTATTTCTCCATATTTTTTAATAAATGATTTTAATGAAGTTTTATCTTGATTCTTTAAATAATTATTCCATTCTTTTTCTCCCTCCTCTGCACCATATTTTTGTAAATAGAATTCTTTTGAAAATCTAAATTTCTGTTTATTATTTCTTTCTTCCCACTTTATTTTACCTGTATCTTTACCTAATCTTATAATATATTCTTCTAAAGTTCTACCGTTACCTTTGTGATTTTGTTTATTTTTTTTATAACTTTCTCCCCACTTATTTTTTATTTTATTCCATTTCTTTACACCTTCTTCTAAACCATACTTATTTATATAAAAGTCTTTAGTTGATTGACCTTTTTTACTATCGCACGCCTTTTGTTTAAATAGTTTAGTACCTTCTTCTAAACCATACTTGTTTATATAGTTTTCTATTCTACATCCGGTTTTCTTTCTTTTATTATCCCATATTTTATAACCTATTTCTTCACCAAATAATTTTATAAGAAAATCTTTATCATAAGATCGGAAGAGCACACGT